>Ga0172372_10002592_pt1 | contig 27309 bp, 20 predicted proteins | sample LakKiv5m_2_FD_114544 | JGI IMG/M metagenome (GOLD analysis project Ga0172372, IMG submission 114544) | Freshwater microbial communities from Kabuno Bay, South-Kivu, Congo - kab_092012_9.5m | ecosystem: Environmental > Aquatic > Freshwater > Lake | place: Democratic Republic of the Congo...
CCGCATGGAATGCCGCGCCTGCGGGTTTCTCTTCTTCTTCAATCCCACCGTCGCGGCCGTGGCCTTTGCCGCGCGGGAGGACGGGCGCATGCTCTTCATCCGTCGCGCCAAGGAACCGGGCAAGGGGTTGCTGGCGCCGCCCGGCGGATTCATCGACATGGGTGAGACGGCCGAGATCGCCGTCGAACGCGAGGTCCGCGAAGAGGTCAACGTCCGGCTTTCCGGCGTCACCTTCCTCTGCTCGCAGGTCAACCAATACGCCTACCGCGGCGTCCTGTATCCGGTCCTCGACCTCTTCTTCACCGCCCGCGTCACCAACCCGGCCTCGGCGGAAGCCCTCGACGACGTCTCCGGATTCGAGTGGCGCAATCCCCTCGATGTCTCCGCCGACGAACTGGCCTTCCCGTCGATGAAGGCCGCATTGGCCGTCCTTCAATCGCGCCTGCGCACCCACACGGCATGAAGACCACGAATCTTCAAACTCCCCCCCTCAAAACCGCGCCGTGAGCGTCACCCGCGCCGAGATGGGCTCCACCGGGTGGAAATGCCGTTGCTCGCGCGCTGCACCCGGCGTGATCGCGGATTCATAGAAGTAATCGACATCGCTGTCCGAGCGGTCGAGCAGGTTGAACACGTCCACCGCCAGCGACCAGGTCCGGTTGAACCGCCACCCCGCCTGCGCATTCATCAACAGGGTGTCCGACGAACGCTGGGTGTTCGACTCCTCCAACGGCCGCGGTCCGAAGTAGCGCACGCGCAGGCTCCCGAAGAAGCCGCTCTCCGCCGACGGATCCCTCAGGCTGACGCCCGCCGCGACCACCGATCGCACCGATCCCGGAATGTGGTTCCCGGCCGGGTCTTCGTTACGGAAGCGGGCGTGGCTCAGGCTGAAGTCCGCGTCGAGCGTCACCCACGGGTTGACCGTCCAGTAGTTCGCGAACTCGACGCCATATCGACGGCTGGGTCGCGAGGCCTCCGTGCTGCCCGCATCGCCGACGAACAGCAACTCGGAATCAATATCCAGCATCCAGAAGGTCAGGGACGATTGAAGGCCCGGCACCGCCAGGGTCCGGATGCCAATCTCCGCACCCTCGCTCCGCACCAGCGGATCCACCGGATCCGCCGGATCGCCACTGACCGGATCCAGACGTGTCACCGCACCGCGACCGTCGTTGCTGTGGAAGCCCATGCCGGCACCGATCGAGATCTCCGTCTTCGCCCAGGGCCCGAACACCGCCGTCAGCTTCGGACTGGCGAGGAAATCGGTTTCGCTGCCCGTGTTCTCCGGTCGGTCGGAGGCCACATCGAACGAGTACCAGTCGGCCCGCACCCCCGCCTGCGTGCGGAACCACGGCGTGAACTTCGCCGCCGTCTCCACGTACGGGCTGACGCTCACCTGACCGATCTCATCAGCGCGCGTGACCGCGAACACCTCGCGGGCCTGCGTGCGCTCCAAGGCGTTGTCGATGACATCGCCCCGGATCTGCAATCCAGCCGTGGAAGAAACGTCCACCGACCCGATCCCGTAATCCCAGGTGTGATGTCCCCGGAGTCCGCCGAACGAACGTTCGTCGCGCTGCCGGAACTGGTCGCCGCGCACCGGATCGTCGAGGAAGTAGGTGAAGTTCGAGTAGAGATCGAGGTCGTACCATCCCCCGAACACCGTCCATTCACCGTGGCCGGCGTCCTGGTCGTAGTGACCCTCCAGCGCGAGCATGAAGCGCCGGGAATCCCCGCCGTCCGTCGGATCCAACGTTCCAAACCTGCGTCGGGAAGTTCGCCCACCGCCGATTCCGGGATCTGGTCGGTCGCGTTCCATCGTCCGCCGTACCCGCTGAAGGTCGCCGACCAACCGGTGGCAGCATCGCCGCGCGAATACTTCATCACCCCGTTGTACTTCTGCGAATCCGACTTCCGCACCCACGGCCCGTCGTCGTGCTGGGCTTCGAGGGCGTACAGCAGACGTCCTTCGCCCACCTTCGGCGACGACGCCACCAGTCCCCGCGCATAGCCAAAGGAACCACCCGACACCGTCGCCACGGTCTCTGGCAGCTCACGCACGTAACGGATGTCCGCAGCCCCGGCGGAACCAAAGTCGCCGATCTCCGCGAAGTAGGGTCCCTTGCGGTAGTGGACCGTCTCCACGAGCTCCGGGATCAGCGGATTGAGGTCCGTGTAGCCCTGGCCGTGGCCGTGGCTGGGCAGGTTCATCGGGATGCCATCCAGCGTCGTGGCGAAATCCGTGCCGTGGTCGAGGTTGAACCCGCGCAGGAAGTACTGGTTCGCCTTCCCGTTGCCGGAATGCTGGGTGGCGATCAATCCGGGCACCGTCTCCAGCACCTCGCCCGGCCGCTGGATGGGCCGCTGGTCCAGATGATCGCGTCCGACGTATCCCTCGCTCGCCGTCTGGCCGATCTCCAACAGGGAATCCGCCCGACCGGTGATCACCACCCGGTGCAGGTCCGCCTCATCCCGGGCGCAAACCTGATGGAAGCCCCAGACACCGGCCACAGCCGTGCACACCCATGTCCATTTCATCGACCGTTGCATTTTGAAGACGAGAGACTGCCAGCCATCTCCACGGTGGCTAGCAGACTCTTGCGACATTGAAGAAACGTCCGCCAACGCCGGTTGGATGCATCCCGGGAGAGTTCCAAGTTTTCAGTTGAAGGCCGGGTGCCCCCACCCGGCGGGACAAGAAAGGCGCCGCGTGAGGGCACGCAGCCTTCAACGGGAGTTTCCTGATTGAAGGCCGGGTGCCCTCACCCGGCGAGTTCGAAGTTTTCAGTTTCATGGTGAAGGCCGGGTGTCCTCACCCGGCGAGTTCCCGGATTCCGGATTCCAGTTCCCGGATCAAGGCCGGAGTTAGTCATGGATAACCAAGTCCTGGGCATTGCACCCTCCGGCTCGTGGCAAAACACGGCGAACAGGCAGGAGCATGAACACCCGGTTGGCCGGTCTGGATGGGCTAAGGGCGCTTTCGATCACGTGGGTATTCCTCCTTCATGCCGCCCATCTGCCGGGTTTCCCCACCTGGCCCTGGCTGCGCCATCTGGCGGGAACTGGAGGCAGCGGGGTCCACGTCTTTTTTGTCATCAGCGGCTTCCTGATCACGTGGCTCCTGCTCAACGAGGAATCCACGCACGGACGCTTCGATATCGGCCTCTTCTACTTCCGCAGGGCGCTCCGGATCCTGCCTGCGGCCTTCGCGTACCTTTTGGGGCTTGCCATGCTGGGTCTTGCGAAGCCCGGCGAGATCGTGGCCTGCACCCTCTTTGTCAGGAACCTGCGTTGGTTCACCGATGAAGGCCCTTCGCTGACAAGCCACTACTGGAGCCTTTCGGTGGAGGAACAGTTTTACCTGCTCTGGCCATTCCTGCTGCGGTTCATGGCCGTTCGATGGCGCATCCCGATCACCGCCGCACTGTGGATGGCTGCACCGGTCTGGCGACAGGTCAACATGTGGACCAGTGGCGGCGAACACCTGAACTGGGCGCGGCTGGACTTTCGCTACGACTTCCTGATCGCGGGCGTCCTGCTGGCCTTGGTGCAGCGGGAGCCGAAGTGCCGTGCGGCACTCGGGTTCGCGACCCGGAACGGAACCACGGGGTTTGCCGTGGGTGCGGCATTGCTGGGACTGCTGTGTCTGGGAAACCTGCGGCTACCGGGATTCGTCGTCGCGTTCGTGCCGTCGGTGGTTTCAACGCTGATTGCCTACCTGATCCTGCTTCTGGTGGAGGAACGGAGCGAACCAGCCGGCAGGCTCTTCTCCTGGGCCCCGGCCGTCTGGCTGGGCCGCCTGTCCTACAGCCTGTACCTCTGGCATCAACTCTTCTGCCTCCAAACCCTCTGGCCATCCCTCCAGCAGTGGGCGCTGGCGCTGACGTTATCCCTCGCGGCCGCCGCACTGAGCCATCATCTCATCGAACAGCCCTGCCTTGCCTGGCGCGCGACCCTCCAACGCCGGTTGTGGAAGACACCACCCGCCCAGCCGCCACCCCAACCGTAGCCAACAGCAGGCCACGGGACTGGGATCAGGTATCTGGAAACTGGGATCTTCATCCACAGCCTCCTCACGTCGTCTTCTACCTTTGCGATGTGGCTGACGAGGTCACGAGGCAGTGGTTCAGACCTTCAAATTTGACTCTTCAAACTTCAAACTCCCCTCCAGAACTGGGCACTGGCCCCGGTCGCTGCGTTCAGGCAGAATCCCCGGCTGCGTCATGACCGAGATCTCCAAGGCCTACGAGCCACAGTCCGTCGAAACGAAGTGGTATGACTTCTGGGTGGAGCAGGGTTGCTTCACCGCAGACCCCGCCCGCGTCTCCGCTTCGCGCCCCGCTTATTCCATCGTCATCCCGCCGCCCAACGTCACCGGCGTATTGACCCTCGGCCACGTCCTGAACAACACCATCCAGGACATCCTCGCCCGCAAGGCACGCATGGACGGCAAGGAGGTCCTCTGGCTTCCTGGCACCGACCACGCCGGCATCGCCACCCAGAATGTCGTCGAGAAGACCCTCAAGAAGGCCGGCGAGATCAAGCACCGCGACGACCTCGGACGCGAGGCCCTCGTCGCCCGGATCTGGGAATGGAAGGAGAAGTACGGCGGCATCATCCTCAAGCAGCTCCGCGCCCTCGGCGCCTCCTGCGACTGGACCCGCACCCGCTTCACCATGGACCCGGAATACTCCCGGTGCGTCCAGGGCGTGTTCGTGGACCTCTACAAGAAGGGCCTCATCTACCGCGGCAAGCGCATGGTGAACTGGTGCCCCGCCTCCCTGACCGCCCTCTCCGACGAGGAGGTCACCATGAAGGAGCAGCGCGGGTTCATGTACCACTTCCGCGTCGAGGTCGTGGAACATCCGGGCACCTTCCTCACCATCGCCACCACCCGGCCGGAGACCATCCCCGCGGACACCGCCGTCGCCGTCAACCCCAAGGACCCGCGTTACCAGCACCTCATCGGCAAGCACGTCTACAAGGCGCTCCCGCTCGACGTCCCGAAGGAACAGCGCGTCATTCCCATCATCGCCGATGACCACGTCGACTTCGAGTTCGGCACCGGCGTCCTCAAGGTCACCCCGGCCCATGACAAGGCCGACTTCGAGATCGGCCTCCGCCACAAGCTCCCGGTCATCGATGTCCTCACGCCCGACGGCAAGATGACCGCCGAAGCCGGCCCCGAACTCGCCGGTCTCGACCGCTTCGCGGCCCGCAAGAAGTCCGCCGAACTCATGGAAGCCGCCGGCTCCCTCGAGAAGGCCGAACCCTACGTCAACAACGTCGGCTTCTCCGAACGCGCCGACGTCCCCATCGAACCCCGCCTCTCCGAGCAGTGGTTCCTCAAGTATCCCAGCGTCGACGCCTCGAAGCAGTGCGTCGCCGACGGCTCCATGCGCTTCTTCCCCGACCGCTGGGCCAAGGTCTATGACCACTGGATGACCGGCATCCAGGATTGGTGCATCTCGCGACAGCTGTGGTGGGGGCATCGGATCCCGGTGTGGTATCGCGGTGATGAAATCCACTGTGGGCTTGAAGCCCCCGCCGGCGAAGGCTGGACGCAGGACGCGGACGTCCTCGACACGTGGTTCAGTTCCTGGCTGTGGCCCTTCGCCACGATGGGTTGGACCGACAACAAGGCCACCGATTCTGCCAACGCCACGCTCAAGGCGTTCTATCCCACCACCGATCTCGTCACGGGCCCGGACATCATCTTCTTCTGGGTCGCCCGCATGATCATGGCCGGGTACGAGTACATGGGCGACTTGCCGTTCAAGAACGTCTATTTCACCGGCATCATCCGCGACAAGCAGGGTCGCAAGATGTCGAAGTCGCTCGGCAACTCGCCCGACCCGCTCGACCTCATCGCCAAGTACGGTGCGGACGCCCTGCGTTTCGGCGTGATGCGTGCCGCGCCGCTCGGGCAGGACGTGCTGTTTGACGAAACCGCCGTCGAACTGGGCCGCAACTTCTGCAACAAGCTCTGGAACGCCTGCCGGTTCCGCCAGATGCACGGCGGCGAGACCGAACAGGAGGTCAACCCGGCGCTCCTCACGACCGACGACCGCTGGATCCTGGGCCGGCTCGACCTCGCCATCCGCGAGGTGACCCAGGCCTTCGCCGAGTACAAGTTCAGCGACGCCACCGCGACGCTCTACCGCTTCTTCTGGGGCGAGTACTGCGACTGGTACATCGAGGCCTCCAAGCCCGTGCTCGGCATGCCCGGCGAACCGCCCACCGACCCCGCCAAGGTCGCCCAACGAAACAACAAGCTCGCCGTCATCGACTTCGTCCTCGGCCACACGCTCCGCCTGTTCCATCCGTTCCTCCCGTTCATCACCGAGGAACTCTGGCACGGCATGGCGTTCAACACGGACCTCCCCGCCGACCGCGGTGGCAAGACGCTCCTCTACGCCGCCTGGCCCAAGGCCTTCGACGAAGACGAACGCGAATACTTCCGCATCGACCCAGTCATCGAAGCCTCCGCCCAGGCACGCTTCGACCTCGTCACCCTCGGCCGCAACCTGCGCGCCCAGTCCAACATCCCCTCGAACAAGCGCGTGCCGTTCGTCATCCGGCCTGCCGCGCCCCTGCCGCAGGAGGAACTGGACATCCTCAAGGGCCTCCTCAACGCCGAGGCCCTCACCCTCGCCGCCGCCGACTGGCAGGCCCCCAAGGGCACCCCCGTCGCCGCCAATGCCATCGGTGAACTCTTCCTGCCCCTCGCCGGCCTCGTCGACGTCGAGGCCGAGCGCGCCCGACAGGAGAAGGAACTGGCCAAGGTCCGATCCGAGATTCAGAAGGTGCAGGACAAGCTCGCCAACCCCGCCTTCACCCAGAAGGTCCCCGCCTCCGTCCTCGCCGAACACCAGCAACGCCTCATCGACTGGCAGGCCAAGGAGAAGCAGATCCTCTCCACCCTCCACTGAACCGGAGGATCAGTCCGATCAGTCCGATCAGTCCGATCAGTCCGATCAGACTGATCTCCCCAAATCCAAAACAGCGAGAGCCGGTCCCACTCAGGACCGGCTCTCTGGTGATGAGGCCAAATACGCCCTCACCGGGGCGCTCAGATCGGTGACGAGGCCAACTGGAGATCGCGCGCCCGCACCTCGTCACCCAGCAAGACCTCTGTGCCAACCCTTGGCAGGCGCGCATCCAACCAACGCGGATATCGACGCCGCTTTCCCGAAAGCGTTCAAAAACGATCCCAGCCGTGGCAACTTGCCGCAGCTCAGGCAGGAATATCGGTAAACACGAACGTCCGCGCCCGTTCCCGAAGCACCCGCGCCAACGGCGTCCCGCTTCCCGGCGTCAGCGATGCCTTCAACGCCGCTTCCTTTCCGGATCCCGAGGCCAGCACCCACACCTCCGTTGCCGCCGCCAGGGCCCGAAAGGTCAGCGACACCCGACGCGGCGGGGGCTTCGGCCCCGTTGCCGGGACGTACACCGCCGAACTCTCTGTTACCTCCGCCGACGCTCCCGGGAACAACGACGCCACATGCGCATCCTCACCCATCCCGAGGAACACCAGATCCAGCACCGGCATGGCCTCGCCGTCCACCCCGGTGGTCCTCCGCAGATCCTGCTCCGCCATGGCCGCTGCCGTCGCCGGATCCAGCTCGCCCAGCACCCGATGGATCCGTTCCACCGGGACGCCCACCCGCGTCAGCAGGGATTCCTGCGCCAGACGGAAGTTGCTCTCGGGATCCGCCGGTGGAACACAGCGTTCGTCACCCCAGAAGAAGTCCACGCCATCCAGACGGATCGCGCGTTCGATCGCACGTTGCGCGACCCGCTCCAAGAAGCGTTTCGTGATGCGACCGCCCGCCAGTGCGACCCGGTGGGGCCGACCCGTCTGGGCCGCCGCCTCCACCATGTCCAGCCAACGTTCCGCCGCCAACGCGGCCAGCGCCACGTCGTCTCCCACCCGTATCAAGTCGTGTCCCATACCTCGCCGCAAAACCTACGGACGCCGTCCGCGTGTTGCACGGATTGAAACCGAAAAGTGCCTGCGGAAATCCGACACACGCCCGTGCGCATCCTGCCACAACCCCACATGGAACGGGGTGGCGATGTCCTCGTCGCCCTTCCAACGCCTTCCCCATGGCGATGCAGGCGTCCGCCACCTTCACGCCGTCCTTGAAACTTGGATCCCACCCCGGCCAACTCTCCCCCTCGCATGGCACACGGCACCCCCCATCCGTCCTCACGTCCTCCGGAGGGACCACCCCCGATCCAATGGTGGATCGCCATCGTCATCCTCGCCATCGGGTCGGGCACGGTGGTCCTCGTCGGCCTTGATCCCTCGCGCTCCCACCAGCAGCGCAACCTGACCGTCCTCGCCACCCTCGTCACGGTCGTCCCCCTCCTGCTCATCTGGTGGGGACTGCTCTCCGATGCCCCCAGATCCTGGCGCGGCGCCGGCGTCGGCGGCTTCCTCGGTCTTGCTGCCCTGCTTGCCTCCCTGTTCCGGATCACCGGCGTCAGCGGCGATCTCCTCCCCATCTTTGAATTCCGCTGGAAGGCCGGTCAGACCGCCGCCGCCAACCCATCCCCCTCGGTCGACCCACAACCCGTCCCGGCGCAACCCGCACCCACCGCCCCCTCGCCCGCCAGCAAGCGCACGGATTATCCCCAATACCTCGGACCCGACCGCAACGCCGTCATCCGCAACCTGCGCCTCGCCACTGACTGGTCGACCAACGGCCCCGTCGAACTCTGGCGTCATCCGGTGGGTTCCGCCTGGTCTGGTTTCGTCACCGCCGGCGAACTCGCCTACACGCAGGAACAGGCCAGCGAGGACGAACGCGTCACCGCCTATGACCTGACCTCGGGCAAGCCCGTCTGGGATCACCGCTACCCCGGCCGGTACGCCACCACCATCGCCGGCGAAGGCCCGCGGGCCACCCCGACGGTCTCGGGAAACCGACTCTTCGCCCTTGGAGCCCATGGCACGCTCTCCTGCCTCGATCGCCTGACGGGAAAGCCCCTCTGGTCACAATCCCTGACCAACCTCGCCCAATGTTCCGTTCCGGAATGGGGTTTCACTTCCTCACCGCTCTGCGTCGGTGACCTCGTTATCGTCCAGGCCGCCGGCCGCACGTCCGTGTGGGCCTTCCACGCTGCGGACGGCAAGGTCGCCTGGTCCGCCGGCAGCCATGGTTCCAGCTACGGTTCCGTCGCCCTGCTGACCCTCGCCGGACGCCCCCAGCTCGTGGTTTACGGTTCACGGTCCGTGGTTGGCCTCGATCCCGCCACCGGCCAGGAACTCTGGAACCAACCCTTTGGCACCGGCATGCCCCTCGTCGCCAATCCCGTCCTCCTCTCCACCAACCGCATTGCCGTCAGCGCCGGTTACAACGTTGGAACCTCCATCCTCGAATTCGACACGCCCACCGCCGCCCCGCGCATCGTCTGGTCCACCCGACGCCTCAAGTGCAAGTTCGGCAACCCGGTCCAGATCGGCGACATGCTCGTCGGTCTCGACGACGGGATCCTCACAGGCCTCGCCCTCGACGAGGTCCGGCAATACTGGAAGGAAGGCCGCTACGGGCACGGTCAAGGCCTCCTCGTAGGCGACCTTTTCCTGCTGATGTCCGAACGAGGCGACATCGTCCTCCTGAAGCCCACACACGAGGGTCCCGGCGAACTCGCCCACCGCGCCGTGTTCGAGGCCAAGACGTGGAATCCCATCGCCCTCGCCGGCGACCTCCTCCTCGTCCGCAACGACCGCGAAGCCGCCTGCCTCCGCCTCCCGCTGGCAACGCCCTGATCCAACCAGCTTCACCTCAACCGCGCATGGGCCGGGTGTCGGATCCCACCCGAATCAAGATCCTGTCAGGTTCGACTTCGCGAGGATCAACCAAGCCCCCCAATCCAGACCCGCCTTGGGCGGTGCATTCCCTACGGGTCTTTCGCACGTGAGGGCAGCGGTCTTCACGAACGACTCCAGTCATCAGCCGATCCGGGAATCCGCTTGCCACCTTGAGCCGCAAAAAATTACGGTCCTAACCTGATTTGGTGCTTCGCGCCCCACCTGACAGGACCGTATTCCCCGCAACGGATGCATTCGAACCATCACATGATCTCGGCAATGCGATGCGAGTGTTCCGAACGCTCCAACAGCATCAAACAAAGGCTTGTAGGCCTCCATCACACGGCTGGATCTGGTCACCTTGGTTCTTCTCTCAGCATCGTTGAGATCCTGACGTTCATACGGTTTGTCTGGTGGACAGACGGTGACGACCTGGTCTTGTCCAAGGGCCATGCCGCAACCGCCCTTTACTCACTTCTCGTCGAGGATGGATCCATCCCCGAAGAACATTTGTCGACCTACTATCAGAACGGAACATTGTTCGCCGCTCACCCGCCACCCAACCGGCTCCCTCGTGTCCCGTTTGCCACGGGCAGCCTGGGGCATGGACTCTCGCTCGCCGCAGGAATGGCGATGGCCCGCCAGATCAAACGCCAACAGACCAAGGTGTTCTGCGTGACGTCCGATGGTGAACTCAACGAGGGATCGATCTGGGAAGCGGCGCTCTTCATCGCCCACCACAACCTGCGGAATGTGGTCTGGCTCATTGATCGAAACGGGATCCAAGGGTTCGGAAGAACGGAAGACGTCCTTCGCCTGGAGCCGCTCGCCGAAAAGCTCTCGGCCTTTGGCTTCAACCCGATCGCTGCAGACGGACACGATTTCGATTCGTTGAGAGCCGCGCGCCAGGAGGCCATGGAGTCCACGCGGCCTGTTGCCATCATCTGCCGCACGATCAAGGGGAACGGATGGAGCGGGATGCAGGACACTGTGGACTGCCACTACCTACCCATCAGCGCCAAGGATCGGCAGTCCTTCGTCGATTCCCTGCTCTCAGGTTCTGAACGGGGCAGCCATCCGTCTCCAACCTGAAGCCCCACCATGCGCAAGGAATTTACTGAGAGCATCGTTGCACTGCACGCGGACGATCCGAGGACGATCCTCATCACTGGCGATCTGGGTTACATGGCCTTTGAAGACGTCCGACGGGTCTTCGGAGAGCAATTCATCAATGCCGGGGTAGCCGAACAGAACATGGTGACGATGGCCGCCGGAATGGCCTTTTCAGGCTTCGTGCCCTGGGTCTACAGCATCACCCCCTTCGTCACCCTTCGACCCTACGAGCAGATAAGGAATGATGTCTGCCTCCATTCCCTGCCCGTAAAGCTCGTTGGAAACGGCGGAGGGTATGGCTATGGCATCATGGGGGCGACCCACCACGCCCTCGAGGACATCGGTTCCCTTCGGATGCTCCCCAACATGCAGGTCTATGTCCCGTTCACTGCCGAAGACGTCACCGCCTGCGTCCGACAGATGGCCAAGGACCCAAAGCCCAATTACCTGCGGCTGAATTCCGCTGCAAAGCCAAGCCTTCCAGTTCCCGCGTTCACCCAGTGGCGGCATCTGAAAACAGGAAGCCGTGCTACGGTGGTCGGGACTGGGCCTGTCCTCCAGAACCTTTGCGCCACCAATGCAGCCCAGGATTGCGATGTCTGGCTCGCCAGCCTCTTCCCTCTGCGCAATCCACCCGACGAACTCGTCCGCAGCCTCTCCGCCACACGCCGACTCGTCACCATGGAAGAACACACCGTTCAAGGCAGCCTCGCGGAAAGTCTGGCACTCCTGCTCACCAACAGGATGTCCGTCCCGTATCAAACCCTCTCGCTGACGGCCGCTGGCTATCCCAGCGGGAAATATGGGAGCCAAGCCTTTCACCAGGGCGAATCCTCTCTTGCAGGCAAGTCCTTGGATGACGCACTTGCAGGATTCCTCGCCCCCGACCCTTCATCCGCCTAGCCACCGATGCGCGCCCCATCTCCTGATCCTCGAGAATTGACCCGGAAACTCGAGGGACCCATTGCGGTGTTCGGGGCCGGAGGATTCGTTGGAGCCAACCTCGTGCGGACCCTCCTGCAGTATCGCAACGACGTCTTCGCGATCACCAGCAAGCCATTCGTGCCTTGGCGCCTCGAGGAAATGGATGCCTCGCGCATTCTCCAATGCGACATCACCTCACAGGAGCAGGTACACCGTCTTTTCGAGGAGCATCGGTTCATGACGGTGTTCGATCTGGCCGCCTATGGTGCCTATTCGAAACAGGAGGACATCCAACTCATACACCGCACGAATTATCTGAGCCTGCTGCACCTGCTTGAGTCCGCCCTCCAGGTTGGAACCCGGGCCTTCGTGCACGCCGGGAGTTCCTCGGAATACGGGCTCAATTGCGCAGGTCCCTCAGAGGACGACTGCTTGCAGCCCAACTCACACTATGCCGTCTCCAAGGCTGCCGCGGCGTCCATGATCCATTTCTATGGAACCATCCGCGGCCTTCCCGTCACGAATCTCCGATATTACTCCATCTATGGCCCGTACGAGGAACCCGATCGCCTCATTCCAACGCTGATCGCACAGGGTTTCCGCGGGAAGTACCCTCCACTGGTCCAGCCAGACATTTCGCGGGACTTCGTTTTCGTGGCAGACGCCGTCACCGCCACCCTCCTCGCCGCGGTCCATATCGAGAAGGTCCGTGGCACCTCGGTGAACATTGCGAGCAACCGGAAGACGCCGCTTCGGGAGCTGGTCGCCATCACCCAGCGACTCTTCTCCATCCCCCACGCTCCAGTCTGGGGTGAGATGGCCAATCGGAAATGGGATCTGGTCGACTGGTACGGAAATGCCACGAAGGCCCATCAGGCGCTGGACTGGACGGCCACAACAAGTCTGGAGGCCGGACTCCAGCAGACCATGGAGTGGCAGAAGACCTACGCGAAACCGCTCTACGAACGGAAACTGGAACAGGATTCCACGACCCGGAAACTCTCCGCAGTCATCGCCTGCTACCGGGATGCAGAGGCGATTCCCATCATGCACCGTCGACTCACAGAGACGTTCCGCAAGATCAAGGTCAACTACGAGATCATCTTCGTGAATGACTGCTCACCCGACAATTCAAGGGAGGTCCTGAGCACCCTGCTGAGCCAGGATCCAAAGGTCGTTGTCATCGAGCACTCCCGGAACTTCGGCTCGCAGTCCGCCTTCCTCAGCGGAATGGAGCTCTCGACAGGGGATGCGGTCATCCTCCTGGATGGGGATCTCCAGGACCCACCGGAATTGATCGAGCCCTTTCATGCGAAGTGGCGGGAAGGATATGATGTCGTCTACGGAAGGCGCGTGGCACGCGAAGGAAGTCGGATCCTCGTCACGCTTTACACCCTGTTCTACCGCGTCTTCCGCGGTGTGAGTTACGTTCCCATTCCACTGGATGCAGGTGACTTCAGCCTGATGGATCGCAGGGTTGTCGAACAACTCGTACAACTGCCCGAAACAGACCAATTCCTGCGGGGACTCCGCGCCTGGGTCGGGTTCCGGCAAACGGGTGTCGATTATGTCCGACCCGAACGGATGTTCGGGACCACTACCAACAACCTCCGCAAGAACATTGCGTGGGCCCGGAAGGCCATCTTCTCGTTCAGCTATGTCCCATTGGAACTGCTCACCTACCTCGGCTGGACCCTCACGTTGCTGTCATTCCTCGCCATCATCCTGCAGGTCATCGCTTATTTCCTGAAGCCCGGAAATCCCCACGGGGTCACGACCATCATCGTGCTCGTCCTGTTCTTTGGAGGCCTCCAGATGCTTGGAATCTCCGTGCTCGGCGAATATCAGGCAAAACTGGTGGAGGAAGCCAAGCGACGGCCAAAATTCATCCGAAAGCATGTCCACCGGAGACTGCAATAGACCATGAGCGAAGCATTTCGTCCCCGTTCGAACTCGGCACCGCGTTCATTCCAGGGGCGCCTGAAATTCTTTGGACGCATGGTCCTGGATCTGCAGATCCTGACCATTTACAGGGATTTGCGCACCGTCCTGCCAAGCCTCAGCGGAAGGGTCCTTGATGTCGGTTGTGGGGAATCGCCGTATAGACATCTCATGGATCCCACCAAGACGACCTATACCGGCATCGACATCGTTGATGCGGAGAAGTTCGACTATATCAATCCCGATGTCATCCCCTTCGACGGGAAGAGGATTCCCTTTCCGGATGAATCATTTGATGCCTTGATCTGCACGGAGGTGCTGGAACACGTACTGGAACACCAGACGTTGACGGACGAAATGCTGCGGGTGTTGAAGCCGGGTGGAAGGGGAATCATCACAATCCCATGGAGCGCCCGGTTCCATTATATCCCACATGATTACTTTCGATACACTCCAAGTGCCCTAAAACACATTTTCAGGGGCTTTGACTCGATCACCATCCAACCCAGGGGAAGTGATGTGTCGGTCATCGCGAACAAACTGATCGTCATGTGGTTTCGAAACCTCATTCCTTCGAGGAAGCGCTTCATTCCGCTCATTCCAATATGGGCTCTGGGATTGCCTATTCCGGCCGTGGCGACAGCTGCAGCCCATCTAGGCCTTTGGCTGGGCCTCGGCAGTGAGGACGATCCCTTGGGTTACACCATAGACGTCTCCAAAAGACCATGAACATTCAGGATGATCGGGGATTCAATCAGGTCTGGGGTGATTCGAAGGCCACCCGGGTCCGGACCGAGCGACGGTGTGACACGATGCTCGGTGCCATGGACCTTGGACGTCCGGTTTCCATTCTGGAAATTGGGTGTGGACTTGGATCCAACGCCTACTTCATGGCGTCAAAAACAGGGATGGAGGTGCTTGGCGTGGATTTGTGCCGCCCCTTCATCGAGGAGGCACAACGGCGTTACCCACTTCCCAATCTGTCGTTCAGGGCATTGGATTTTAACCGACCGGATGATCTGGCCGCCGGGCAGTATGATTACGTGGTTGGAAATGGAATCCTGCATCACCTCTATCAGGATCTGAGCAAGGCCCTCCTGAACATCCGGAGGCTGCTGAAGCCCGGTGGAAAGCTCATCTTCTTTGAACCGAATGTGTCGAATCCGTATGTGTTCCTGATCTTTCGCGTGCCGCCCTTGAGGAAGGTGGCGCATCTGGAACCCGACGAGATGGCCTTCTCCAAATGGTATGCCATGGATATGCTTCGAAACGCTGGGTTCGGAAACATCCACGTCGAGTTCAAGGATTTCCTGTTGCCTGGGATTCCTGAGTTCCTCATCCAACCGTCCATCACCGCCGGCAGGGTGCTGGAACGTTTGCCATTGCTCAGAACCCTGTCGCAGTCGCTGCTGATCCAGGGAACACGCCACTCATGATAGCCGGAGGTTCCTCGCCCCACCAACCCCCTTCCGAATCAAGAGTGCCATGGTTCCTCGCCATGGTCCTTGTCGCTGCTCTCGGCACGGTTCTTGGCTTCGTCCAGGTCTTCGGGACATTCATGGGGTATGATGACGAGGGCTACATGATGGCGGTGGTCGGACGCATGCTGTCCGGAAAGATCCTCTACAAGGAAGTCTCGACGGTCTACGGCCCGTTCTATTTCCTGTTCAAGCATGTGCTCCATGCTGTTCTGGGCATACCCCTCACCAACAATGCCACCCGTGTTGTCAGCCTGATATCCACTGTGTGTGTCTCGGGCCTGTTGTCCTGGACCACGTTCCGACTCACCCGGAACGCGGCACTGGCAGCGGTGGCCTGGGTTTTGACCGTTATTCACCTGAGGGTCTTCGGTCTGGAACCCGGCCATCCACAGGAACTGATCACGGTGGCCATTGCGGCAGCATCCGTTTTCCTGGTTTCACTGGATGACGCTGGCACCCGCAACCGCGTCATCATCTATATCGGCCTGATCGTTGGGGCACTTCTTGCCACCAAGGTGAACGTCGGGATCCTGTTCTCGGTGTCGCTTGTCCTGTGCATGGTTCTTGCCATTGGACGAACCGGGTGGAGACCTGTCCTTTTCATCGGTGTTGCAATGGCTGCCATCTTCCTGCCTTTCGCAATCATTGGGAACAACGTGTCCATCCCTAGGTTTCTCCTGCTGGCGTCAACGGTATCCGGGTCGGTGCTGAGCCTGGTCATCGTCAGTGCAGGATTCGGCTGGAGGCCAACTCCCACACAGGTTCTTCTCGGTATGGGAGGAGTTGCCGGTGCGGCAGCAGTCAGTCTCGCGTTCTCCTTGGCGGAAGGAGCCTCGCTGCCGGACGTTCTCGAATCCGTATGGTTCGCCCCCAAAAGGCTTGCTGCCAACTACAAGAGCATCCCAACACGTATCTCCACCACTGCCCTCCCACTGACAGTGCTGTCCCTTGCCTTGGTAACGCTGAACCGTTGTCGTACCCGATGGTTGGGTCGGGCGGCCCAGGGCCGCCTCGATGCAATCTTGATGTGGGCGAAGCTTTTCTACGCGGTCTGGCTCCTTCGTCTTTTTGTCTCGGGCCAATTTGTAGGCCTGACCAGCCTTCTTGCCCCCAGCACATCCCTTCTTTGGCTCGTTCTCTTCACTCCGGGCCCCACGACAGAATCGTGCCCCCGGATTGGAGCCCGGTTCATCGCCTTCATCGCGGCTCTGCAACCCATGCAGGTCTATCCCATTGCCGGCAGTCAATGCGCCATTGGAACACTTCTTTTCATCCCCATCTGCCTGCTTTGCCTGTTTGATTTTGTCCGATGGGCCCACGAACGGTATGACCTTGATCGACTCCGCCGGATACCTGCATCCGCATGGCGTTGGGCTTCCGCTTCGGTTTCGGTGGCAATCTTCATCACACACATGACTCCGTTGTGGATGACCTACGGCTTGCACGTTCCAATACCCGCCGTGGGCGCAGGCTGGGTCAGGGTTCCAAAGGAGAAAGCGGAGACCTATTCCTGGCTGATCCGCAAGTTGAAGGATCACGGAAAACCGTTTGTGACGACCACCGGCTTCAACAGCCTCCACGTGTGGACAGGTCTGGAGCCTCGGACCCCTGTGATCATCGGCAACTCCTTGGATATTTTCTCGCCGGAACAACTCCAATCCATGGTCGGGGAACTGGAGAAGCATCCCGACGCCATCGTGGTGCGCCATCCGAGCTTTGTCGCCACCCCCCCATCAGGCCCCAATCCAACAAACACTTTCTTGAGCTTCATTTCTTCGAACTATGAGGTCCTTGAATCGAAGGATTCCTTCGAACTGATGACTCGAAAGGACCGTTCGCCCCTGCAAAAGGAGTAGGATCGGGAGAAGGCGGCCCAATTGATGGTTCGAAGGGCGACGCCGGCTTCGCCCTTCCGCTTCAGGCGGCGTTGGATTTGCTGCCACCCCTCACCTCCCCCTCGCCAAACACTTTGACGGTACCGCTGGCGTTTCCTAGCTTCCCGCCCGCTCGCATTAAGGCCTTCCATGATCAGTCTGCTCATCAAAAAGATCTTCGGCTCCAGCAACGACCGTGAGGTTCGTCGGCTGCGGCAGGTCGTCACGAAGATCAACGAATTCGGCAAACAGCTCGAAAACGTCCCCGACGACGCCCTTCGCGCCAAGACCGCCGAGTGGAAGGCCCGCCTGTCAGCCATCGAGGACGACGCCGAACTCCGCATCGAACTCGACGCCATCCTTCCCGAGGCCTTCGCCGTCGTCCGGGAGGGGTGCAAGCGCCTGTGCGGCACCAATGCCATCGTCCGCGGCCACGAGCTTCCGTGGAACATGGTTCCCTTCGACGTTCAGCTGATCGGCGGCATGGCGCTGCATCAGGGCAAGATCGCGGAAATGGCGACCGGTGAAGGCAAGACCCTCGTGGCCACGCTTCCGGTCTACCTGAACGCCCTCACTTGCCGCGGGGTGCACGTCGTCACCGTCAACGATTACCTCGCCTCCCGCGACTCGGAGTGGATGGGGCACATCTACAAGTTCCTCGGACTGACGGTCGGTTGCATCCTGCACGACCAACCCCCGAGCGTCCGCCGCGAGATGTACCTCGCGGACATCACCTACGGGACCAACGCCGAGTTCGGATTCGATTACCTCCGCGACAACGGCATGGCCACCCGCAAGGAGGAACAGGTGCAGCGCGGCCATTACTTCGCCATCGTCGACGAGGTCGACTCCATCCTGATCGACGAAGCCCGCACCCCGCTCATCATCTCCGGTCCGGCCGTCGTCTCCGTCGAACACAAGTTCCGGGAGCACAAGGATCAGGTCACCCGCCTCGTGCAGGCCCAGTCCGAACTCTGCAACCGGTACCTCCGCGAAGCGGAACCGCTCCTCAAGCAGGCCCGCCCGACGGATGGGTCCAACCCGCCCAAGAACGCATCCGAACTCGAGTACCAGGCCGGTCTCCTGCTCTACCGCGTCAAGGTCGGCCAACCCAAGTCAGAAGGCCTCCTCCGGATGTTCGAGGAACCCCGCAACCAGCAGCTCGTCCAGCGCATCGAGGGCCAACTCCTCGCGGATCAGTCGAAGAAGGAACTCTACGCCCAGAAGGAGGAACTCTTCTTCGCCATCGAGGAGAAGTCCCACGAGGCCGACCTCACAGAGAAGGGCCGCTCGTTCATGTCCCCGTCAGATCCTGACGGTTTCATGATGCCCGACCTCCCGACGCTCTATCACCAGATCGACACCGGTCCCGAGGTCGATCCGCGGAAGCGCATGGAGGCCAAGGCCAAGATCCAGGCGGAGTTCGAGGAACGCGCGTCGACCATCCACGCGATCTCGCAGCTGCTCCGCGCCTACTGCCTCTATCAGCGCGACGTCCAGTACGTCGTCCAGGACAACAAGGTCATCATCGTCGACGAACATACCGGCCGTCTCATGACCGGCCGGCGCTGGAGCGACGGTCTCCACCAGGCCGTCGAGGCCAAGGAAGAGGTCGAGATCGAACGCGAGACCCAGACCCTTGCCACGATCACCATCCAGAATTACTTCCGCCTCTACTCCAAGCTCGCCGGCATGACCGGCACGGCTGAAACCGAGGCGTCCGAGTTCTGGGACATCTACAAGCTCGGCGTCCTCACCATCCCCACCAACCGGCCCTGCATCCGCAAGGACAGCCACGACACGGTCTACAAGACCCGCCGCGAGAAGTTCCAGGCCGTCATCAACGAGATCAAGAAGCTCAACGCCGAGGGCCGGCCCGTCCTCGTCGGCACGATTTCGGTCGAGACCTCCGAAATGCTCGCCCGCGCCCTGCGCGCCGAAGGCATCCGGCACTCCGTCCTCAACGCCAAGTTCCACCAACAGGAGGCCGAAATCGTCTCCAACGCCGGCCAACGCGCCGCCGTGACCATCGCCACCAACATGGCCGGCCGCGGAACCGACATCAAACTCGGCCCCGGTGTCGCCGAGGTCGGCGGCCTCCACGTCCTCGCCACCGAACGTCACGAATCCCGCCGCATCGACCGGCAGCTCCGTGGCCGCTGCTCACGTCAGGGTGATCCCGGTTCCTCCCACTTCTTCATCTCGCTGGAGGATGACCTCATGCGGATGTTCGGATCCGAGAAGATCGCGAAGTACATGGAGCGGATGGGGCTTGAGGAAGGCCAGGAGCTGGAGCACCCGCTCCTCAACCGCTCCATCGAACAGGCCCAGAAGCGCGTCGAGCAGCACAACTTCCAGATGCGCAAACGCGTCCTCGAGTACGACGACGTCATGAACAAGCAGCGCGAGGTCGTTTACGGCTTCCGCAACGAGATCATCCGTTCCGACGACGTCCGCGACCGATTGATGGACATCCTTGAGGAGGTTGTCCTCTCCAAGGTCCAGGAGTTCACGAGTTCGGATACTGACCCGCTCGAATGGAACCTCCGCGGCCTCGCCGACTGGGTGAACCTCAACTTCCCGGTCGCCATGACCGAGGACGAACTCCCCCGCGTCGCCAAGAGCGGTCGCGAACTCCCGATCGCCGGCTCGCTCTACGACGGGCTCAAGGAAGGCCAGTTCGCCCTCGTCTCGCACATCGGCAGGTCCATCCGCGAAGCCTACGACCTCAAGGTCAGCTTCGAACGTCCCGAGGCCCTCGCCTCCGTCGAGCGTTACACCATCCTTTCCGCCATCGACCGGCTCTGGCAGGAGCACCTCTACACGATGGACGCCCTCCGGTCCTCCATCGGCCTCCGCGCCTACGGCCAGCGGGATCCGCTCATCGAGTACAAGGCGGAGGCCTTCAAGCTGTTCGACGAGCTCATGGTCAACATCAAGACCGAGATCTGCCACAACATCTTCCGCTCGGCCGCCAGCCTCATGGCGTTCGAGCAGTTCCTTGTGAACCTGCCCAAGCTGCAGGTCCACCAGTCCGTCACCGCCTTCGGTGGTGACACCTCCGGCGCCGATCCGCTCCCCGGAAGCGATCCCGCCTCCGGCAAGGGCGGCCAGATGGTCTCCGAAGCCGCCGCAGAACTCGAAAAGTCCCGCCCGGTGAAGGCCACCCCCCGCGTCGGTCGCAACGACGCCTGCCCCTGCGGCAGCGGGAAGAAATACAAGTCCTGCTGCGGCAAGTGACCTGCGGAGAACCAAGGCTGTGCACCGGGGCCTTCGGCCCCGTGGATGGCAACTAGCGGCCGGAGGTTTGGTCCACCCCAACCCGGAAAACCACCAAGCGGCTGAAGGTGTAGTTCCAGAAGAACACCAGACCGGTGTCGACCAGCTTGGCAATTGCCGGATGCCAACCGAGAACCTTCACGAAGAGGTACAACAGGAGGTTGTTGAGGGCAGCGGCAATCCCAATCTGGAAAACGAAGAAGCCGAATCGTTGAGCCGTTCGTCCCTCCACCTGAAACGTGAAGCGTTTCTGTAGGATGAATGCGTAGGTAATGACGATGGACAACGAAAGGCAGTTTGCCGGCAGCAGTGGGATCCCAAAGGTTTGGTGAAACAGGAGGAAGAGCGAGACATCCAGAATGAGGCTGGACGTACCAACCAGCAGATACCGGAAAAGCGTCACTCCCAGAAATCGCCTCACCCAGAACGGCAACGTCGCATGGAGGACATTTACCCCGTGGGCGAGCCTCCGCGGCCACCCCTCCGGAACTCCCCCACCCTTGGGCTGCTGCTGACTGTCGGGCATCCTCCAAAGGGTCTCAAAATCAGCGCTTCGAGAACAGCCTCATCCAAATCCTTTTCATTCTCCCAATGGTGGTACCGGCTCGCTGCCATCAATCGACATTTCGAGCCCGTAGCATTCGTGGGAGCGGCCGAGTTCTTGACTTTGAAACCCACGAACTTCTAATCCCAACTCCTTGTCGGTCTCCTCCGGCAGGACGTGATGCTGCTTCACCCACCAAATCCTTCGAGACGCCCGGAAGCCTTCGGGCATTCTCCCCATGAGCGCACCCGAGCAGCCCTTCGTGTGGAACGTTTGCAGTCGATCCTCCCATGAGCCTCATCGTCATTACCGGATCAGGCGGCTTGATCGGCTCTGAAAGTGTTCGGTTCTTCCATTCCAAGGGCTTCGATGTCGTCGGCGTGGACAACGACATGCGGGCGTACTTCTTCGGATCGGAGGCCTCCACCTCGGCTCAGGTCGCCCAACTGAACGCGCGTCTCCCCAGATACCAGCATCACGCCATCGACATCCGGAACACCGAGGCGGTGGATGCCCTCTTCCGCAGTTTGGGCAAGCAGGTCCAGGGAATCATCCACACCGCGGCACAACCGTCCCATGATTGGGCGGCACGCGAACCTTTCACCGATTTCCAGATCAACGCCAACGGCACGCTGAACATGCTCGAGGCCACCCGCCGGCATTGTCCGGAAGCGGTGTTCATCTTCACCAGCACCAACAAGGTCTACGGGGACGCCCCCAATCGCCTCCCATTGCTCGAGTTGCCCACGCGCTGGGAAATCGACCCCGGTCATCCTTTCCATGATGGCATTGACGAATCCATGTCCATCGACCAGTGCAAGCACTCCCTGTTTGGCGCAAGCAAGGTGGCTGCCGATGTCCTGGTTCAGGAGTATGGGCGCTACTTCGGCATGCGGACCTGCTGCTTTCGTGGAGGGTGCCTCACAGGCCCCGCTCATTCCGGTGCCGAGATGCACGGATTCCTCGCCTACCTGGCCAAGTGCGTGGTAACCGGCAAGCCCTACAAGATTTACGGCTACAAGGGCAAACAGGTCCGCGACAACATTCACAGTTTCGATTTGGTATCCGCGTTCTGGCATGTGTTCCAGAACCCACGGAGCGGCGAAGTCTACAATCTGGGCGGAGGCAGGCATTCCAATTGTTCCATGCTCGAAGCCATTACGCTCTGCGAGGAGCTCGCCGGACGGCAGCTGGCCTCCAGTTACGTGGATGAGAACCGGAGTGGCGATCACATCTGGTGGATCAGCAATGTCGCCAAGTTTCAGGACCATTATCCGGGCTGGCGTCAGAGCTACGATCTGCGACGGACCCTGACCGAGATAGTCCAGGTTTACACCGACACCCGGAACGTCGCTTCATGAAGCTCCTTGTCACGGGTGCCTGCGGCTTCGTCGGAAGCACTCTGGTCCGCCAATTCCGCGACGACCACCCTGACATCCAGATCACCGGTCTGGACAACCTTTCCCGGGAGGGAGCCGAGACCAATCGTGCCCAACTCCGCCGTTTGGGCGTTCCCCTCATCCACGCGGACCTGCGCTGTCCTTCCGACGTCGCGTCCCTGCCAGACGTCGACTGGGTAATCGACGCCGCCGCACTTCCAAGCGTGCTGGCCGGCTTGGGCGGCGGAGCCCAAAGCCGACAATTGGTGGAGCACAATCTGGGTGGAACACTGAATCTCCTCGAGTTCTGCCGCGAACGCCGCGCCGGATTCATCCTCCTGAGCACCAGCCGCGTCTACTCCATCAATGCCCTTTGCTCCATCCCGCTGACGAAGGAGGGCCTGGCCTACGCTCCGGACGCATCCGGGAAACTGCCCCCCGGGTGCTCCCCTGAGGGCATCTCGGAGGAGTTCAGCACGGAAGCCCCGCTCTCGCTCTATGGCGCAACAAAGCGGGCTTCCGAGCAGATGGCCCTGGAGTACGGACTGACCTTTGGTTTCCCGGTGTGGATCAACCGGTGCGGAGTCCTCGCCGGGGCCGGACAGTTCGGGCGACCTGACCAAGGCATCTTTGCCTTCTGGATCAACGCGTGGCTGCGCGGACGATCCCTGAAATACATCGGGTTCGACGGCACCGGAGCCCAATGCAGGGACTGCCTGCACCCATCGGATCTGGTTCCCCTCCTGAAGCTCCAGATGGCGGATGCGTCCATCACCGGAAACCGCATCCAGAACATCTCCGGCGGACGTCGCCACGCTGTTTCCCTCGCGGAACTCAGCGCTTGGTGCGCGGACCGCTTCGGTCCCAGAGCGGTCGGGTCCGATCCTCGCCCCAGACCCTTTGACATCGCTTGGCTGGTCCTCGACTCCGCCACCAGCAAGGCACGCTGGGGTTGGGAACCCAGGACCCCGATCGACGCGATCCTCACCGAGATCGCGGACCACGCGAAAGCCAACCCTGAATGGCTCCAAATCTCCGGACTGACATGAGTCCTACAGAACCTTCGTCCGCAAAACCAACCCTGAGGAAGCTGAGCGTCGTCATCCCGGCCCGGGACGAGGAAGCAGTGATCGCGTCCATGGTGGAAAAGCTGGAAGTCGAACTCCGCCTCCAGGACATCGAACACGAGATCATCGTGGTCGATGACGGAAGCAAGGATTCGACCTGGAAACTGCTCGAGGAATTGAGCACCCGTGTTCCCACGCTCCGTCCCATCCAGAACAACGGAGCCCACGGCTTTGGTCGAGCAATCGTCTTCGGGCTGGATCACATGGTGGGCGATGCGGTTGTCATCATGATGGCAGACGAATCGGACGACCCTCGGGATGCCGTGGCCTATTGGCGGGAACTCCAGAAGGGTTGGGATTGTGTCTTCGGGAGCCGTTTCATCCCCGGCGGCGGAGTCATCGCTTACCCACGCTTCAAGCTGATCATGAACCGGATGGCAAACGCTTTCATCCAGATGCTGTTCTGCCATGGCTTGAATGACACCACCAATGCCTTCAAGGCCTACCGGGCTGAAGTGATCGCCGGGTGCCGGCCGCTCATCGCACCGCACTTCAACCTGACGGTCGAACTTCCCCTCAAGGCGATCGTCCGCGGGTTTCAATTTACGACCCTCCCGATCACCTGGCGGAATCGGAGGGCCGGGGAGGCCAAGCTCAAGCTCCGCGAAATGGGAAGCCGATACCTTTTCATCTGCCTTTATGTCTGGCTGGAAAAGTACTTCAGCCGAGGAGATTACCGCCGAAAATGAACGCTTCCCCACACTCCACCCAGGAACTCAGCACCATCTACGGCGAAAGGTTCTCAGGTCGGGAAGCCTATCGACTCTCTGTATGGGAAATCCTGTGCCGTGAGTTCTTCCAGCAGTGGGTCCCTCGAGAGGGGGCTGTCTTGGACCTTGGTTGCGGCTACGGTGAGTTCATCCGGAAGATCGAGGCCGGCCGCAAGTTCGGCATGGACCTCAATCCCATGTCCGCATCCAAGCTGCCGAAGGATGTTCAGTTGCTCGCACAGGATTGCTCCGCCGCCTGGCAAATGCCGGATGCCTCCCTGGATGTCGTCTTCACGAGCAATTTTTTCGAACACCTGCCGGACAAGCCGGCGCTGGGCCGGACTCTGGATCAGGTCCAACGATGCCTGAAGCCTGGAGGCCGATTGATTGCCCTTGGACCAAACATCAAGCGCCTGCCAGGCGCCTACTGGGACTTTTGGGACCACTATCTGCCGCTCACGGAACGTTCCCTTCGTGAAGCCCTTGAAATTCGTGGATTCAAGGTCGAGGTGTGTCTGGAGTCATTCCTCCCCTACACCATGAGCGAGGGCGTCCAGCATCCACTTTTCCTGCTCCGCGCCTACCTTCGATTGCCCTTTGCCTGGCGGTTCTTTGGAAGGCAATTCCTGGTCGTCGCCTCGCGCAACGCATGAGCTCCAGGGACTCGGACAAGACAGGCGAGCCGCGGGATGGAGTGATGGTTTGGATCCACCGCCTCTCCCGTAGTGGAGAGTCCACGAGAATATCTTTGGCCCTGCTGATCACGAGTGTCCTCATCATCGCCTTCCGAAGCCCCCTGCTTTGGACACAGCCCCGGTTCTGGGAAGAAGAGGGCTACGTTTATTTTCGTGAAGCATGGAACTCGGGCTCGCCGGCGGTGCTGCTCAAGATCTATGCCGGATACATCGACCTCTCCGCCAACATTCCAGCATCTCTGGCGGCTTTAGTCCCCCTTGAGCTCGCCCCTTTGATCACGACGTTGTGTGCGCTCCTGTTCCAGTCCATTCCTGTCGCCATCATTGCCTTCAGCCGCGCGGAATTCTGGCAGCCCCCCCTGCGGAAGCTCACCGGGCTCGCCCTGATCATCACAGTCCCGATGACCAGCGAGATCTGGCTGAACACAACCACCAGCAAGGTCCACCTCACCTTGGCTGTCGCGCTGCTGCTGCTCGAAGCCAAGGCCACCTACGGATGGGGCCGACAGCTCGCCTATGCAGCCTTGGCGTTTCTGTCGGGGCTCAGCAGCCCGATGCCCTGTTTCCTGTTCCCATTTGCACTTCTGGGGGCATACAGGACAAGAACACGACTGGCGTTGAGTGTCGCGGGAGGGCTTCTGCTCGCAACCTTGCTCCAGGGCGTCCTCATGGTCTCGTTCCCAAGCAACAAGAACGTGAGCGAACGCCTCAGGACGGCCATTCCTGCCGTGCAGATTCCTGCCCTCGCCAGCCGATGCGTGGTGTTGCCGTTCGCCGGACCTCAGGCAGCCTATCAAGCCGGTAACCTCATGATGAAGGCTTCCCCAGCGCGGAACCACCCTGGGACTTGGCTGGGAATCAACGCCGCCAGCCTCGCATTGATCACCGGTTTGGGAATTCTCCTGTACCGGAACCGGACAGAGAACACGGCCATCCTGGCCGGGGCAGCCATCTGGTTGGCCGTCCTTTCCCAAGTAACGGGGACAGCCCAGGTCGAGGAGTTCATGCTCTTTCCGCTCTGGAACATCCGATACTACTATGCATCGATCTCCTTGCTCCTGCTGGCTTTGCTGGAGCAGTCCCATCCGCGGTCCCGCCAATGGATGTCGTTGGTCCTCGTCTGCCTCGCCCTCCTGCATGGGGTGTGGAGTTACCGCTCCTTCCATTGGCGAAACGACGCATGGCCCAAGTGGAGGGACGAGGTCGCCAAATGGCGGCAGGATCCCACACATCCGCTGATGGTCTGGCCTCCTGGCAAGCCTGTCCGACTCAACCCTCGGACATCCACAGGGAACCTTCCCCAAGGGCCCGATACTCCAGCCAACGCTTCTCCTGAGAGACGCTGATCTTCCCATCCCACCACAACGGGGTTGAAGACCGGTCCCTGCCTTCCCCAAGCCACCAGTTCATCCCCAAATCCGTTCCGGCCCCGTTCTTTCCCTCGTCAAAGCAGCGGGCCGTGGCCAACCTTCCGATGTCTCCATTCCGGCGTACCCGTTTCGGAATCCGGAGGCACGACTGAGGTCCGCACGATGACACTGTCCGACGTCCACCCTCCCCGTCCCGCCCGCTGGCGGGCGGTCCGCCTCGTGTGCAGCGCGCTGGTCGCCGTCCAGACGGCCGCCGCCGCCACACCGGAGACGGTCGACTTCAACCGCGACATCCGCCGGATCCTTTCGGAGAATTGTTTCAGCTGCCATGGCCCGGACTCCAAGCCCCGCAAATCCGGTGGCCAGGTCATGCGCCTTGACGTCGCCGAGAACGCCTACGCCGACCACGGCGGCATGCGTGCGATCGTCCCCGGCAAGCCTGACGAAAGCGAAGCCCTCCGACGCATCCTCACCCAGGATCCGGACGATCGGATGCCGCCCCCTGAATCCGGCAAGAAACTCACTCCGGACGAGGTCGCGCTGCTCCGGAAATGGATCGAGCAGGGTGCCCCCTATTCCCGCCATTGGGCCTACGTCAAACCCGTCCGCAGCCCCGTCCCGCAGGTCACCGAGAAGAGCTGGGTCCGAAACCCCATCGACGCCTTCATCGCTGCCCGGTTGGAGAAGGAAGGACTGAAGCACGAACCCGAGGCCGATCGTCCTACCCTGATCCGGCGTCTCGCCCTGGACCTCACCGGTCTCCCCCCAACCCCGGCCGAGCTCGACGAATTCCTGGCCGACACATCCCCCGATGCCTACGAGCGCCTCGTGGATCGGTTGCTGCGCAAGGAGTCCTACGGCGAACACTGGGCCCGCCAGTGGCTCGACCTGGCCCGTTACGCGGATTCCGCCGGATATGCCGATGACCCCGCCCGGACCATCTGGGCCTACCGCGACTACGTCATCCGTTCGATCAACGCCAACAAGCCGTTCGACCGTTTCACGCTCGAACAGATCGCGGGCGACCTTTTGCCGGAGGCCGGCGACGACGA
>Ga0172372_10002594_pt1 | contig 27293 bp, 30 predicted proteins | sample LakKiv5m_2_FD_114544 | JGI IMG/M metagenome (GOLD analysis project Ga0172372, IMG submission 114544) | Freshwater microbial communities from Kabuno Bay, South-Kivu, Congo - kab_092012_9.5m | ecosystem: Environmental > Aquatic > Freshwater > Lake | place: Democratic Republic of the Congo...
CTGCGATCCTGACCACCCGTACCCGTATCGAAGCCGAACCGCAGTACAGCTACGTCACTGCCCGCATCTTGCTGGATACCTTACGCCACGAGGCATTGCAAGTCATCCATGAGATGATCGAGGTATCTGCATATAGTGCCTTCAGTGCGTACGATCGGTATTTCCTCGATTACATCCACGCCGGTATTGCTTACCGTCAACTCGATCCGCGGTTACAAGGTTATGATCTCCCGACATTGGCACAGGCGCTACGGCCTGAACGGGATTTGCAGTTCACGTACCTGGGGTTGCAAACGCTGTACGACCGTTATTTTCTCCACCGCGATCACCAGCGTTTTGAATTACCGCAGGCATTTTTCATGCGCGTCGCCATGGGTATCGCCCTGAATGAATCCGAAGAGACCCGCACGGCGTATGCGATCGCCTTTTATGAACTGCTGTCGACGTTTGATTTCATGTGCTCGACCCCGACTTTGTTTAACAGCGGCACCGTACGGCCTCAGTTATCGTCGTGCTTCCTGACCACCATTCCGGATGACCTGTACGGCATCTACGACAGCTTACGGGATAACGCCATGCTGTCGAAATTCGCAGGCGGTCTGGGGAATGACTGGACGCCGGTTCGGGCGATGCACGCACACATCAAAGGCACCAACGGCACCTCCCAAGGCGTCGTACCGTTCATGAAAGTCGCGAACGATACCGCAGTCGCCGTCAATCAATCCGGTAAACGCCTCGGTGCCGTCTGCGCCTATTTAGAGACGTGGCATTTAGACATCGAGGAGTTTTTAGAACTGCGTAAAAATACCGGCGATGAACGCCGTCGGACCCATGACATGAATACGGCCAACTGGATCCCGGACCTGTTCATGAAACGCGTCATCGAAGAAAAAGAATGGACGCTGTTCAGTCCGTCCGATGTACCGGATCTACACGACTTGTACGGCCAAGCCTTTGAAGATCGGTACATGACCTACGAATGGATGGCTGAAAATGGGTTGATCAAACAGTATAAACGACTGCCTGCCGTACAACTGTGGCATAAAATGCTGTCCATGTTGTTTGAGACCGGCCACCCGTGGCTCACCTTTAAAGATCCTTGTAATATCCGTTACACCAATCAACATGTCGGCATCGTCCACAGCTCAAACCTCTGTACTGAAATCACGCTGCACACGAATGCCGATGAGATCGCCGTCTGCAATCTCGGCTCCATCAACCTACCGGCCCATATCACCCCCGAAGGCACGCTCGACCTCGCTAAACTGCAATCGACCGTGCAAACCGCCATCCGTATCCTGGATAACGTCATCGATGTCAACTATTATTCAGTCGATAAAGCACACGATTCCAATCATCGCCACCGTCCGATCGGTTTGGGGATCATGGGCTTTCAAGATGCCCTGTATAAACTGAAACTGCCGTACGCGAGTGCGGCTGCCCTCACGTTTGCCGATACGAGCATGGAACATATCAGCTACTATGCGATCCAGGCGTCTCAAGCGTTGGCGGTCGAGCGTGGGGTGTACAGTACCTTCGAAGGTTCATTGTGGTCACACGGCATTTTTCCGTTGGATTCATTATCACTGTTAGCGCAGGCCCGGGGTACATACCTGAAAGTCAATACCACGAGCCAACTGGACTGGGATACCTTACGGGATTCAGTCCAAGAGACGGGACTGCGCAATAGCAACATCCTGTCCATCGCCCCCACTGCCACCATCAGTAACATCTGTGGCGTGTCGCAGTCTATTGAACCCACGTACCAAAACCTGTTCATCAAGTCGAATCTGTCCGGCGAGTTTACCGTCATCAACCCGTACTTGGTCAACGACTTGAAAGCACGCGGTCTGTGGGACGTCGCCATGATCAACGATCTGAAGTACTATGACGGCAGCGTGCAATCTATTCGACGTATTCCGGACGATATTAAAGCCTTGTACCAGACCGCCTTTGAGTTAGATTCGCGTTGGTTGATCGAAGCGGCAGCACGACGTCAGAAGTGGATCGATCAATCCCAGTCAGTCAACTGCTACGTCGCTCGACCTTCCGGTCCCTTGTTGGATGCATTATACAAATACGCTTGGCTGAGTGGTTTGAAAACGACATACTACTTGCGGACGCTAGGGGCTACCCATGTTGAAAAGAGCACCTTACTCAGCGAACGGATGCAGTTAAGTGATATCGTGGACGATACGGTAAAACAATGCAGTCTCAATAATCCTAGTTGTGAGGCCTGTCAGTGAATGAACCCGTATAGTTGGACGTGTTTGATGAGAAAGACATAATTAACCGATGAAGAGGTCCGAGCCTTGATCGATGCGGTCTATGATGATGACTGAGCACTAGCGGCATAGAGCCTACTGGAGCTTAATCGCTCCAGTAGGCTCTTATGTCGTCAATAAGGCAGACCGTGTACCCGTTTAACGAGTGCTTCCGATACGGAACCATTCAACTGGCGGCCAGACCATACCCGATGTAGTGAGTGTTAATACCAGTACACGGTCTATAGCATAGAAAAAAAAACAGGAAAGGGAGCGCCCCCGTGAGGAGGCGCTCGGTGGTGGATTAGTCGGCCTGCGTTTTCCAGCAGGTAATGGCCACGATGTGGCCTTTGTCGTTCCTAATCGGATTATCCATCGGCCCCGTACCCGGGGCGATGACGTCCGGGCGATTGTCCTTGATCGCGCTCAGGACTTTGCCCGAGACGATGTAGATGACCCCGTCCTGGGGACCGGGCAGACCGATGACGTCACCCACTTCGTCCTTGAACATGGGTGCGCCCAGGATGCTTCCTTTTGCCACAGGGATGTCGGCGACCCGGGCTTCCTGGCCCGATTTGGGGAACACGACCTCGGTACCGTCCTGCAGTCGCAGGATGATGTCGTGGGGGGTGAGGTTGATGACGGTTTCAATAGTCATGGTAGTTCTCCTGGTGTAGTGAATGGGGTTAACCTAACAGGGCTTTTAGATCGGCCAGGCTGGCGCCCTTTGCCAGCATCTCCCTAGCCTTCGTCACCGCTTCCTTGGTCTCTGCCATTTCCCTCTGCGTAGCTAAGGTGCGATCCCGCACCTCGGCTTCCTGCAGCACTTTAGCCTTTTCGTTATTAACTTGCATTAGCTCTTCCTGAGCTATTAGCAAGTCATGAATGCCGTTAATTCCAGACTGCCAATCCTGTTCGGCTTGGTCAAGCTGTAGTGCCGCCTTGGGCAGTGTCGCCCGAATGAATCGGACAATGGCCTCATCGGGTACATCGTCTGCTAACGACTTCTTCAGTTCGGCTACCGCCGATGGCCAATCCTTGGCTACCAGGTAGGTGCCCATCCCCCAATCCTGGGAGATGGTTACGAGCCGATACGGGGCGTAGACTTCCACCTTCCAGGTGGTGGCACTCCATTTGCCGTTCTGGTTAAAATCTTCAGACAGCACCTTACAGGCCGGTGAGATCGATTGTCCGGTGAACGCCACTATGCCCTCACCGGGGGCGATAATCAGGTTCATGTGTCTACGGTTACGGCTTCCAATGCCGTTGTTGATGGTGTAAATGGTGGCGGTGTTTTCAGTCGTCATAGTCTTTCTCCAAGTGAGTGTAGCTCGAGATGAGCGAGTGGTGGATGAACTAAAGCAGTTTACTGCTAGGCTCCGGTCGTTAAGACCCGAGCCGAAGCAACGGACTGCTAGGCTCATCGGTAGTATGTGGGGTTATAATGGCGTTGAATCCAAGTCCGCTGCTGAAATAAAAAAAAAGAAATGCCGTGAGAGGCGGGAGCCCATCCCGGGCCCCCGATATCCTTTTTAGCTCACCATCTCTTCCTGAGATGGCGGTTCTTTTCCGCGTACGCGGTGACGTCTATGGAAACCGCCAGTGCTATTATCCGCGACCACAACACACTCCATGTCATAAATCGAGCGATCCAACGCGGATCGACTCCGTCCATTCGTTTACCCAGCTTCCAGAGAAGCTTGGCGAGAGTCATCCTTGAAGTCCCAGCCAGGACCGCATAGCGGTCAGCTAGGATTTCCTCCACTATCATCGAGATAGCAACTGCATCTAACCCCCCTTCCATATATCCCTTAAAATCAGCCTTTCCATGGCCGACTTCATGATTCAGAACGGCGATAAACTCTTCCGCTGTCAAAACATCCTTGAGCTCACGGGTAATGAAAATGCCTGCTGGAAAAAATCCAGCTCCGCCGTACATTCGCATTGCATCCATGCTCGTCCCTCCCTGGACGAGATATACGGGAATGCCGTCCCGTATCTCCAGTTCCACAACTTCATCGAATTCTTTTCTTAATAACTCAACAGTTTCTTTGCACATTTTGCAGTCCTCTTGTTTAGACGTTAGTGAATACCCTCTGCTCACAGGAGCCTGAGGGTAAGGCTAACGGCTAGTATATGGGACTATAAAAAACTGCACTGGATGCTTTTGAATGTCAACCCGCCTCTACTTTTTTTATTCACTGTCCGTTATGCTATAGGAACATTGCATTCATAATGTAACTCCAAAGGCAGGATGGTGGTAAGGCTGAGGATAGCCTGTAACATCTTAGGTTAGGTGTGTGAAGCGCATAGAGCCCTAGGTGCCATCGTGCACCTAGGGCTCTATGCCTGTATTTGTTTTTTTATTCCCACGAGACTGCATTTATGACCTTTATGAAAATGGCGCGGGTCAATGCCCTCCCGACGCCTTTAGAACCCGATACGATGTATTTTGTCGCCTCGGCTGACGGTATCCATTTCGATCTAGTCGTGACAGGCACCGATACCGAGAGTGTCGGGCACATCGTCAATACGGCGGATGTCGGCACTATGATTCTCGAGACTGTGACACCGTCCGCTATCCAGACCCCATAGATCATAGCACCACTGCTGGAATAGATAGACATTCAATTCCAACAATACATACAGCCCTAAACCGACCATCAATAAAATCATAAACTGCAACCCTTCTAATACGAAGGTACGAAGCGGGACTGTCATACATTTACCGTAGGTTAAAAAAAAGTGTAAGCTCTTCAGATGGCCGCTACAGCCATCTGAAGAGCGATTATGCCGTCTTAATTAAAAGACATGCTATCCTAGCCTATATCGCTGATTCGAGCGCTATGAGGCTGTCAGACCCCGTACTGTCCATATCCTCTCGCCCTTGACGTGCGACCCGACGTTTTCGCCGCAGACTGTTCATGAAACTGATGACGCGCTTACACGGCGCCCCCAATCCCCGATCCTGCAGCACACTCCGCGGAATGATCCCCAACACCACCCAATCGTCCGGCGCACCCTCTTCGACACTGAGGTACACGCCATTCTCGCGGACCTCCGCCCGAATCTTCCCGCCGTGAAATAGAAACTTCATCGGCGGTATTTTCATCACCACTTCCTCTAAATCAAACAATCGATGCGGGTTCAGCTGATACCGATAATAAATGACCCGTGCAATCGGAATCAATACCGCCCAACTGAAATTCCACTCCTCACCGCCCCCATTCGACATCACCATCCCGGAAGGCATTAAGTCAAACACCAATACGTTATAATCCACCGTCAATGTCCTATAACCGTCATCGCTACGTACGTTCATGTGCATCACCATTTAGCAGGTATTAAAAAGGTGTATCCGGTCATCCGGTACACCTTTACTATGAGGGACTCACGCTAATTGGAGTCCATCTGCCGCCGTCGGCGAATCTGCTCCATCCACGCGAGCACCGTCGCCTCGATCCGATCCAACAACACACTCGCATCCCGCAAGATCAATGAGTATTCCTGGTACGTCATCTCACACCGCCTTCGTCGTTAAGTCCGTCCGATCGAGTATCTCGCCGATCCAATCCAAACACTCAATGTGGACAGCAAAATATAGATTAAAATACTGTTGCGTAAAGTCAATCATCAACCGCTTCAGCATCACCTCAGACTTCTGCTCCAGGTTCGTCCGCTGTTCGATCCGTCGGGTCAAGACCCGCTCATAATGCGCCATGATCTCCATCGCCTCCTCGATCGATGCGGCGATGCTACCGAGCTCAGACGGCCTCACCGCAGCAAACGTATGCGTCTGATGCCCCTGCCGATCCGGCATCGCCGTCGGCACCACCTCCGTCTTAAAGCCTGCGATCATCGCCCACGGGTCCATCGTAGGATCAGCGATAAGATTCGGTACCGTGACCATTAAACGTTGCATACCGGGGTAGACATCGGTCGCCAAGACCACCTCCTGCTTCGATTTCGATGTCAGCTGAAAAGCCTTCTCGCCATCCATCCACCCGCCTTTCTCCACCAACACTTCACGGTGGATCGGTTGATCGGCGATCAGGGCATCCGCCAAGCCTTTCAGTGCACCTAATACGGTACGATCATCCCGCGTATGCATTATAACAAAGAAGTTATCGTAAAAGCGACCGAGGCTATTCGCCATATAGTCGTTCATTTCCAGCAACGGCTGTGCAATCTCATCCACCTGCCGTAATAAACAGCAGGCCCCCTCACGGCCTATTGCTTTACTAAACAACAGCCGATACCGCACCGAGACGTTCGACCACTCCGTATCCCGATCAAACGCTTTCGTGCGTTGTAGCATGAGGCGTGCCCGACCCCGTATATTCGCCATCAATACCAGCAGATGCTGCCGCCATTCCGCATACGCCGTCTCCAAAGCACCGCCCTGCACATCCAGCGCCAGTTGGTTCGCATCGATCCGGGCCTCGAGTGCCGTCTGCAGTCCGTCCGATACCGACGGGATGATCGCCTGTGGGGGGCAGCCGGTCCCGGCGACCGCCATCTCCGCGGCGATGTGTAAGATCGGTTGCAATACGGCGGATTCGACCGCGATCTGCGATAAGACGGTCTGTAAGGCGCGTTGGTGGGCTAGCAGGGCCGTCGAGCGATCCAGCCCGCTCTGTACCGCCTGCAAGGCGTGATCACTCCGAAGGTAGTGCCCGTAGGCCGTCGCGAGACCGAGGGCCGTATCACTGGGGCATCGTGTACGTCGAGTACGCATAATAGACCTCAGAAAAAAGTAGTAGATACCACAGCATAGCGCCCTTGGAGCGCCTATCGGCTCCAAGGGCGCTATGCTGTCATGGGGTCAAAGATTAAACGCTTCCGATATCGGACGATGTTCTGGATGCAAACATTTCATCAGGGATGCGATAGTATTTTTTTATAGTACGCCATCCGAGCGGCATAGAGGCCGGGTCAATTGACCCAGCCTCTATAGCTTTTTGCCTAGAAACTAAGCTTAAGGTACTGCATGGGTGTTGACATCCAGCGGCACTTTGTTCAATACGTCCGGCAGATTCTCTACCGTCAGTACTGCCATTATTGGAAGGTGGCTAACATGAGTAAAGCGTGGAGATACCGCCAATTCTTTACTCACCTGACCCTCGCGGGATATGGGTAAAACAATGGTCAACTCGGGTGACCACGCCATGTTACCAAAATTGAGCGGGTTCGGTTCGACGTTACGGTTTTCATCAAACACACCGAAGGTGATGAAGATCTTACCGGCGACACGGTAGTCCAACGTGGATACGATACGCACGTCAAACTGTCCCCCCAACGTCCGCAGATCCCCGGTGACGGTGAGGTAGCGGGCCAAGACCGGATCCGTACCGACGATGACGGTGGGTACGGGCGAGATACCGCCGTTCAGGGCATCGGCTGCCGCTTTGTATTCTGAATCCCGGTACAGGCGATACGCATGGTCACGGATCTTGTTGATGATCGCGTTCTGCAGATCTTCCACACGGTTGGTGGAGGTCAGCGAGTCGACGATGACCGACATATCCAGCGTCTCTTCGGAGAAGCGGGGCAGTACGAAGAACCGACCGACGCCCAGGACATCCGGCGGGGTGTTGTTGCCGTCACGGGCGTCGACATAGGCGCGCAGGATATTCGCGGTGTTGACCAGGGCGCCGACCGCCATGTTGCTGGTACGGATGCGGGTCGCTGTGATCAAGGAGGCCAAGTCACCGGCATCGGTCTGACCGTCCATCGTCATCGGGTGGATGGCGGTGATGGGCGAGCGCATGGGCACGTTGTACAACTGCGTGTAGTAGGTGGTATCGATCAACTGGCCGCGTTGACGGCGGTTGATGTTGGTGCGATAGGCCTGCAGTTCATAGCCGAGGATCTTGCCGTGCGATTCGAACAGGTCGGAAATGGTCTTACCGACGCCGGAGGCGAGGTCGAGGGCATTGCCCGCTGCATCGGAGACGGAGTGGACGGCGACGCGGTTGCCGTAGACCACGGTGTCACCGAGTTCAATGTTGAGTTGACCTGAAAGATCCAGCTTGAGGCGCACCATCAAATCGCCTGATTTGATGCCATTCAGAACGGCGAAATCAGAACCATCGAGGTTGCGGGTATCCTTATTCACCAGCACGGAGGAGGTGCTGAAGTTCAGGTACATGACGCGGTAGTTGTTCTGCTGCGCGTATGCGAACGTGGCCAGCGGCAGTTCCAGGGTGTTGAACTTCAGGATATCTGTATTGCCACCGGATTCGACGCCGACGTAGACGGCTGCGAGGCGGATAGCGGGATCGATGGAGTCCGTGATGTCCATCAGGCCCGACGCCAGCAGGGTATCGGTTTGGGAGATACCGAGCAGGGAGAGGGATTTACCGACGGCGAGCGGTGCGGTCGGGATGACTTCACCTTCCAGGTTAAGGTTATATGAAGGAATCAGAGCACTGTCAACGAATTTATCGGCAGATTCTGGTCTATAGACGGGAATCAGGCGGGTCATTTCGTTTTTGAGCAGGGTGTAGTCGGCGATGGCGCGGATGATGTTCTTCTTATTATAGTTATCCAGCGCGCCTGAGATTTGACGGTGGATACCATTATAGACCATCATCAAGCGAACGGTGACTCCGAAGCCGACGTTGTCCGGGGTGACGACGATGGTGGGGAAGAACGTCTCGCCGAATTCATCTTGACGGGCCGCTTGCATGTTGTAAGCAATCGAGTAGATGGCAGCATTGCGGTTTTCGCGTTCATCGTAGGCTTCGAAGGCCGGACGGAGGCCGACGACGTCTTCCATGCCGAGGCCAGTCATGTTGACGATCGACATGTTTTCAGTGGCCACGGTGGGCATGTCGATTTTGTGGTTCAGGAACTGACGGACGTCACCGGCGAGGAGGCCGGCAGCGGTGGCCGCTTCTTTTTGCGCCATGGAGAGTTCAGCGCCGATGCCGAGCTGGGCCGCGATTTGTTCAACAGCCAGAGAGAGGCCTTCAGCGGCGGTATTCAGCATGTCGATTTCGTCATTACGGACGGATTCGAGCGCCAGGGCAGCCTGCGTCACGGCAGAGCTGGCGTATTGATGTGTGTCCAGGATCTGACGGAGGGATTGGACGACGGTCTGGATCGCTGAAGGGGCGGCATGGCCTTTCAGCTTTTTCTGGAAAAATGACATGAGATGCCTCGTGGGGTAAAAGATAAAAAAGGGATCTAACAGGACAGAGTCGGGTCGTGAGGACTATCGGAGCGACACGGTATTATAAAAGTGTCAGATAGTCTGCAAATACCACAGTCTGCGAGATATCGCAGAGGGGTGCAAAGCCGTATAGCGCTTTCAGGTAATCCGAGACGAAGCGGGTCGCATACGTCCTATCCTGCAGCGCGGTATATATGCCGTGTAATAGATGTATGAACAGTTGGCCGGTCGCCGCGAGTTCAAAACGGTGGTAAAGGCCGCCGTCTTCCAAAGGGATGAGGTTCTCGGTCATTGGGATCGACTCAGCTCCAAGATGCGCGAGAGCCTCGGTGCGGGTCGTATCGGCCCGACTGAGGGGAAGAATGACGGCGTGCCATTCTGTTTTATGCTCCGGGAGGAGCGTATGGATGTCCCAGACAAGACTTTGCTGCATCGTAGTATCTCGGTAAGTCCCGTGGATGGCAGCGTGGTCTCGGGTGGTGGTCTGTGCAGTCAGGTGAGGCAGATGAGGGCCCCATAGAGGGGTGGCATGGAGCGCTTCTAAGAGCGCGAGATCATGCACGGATAGAATGCGTCGGAGGGCAGTATACTGCGTTATGGTGTTTGTCGAGACTTTTGCTAACCGAAACGTTTTATCGAGCCACGGAGGGATCAGATAAAGTTCCGGTCCGACATTTAATGTGCCGCTTTTATACCGCAGCCTACGGCCACCGGGTGTAAAGTCTGTAGTTATACAGCTCGCCGTGTGAATATAGGGGACCGACAGCGAGGCCGGCGTCGTATCGTGATAGGCCATGGTGTGTCGACCTCCGGATGGCGGGTCTAAAAAGAAAGATAGAATGCAGTCTATACGATAGAGTCCGCTCGACTTTAAAGGTAATGAGAAAAAAATAAGCCTATGGTAAATACAATGACGGCCTGTTAAAGGCTCCTATAAAAAAAGAGAGATACACCGATGGATAATCGTTTACTATTAGTCAAAAGTATTACTTTACTGTACCGCGAAAGTCAGCTAATTATCAAAACGATGAACAGCAGTGACTTGGTCAAGACGGTCGTCGAATCGATCGCGATTGCAGACGTGGGGTTGGGGATTTCGAGTGAGCGGGATATCCTAATGCATTTGCGTGATACGGCAATCGAGATGTGTCAAAACCCGCTCGATTACGAGTACAGTGTCGATGACCTGCTGCAGCGGTTGAAGCTGAACTGCGGGGAAGACAGCCGTCTGTATGAAATCTTAGCGCAAGGGATCGAGACACCGAAGACGGAATCGCAGATCAAGCGGACGGTGGCGAATCTGCAACGCAGCTTGCATAACTTCTTTCGGGAACAGCAGATTAATGAAGTCCTGAACAAAGCATCATATCAGTTTAAGTTTCACCGTGACAAGATCACGGATGTGAATACGTTCATCAGCGATTTGATGAGTCAATTGGAGCCGTTACAATCGGTATACCAAGGGCGAGATCCGGCGGTGATGACGGATATTGACATCGGTGACGTCTCTTCGCTGACGCGGGTGTTTGAGAACATCCAGGAGCAGACGACGGACAAAGGGATGTTGAAGACGGGATGGCAACGGGTGAATGCGATGCTGAACGGTGGCTTTCGACGCGGTGAGTTTGTCTGCGTGCCGGCATTACAGCATAAGTACAAAACAGGGTTTACCTTGTCATTGTTTAAACATTTCGCCATTCACAATGTTCCTTATATGTTAGACAGCAGTAAGAAACCGCTGCTATTACGGATTAGCTTTGAAGACGACATTGAGTTAAACATTAGATTTCTTTACCAGGCGTTAAAGATGGACGAATCACATGACGACGCCTTAAATCTGAACATCGATGTCGCCGAGATGAGTGCGTATATCAAAGCCCGGTTGCAGGTAAATGGTTACCACGTCAAGATGATCCGGGTAGATCCATCGCAGTGGACGTATAAACACATCTGTAATAAAGTGCTGGAACTGGAAGCCCAAGGGTATGAAGTGCATGTGTTGATGATCGATTACTTATCGAAACTGCCCCGGACAGGCTGTATGTCGAGTGGGCCCTCAGGGACGGATCTACGGGATATGTACAGCCGGATGCGTAACTTCTGCGCAGCTCGTAAGACATTGTGCATTACGCCGCATCAGTTGTCGACGGATGTGAAAGGCTTGATTCGAACGGGCTTGCCTGAAGATCGGTTATTGAAAGAGATCGCGTGGAAGGGCTACTTTGAATCGTCGAAGCAGTTGGATCAAGAGTACGATGTTGGGCTGTACGTCCATCTGTTTAAGCACAATAAGGAATCGTGGCTCTCCATATACAAAGAGAAACACCGGGGACAGGTGACGGCGGAGGATGACGTTCACGCCCTGTACCGATTTCCGAAGATGAAGTTGCCGATCGCTGACGATCTCTTAGGGGAAGATACGGCCTTTATGAAATTGCCGACGGCGGCGAGCAATGCCGATGCGGAGTTGTTTAGTTTTACTGGCAAATAAAAAAATACGGTGTAGCCGGAGAGGGTGATGCCCCTCTCCCTATGCCGCAAATATCATATAGTTCTTTCTAATAGACGTCTATACCGCCATGGATACCTCTACTCCCGCTTATAGTGCTTTAAAAGATCGATTAAGTCATTGTGTCGGGCGAGTGCAAAACAATCTCGCCATTGTCGATGCGATGACGATCGGTCAACCGTACCTGCACCACATCGCCGTACGCCGCTGGGCGACGTTGGTGCCGAACATCTCTCGCCGTGCGGCGTGGAGTGAAGACAATACGTTACCGCGTATTCATACCTCGACGACCCTGATCGGGTGTATCAAAGGGTATGCGACCGTCTTTTTAGACGCGTATTCAGAAGACGTCGCGTATAAGAAAATCACGCCCGACAGTTATAAGAACGGCTACTACATTTATTCCATTCCGTACACCTACGCACTACGGCCGACCGCTAAATTGGTGTACGATGTCGACTACACGAACGAGCATTGGTTAATTGCGTACGATGCGGAGACCCGGGCTTATACCCCGACTGCGATCGATCGGTGTTTTATTAAGGAAGTGAAACGGCAGGTGTATGCGACCGGCGAAGTACTGGAAAGCCTGGAGCTTTATGTGGAAGTGACCGGTGGATCGCGGGTGCATTTAGATGAAGTCAGTAAAGCCGATGCGGGTGCGACTAATATCGAACGCTGGTTAGAGGCGGGGTATTACGCAATCGTCTTGTACCGTAAGCTCGAACGCAATCGACATGAGAAGGAATGTAGCGTCGAATCGCTGAAGAAGATCAATGTCACTAAGTTCAATGCCGCATTAGCATTACATGCCAGTAACTTAGCGATGGAACAGCGTGCCGTAATACTACCTGAACGACCGGCTTATGCCGAATGGTGAAAAAAAAGAGCACGTGGCTCCCTAGCCCATAGAGGCTAGGGAGTTATGCTGCTCTTTTATAAGAATGGGTTAAACGATCTTGGCAGTAGTGAGACCCATCGTGAGTGCATCTGCGACGGATACAGTCTGGCCGTGCATACCAGGTTCTAGCTGTACCTGCGATGCTTTCACCGGCCAGCCAGGGTGGAAGGTATACACAATCTCCTGGCCTTGTTCAGGCCCCAGGATGACCGAGAAGAAGTCTACGGTATCGCCCAGGACGCCTTTCACCGTCGCGCTAACTTTGCCCGTATTTTTCCTATCGTCTAAAACAATAGGGGTATCAGACGGCAATTGATCCAAAGCTATAACACCGATTTGGCCACGCAATCCATGCCCGATGAGTAGAGTACACCCTTCTGCCACATTTGGATGTTCAACATAGTTGTACCAGATAGGCACATCGAGGTCACCGATGAGGGTTTGTTCTATCCGTTCAATATCACGCTGATGATCTAGCGTGGAATCGGTATCCGATGTCCACCAGGGCGTCAGTACACTTCCAACGGCAGTCGGACCCGGGATGCGTTGTAAGACAGTACGGTGCCAATAGTCCAAGTCTACTTTCTTGGTATTCTCGATGGCATGGTATACCCGTAACCTGCACTGTGATCTCATCATGCATATTTCAAATACATCCAACGGAATAGATTGGCGATTTACTTCATATGCGTATAATCGGCTAAGGTCCGGCAATATGACATGAGACAGTGCCTTTACCAACAGGGATTGATCAATGGCGATCGTCACCTCTTGAATATTGAGATCACGGCATTGCGTAATAAAAACCTCATATTGACTTAATTCAACATTCAAAACATCACGCCCTTCTATATCCAGAATCAATAAACGCCTATCATCCAGTTCATCTGAGTCCGATTTATAAAAGCAATTGATCGCTCTGTAGGGCGCCGCCTCTTCTTGAGTAATTTGGTCAAAGGCGGTGCTGATGATGTCCTTGATTTGTTCTACGGTATACATGGTATTTCTCTCTCTTCGTAAGGTAAAAGAGCGCTACAATTATAGGCTCCATTTGTTAAGTCCTGAGCTGATGCAGTTTACTGCTAGGCTCATCGTTAGTATATGACATTACAATACCGTTGAATCGACGGCATAGAGCCCTAGGAGCGTATATGCTCCTAGGGCTCTATGTTGCTTATACTAACGACCGGTGCTTCCGAAACCATCACTCCCACGTACTGACTCAGTAAAGTCCTGTACTACGGTAAACGAGGGGATAGCGATCTGAACTAGAATGAGCTGGGCGATACGATCACCCGGCCGGATATTGAACGAATCGTTCGAGCGATTCCAGCAAGAGATTTTCAATTCACCCTGGTAGTCGGAATCGATAAGACCGACTAAATTACCAAGTACGATGTCGTGGCAATGCCCTAATCCCGAACGTGGTAGAATTAGTCCGGCCAGGTGTGGATCGCTGATGTGAAATGCCAGTCCTGTCGGGATGAGCCATGTCTCGTTAGGTAGGATGATCTGTGGTTCATCGATGGCTGCACGTAAATCGATACCGGCACTGCCTACCGTCGCACGGTACGGGAGCCCGTGTTGTTCATAGAATGCCGGTTTTAGCAGTTTAATTTCAATAGCCGTGTGTTTAACAGTCGTAGTCATTTGGCATCTCTTAGTAGTGAGTGAACAACAATTCAGGGACCTGTAACGATTTGATATGACCATTGATCCATGCCATAATGGTACTGTACTCCTTTTTATCAAACTGCACATGGTATCGAAATGTATACATTTTTGCAATTTGATAATGACCTAGACTGTTCCCGACCCAGATCAGACCCGGTGTAGCGTTTAAGGCCATCGCACGACTACATATGACATCCACGCCACCACCGGTCAAAAAGGTCAATGACATCGAAGCTTGTTCTGTATCGAGTCCATGGATCTTGTACCCGGTGATTAGGCCGTAGTACAGTTGATCAGGGGCCAATATCCCGTCGGCCGGGTATTGTTGAACTAAGGGGCGCTCCATTGGAAAGGAGCGTCCTTCATCGACTACAACTAACCATGACCATAGCCTGTCTATTGGTAAACCGGTGATGTCTCCCTGGTATGGAAAGGTGTACTCATCTACCGGGGTATGGATTCGATGAATATTACGAACCAGATCTGTCGTCTTTTCTAAGCGTTGGCAAATTAGTAGACTCAATTCCGGATTTGAATGCATCATAAATTTCAGCATTTTCCCGGTATGAATGAACTTGATTTTAATTGCGACACATTGACCGTCTTGAAAAATACGAGTCAAGTAAACAGATCGCTTAAAATCCTGATGGCATGTGGCAATCAACCGATCTTTATACGCATGGAGTTCTTTAAATAGCGATGTCAACATAGGGGGTATCCTAATATCAAAGGGCTATCGACGTTCGTAATGATACTCCGTTAAACGGTAATAGCCGGTGGTCACGCCATACTCCGGTGGCGAGGTGTGTCGGGTCGATTTCAACAACGCACGGTCGCAAACGTAACAGCTGCGAGACATGCGACATTCCCAGTCTTGATGGCGATCCCAGTTGGTATTGATCATAGTTGCCTGGGTCTTGTCTATAGTAGACATATCGTAGCCATCGATCACCGATTCCACAATGGTATTTAGATGTGGGTAATCGACCATCTGCGCTAGCAAATCCGCCCCGCCAATACACCAGACGGACATAGTAGGATCATCTATCCTAATATTGTCGACTAAATTATGAAGCGATCCGGCGTATGTCTGTACCGTCGAGTAGTCCTCGATCGGGCGATGGGTCACTACGATAGATGTCCGATTGGGTAAAGGCCGGGTTGGAATAGACTCCCAGGTATGACGGCCCATCAATACCGTAGAATGTAAAGTTTGTTCTCGAAAGCGTTTCAAGTCTTCTACAATAATCCAAGGCAATTGATTTTTATACCCTATCAGACCTTCCCGAGTCTTTACATAAATGAGACCGATGGTGGTCATGGCGTGACCTCCGTCTTACTGAACCGCTGATCGATACAGTCTTGCAGGTATTGCCAAAATGTCCTGATGGTTATATAAGGACAATGACGTAGAATAATTCGAATCGCGGCATGGATAGCCATCACATCCAGTGACCATTCGGCCTGATTAACACTGACCTGAATGGTCCGTCGACGATCAGTCGACAAGTGAGGAGTGAGTCCGGTGCTGTTTTCAAACAAGGTCGCCTGTAAATACAGGCTGCAGTCGTTTTGCGGATCCAACTGACGAAGTGGCCTCATGGCATCGAACAACAAGACCTGTTCTGGCCACGTGCAACATTGATAAACCCACGGATGTAAAGAAGGCTGATACTGTAAAGGAGTCGGCTTACGACCACCCAATGTAAATAAACGCATGATCCCCTCCTTACACAGCTATGGGGTATGTGATGCTAGGAAGGGATTCATAGCCTTCCAACTGAATATCGTCTGCAGTAAACGCATACAGATCCGTGATGTCGGGGTTGAGGTGCAATAGGGGACTGGTCAATGGGGTCCGTTGGAGTTGGGTGCAGAAGCGTTCGATCTGGTTAGCATAAATATGCACATCGACACCACACCAGTGAAACTCGTGAGGTACCATGCCAACGCATTGCGCGATCATCGAAAGTAGCAGGCTGTATTGAGCGATATTGCTCGGTAACCCGATAGGGACATCAGCTGACCGCTGGGTCAAATGCAGACTTAGGCGTAAAGGCCCATTAGAGGCCTCAGGAGGCGAGACGACGTATTGTTGATAGACATGGCAGGGTGATAGTGCTCCACGTCCTAATAGGACGTTATGCGCTGGAGCGATATCTTCAAATGGCAAATACTCAGGGATCCAGGCGGAGATGACATGACGTGCACTCCACGGCCGTTCTTTTAGGCCGTTGATCAGCTGCTGCATCTGATCGACTTCATTACACGCCCGCTGGTGGACATACTCGGCATACGGCGGAGTCGATGGCTGTTTTTGTTCGGATTGGTAGTCATTTTGCCATTGCCGGCGTTTATCTGGAGCGATCTTCTGTTCTTCCGTTAATGGCAAAAATGTATTAAGGCGAGCGATGTGTTCGTTGGTAGGGAGGCTGCGCCAGACTTTACCGTAGAGGGTACCAATACTGCCGAGGTATTCCATTAACCGGGCTTTACAGGTTTGTTCTATGATCTCCAGATCCGTCTGATGGCCAAAGAATGGAATAAGGTATTGGCGAATGAAACTATCGATGTGCCGCTCCTTCACTGCCCAATGATCCCAGAAGTGGACATCTTTAGCCTGCAATTCATGACTTTGGGTGCTACCTCGGATGAACCATAGCGTCTCTTCCACAATGGATCGAAACGGCATCTCCCGTGTGGTAACCAACGGAAAACCTTGCTGGAGTTTAAAACGCAACGTCTGTCCAAACAGACTGCGGCGTCCGGTGCCGGTACGATCCGGATGGTCGTAGCCGTCGACCAGGATACGGTGGCCTAAATCAAGGTAGTTTTGCATAATCGGGTATTCTTATCGTTTTAAACGGAGGGGAGGCTCAGGGTGTGAAGAGTTCGTAGAACTCGATTTGTCCGATCGCTTGACCGGGTTTAAATTGCAGGCTGGTTTTCTGCAAATTGTTGCGCAGCTCCATGACGAGATTACCCGACCAGTTCGGTTTAAGTGTGATGGAGACGGATTGGTCAAGACCAGATTTAGCGGCCCAACTGCGAATAGTAAAGACGCCTTTTATATGTGCTGGTAAGGTCATATGCTCCAACGTCTCAACTAGCACAAATTGACCGGGTTCAATCGTAAGCGATTCTTTCGGACCGAGGATATTTTGCGACCAGAGCTTGGACCAATTATTCGGATTGGCTCGGTGCTGTACTTCTTTAGAACGGTCTGATTGTTCGTGATACATGACACGGCCCAGGCGCACATCTAGTTCAGTCGGATGGTCACCGATCGTCTCATCGTGACGGACGCGCCATTCTGGATCGAGTGGGTTGACGTGGGTTTCAGCAAAGTGAAGGAGTTCGTGGTGAATCAGCTGTCGCATAGAAGGAGTCTCTGGGGTAGTAACGGTAAATGATTAAAATGAAAGGAGTGGTGGGACACGCCACTCTTCGGCAGGGAGTTTATACACGGTCTGGGCATCGGCGATGAGCAGTTTATCGCCTTCTATTGTGATACGGTGGCCGTATTGGGTTTTACCGACTTTATGATGCTGAGGGTGGAGGGATCGACACCACTGCATATCTCGATAGTGATAAAAGTAGACTTGACCACAGCCCTGCAAGGGCAACTGCTCATGATAGACGAGTGGTTCCGTTCGCGGCGCCCCCACAATCAACAAATCACTGACCGGATCTATCGCTACGGTTGACCCAAACAAATCTAAGTACGGAAACTCATACTGCAACAGCGTACTGATCGGGTGCCCGGTTTGATAACAATGGACCTGCCCTGGTTGATCGAGACAATAGGTCCCGATCGCAAGCTGTGCACCGTTACTAGACAAGGCAACACTGCAACCGTAGCCCGGCGTCGTCTCTTGATAATATTGATCTGCTTTCCAGGTCAATCCATCGTCTGTCTGGTAACTAAAGACATAACCACCTTTATCCCCTTGACAAACGGAGGCAACCAACAGATGCCCGTCGGCCTGAATCGCACACGCGGACGGTAAATCCGTAGCATACATCTTTCGGTCTTCTAATGTCTGCCGATACCTCCACTGATACGTGGGTTTATCACGAGAATAGGCGATGATTTTACGGTACACTACCGATGCGTCATAGTCGGTAGTGTAGACGACATAGCCTATACACTGATCGGCACTGATATACACTGCGGGTTTACTGTGAGTAATCGTCGGTAAATGAAATCGCGTCGTACGGAGAGCAGTCATAAAAATCCGTCGTAAGAGAATTCGGTTTAAACACGCACTGACATGTCCACTCACCGGTGAATTGCAGCGCATACACGGAGACAGTCGTCTGGGCACTGATGATTGCAGTACGGCCATCAGCAGTCAAATAGACCCCGTTGCCAAAATATGGTTCGTTGCAGTGAACCGTATAATACCGCCGAGGATCCTTCTCCGTTAGATCAAATAAGATCACTTGGCCGTCATCCGGCTGCGGAAAGCTGAGAGCGATAGTCTGACCGTGTCCGGCTATACTGAGTTGATGTGGGGTATCTAAACTACCGAGCGTATACCGATCTAAAAAAACAGCTGGCTGACTGCGCCCAATCTGATACCAAAGTTGTAGTTCACAGCCGTCCCCGGCAAACGCTTTATAGAGGGCGATCGCTGCCGTCTCTTGGGCCGTGACGATTCGGGTGTCTGTGATACACTCGTCGCATGGTCCGTTAAAGCTCGCAGCCCTTAAGACATCGAGGTGGTCGTAATCTAAACGCATATCCATGACAGTACTCTTAATAGGATTAAAAACCGACCCGCTTCAGTGCACGGGTCAAAGTCTCGGCATTGCTGATGATCGAGTCGGTGGTCTCGCTGTCGTAACGATAGGCGATCGTCGGTCGATCGAAGGTATCACGGGGCGATGCCGTGGTTAATTGGACGTAGTATTCATCATACGCGGCCCACACGGTTCGCTTAAATGCCTTGGACTGCTGGTTGTACCGACTGAGGGTACCCCGAGTCAGCATCCGTTGTTCGATGATTTCTGAATCGGTATCGCACCAGATATATAACGACGGCCGAATAAACTCCGGAATCAAGGCATTATAGTAAAGTGAATGTGCGATGGCGCTGGTCTCGGCACAACATTGATACGCGTAATAGCTACTGATCCACCGATCGACAATGACGATCTTATCGGCCATCAACGCCGGTAAGATCTGGTGGTGGTACGTCTCCAAAATAGCCGAAGCCATCCAAACGGCAGTCGTTGTTTTCGTGGGTGGGATGGCTTCATCAACTAAAGCCGTTCGCACCAACTGACTGATCGGACCTGTACCCAATAGAGCCGTCGTCACAATCTGGTCGTGGGGATGCCATGATTTTAAAATCTCGAGCAATTGACCGGTCAATGTCGTTTTACCGCTGCCATCGACACCATCGATCGCGATGAGATTCATGCGGGTGGGACTGTATTTCACGTCGGTACACCTCGTTATAGTTCAGGTTGCCAATTCAGGATGGTATCCATTGACGTCGGCTCAAAATTCAATTGTTTACCGGTCTGATATTCCGTTACATGCGTCTCAAAGAAGTTTTTCTCTTTTTTGAGCTCGATCATCTCAGAGAGCCAGGGTACGGCCGGTTTTGTCTCACCGTCGAATAGGAGAGGGAGGCCGATTTGTGAGAGACGTAAGTTGATCAGATAACGCATGTGAGCCAGATGGACATCAGCCGAATAGCCAATGATCTCCTTAATACAAGCATGGGCATAGATATGCTCACCCTGGTACAGTTTAGTAAACATAGCGTGAATGTCATGTATGAAGTCTGGATCCGTACGGAGCGCACGACCGTAAAGACTGACTTCTTCATCGAGCAGCGTATTGACCACCAGGGTACCGAACTTAAAATGAGTGACTTCATCACGAGCGATGTAGCTGAGCTGCTCACACGTACCAAGCAACTTACCTTGACGCCCAAGGGCAAAGATCGGCGTAAAGCCGTGGTAGAACCAAATGCCTTCCCAACACAAGTAAAAGAACGCGATGCCGAGAATAGTCGCATACCGATCTTTATTCGCCGGGTGCAGCTTGTCGCCGTACTCATTGGCTATTTCAAACTTCTGCAACAAGTACGTCCGTTCTTTATACCGATAGTAAATGGAGCTATCGTCTAATGCCAGACACTCAATGACGTGCTGGTAGCTGTAGCTGTGGAGGGACTCATCGGCGAGTTGATGCCCCAGCCACAGGCGGATCTCAGGCGGTGTGAGTTTTTCATAAATGCGGAGGGCAATATTTTCCTGAATAGCCAAGTCTGATGTTGTCAACGTCGCAAAGACATCCAGAAACATTTCTTTCTCATAAGCCGAGAGATTTCTAAACTGGACCAGGTCGCGCCCCATGCCGATCTGTTCAGGGCGCCAGAAGTTATTACGGGCGTCTTGGTATTGCTCTAAAGCCCATGGATAGGCCAATGGAGACAAATTGTAATGATCGTCAGTTTGCAGCATTGTTTTCATTATCGTGCGTATCCTAAGGCTGTAAAAGGGTGAAACAGAGTGGGCCGACTGATCTCGACCTCATACTAATGAGTCGTGCAGTATCGTTTTATTGGTCAAACCGGGTCTCAATTAGGATAAGGCTGTGAAAATCGATCCAGTACGGCACGAGAGCATTGAACTAACGGGCCTGTAGGATAACGGTCGTGCCAAACGGATCGATGAGGCTGACCGTGTCAAACATCCCTGGAGTTTCATGCGCATGAAACGTCATGCCATATCCATCAAAGGTTACCGTATCCGTCGAAGGGCCAATGTCTCGCCAGTACAGGTATAACTGACTCATGATAAGCCAAGGAATATGCATGTTTGTCTGAGTGTGTATATCGATTATCTGGAGACCGTCTGGACTGGTCTAGTAGAACTGATGGTCGAGGGTGAGGCTAAGGGTGTAGTCCATGGGCGTATAAAAAAAGAATGGAAGTGGGTGGGGCCCCCTTGCAGGAGCCCCAGGGTGGTCAGGCTTTGCAGCAGTACTCATAATACTGCTGCAAGATGGGAGCCCATTCCTCCACCATGTCCTGGTGGATCTGAAGGGTGGCGCCATCGCATCCTGCGATGTACAGATTGCGGCCGCCTTGGCCGGTCACTGCATTGCCTTTGAATGCCGTTCCATCAGCATTCATCAGTGCCGTCCATGCCACAGTGATCTCCTCATCGTGACTGTTGAAAATGATCAGGCTTCCATCGCCCTGATCGAGAAAGAGCCATCCCTGCTCGCTTTGTCCTGCGGGTATAAAGCCCAGGGAGAAATCGTGCGTGTTCATAGCGTACCTCCGAAAAGTGAGGGTGAGTCCTACCGACTGAACGTATCGGTAGGACAGGGGGGGTATAACTTCACGGGTGGCCGAGTGCCAATTCGACCGGCCCCATGAGAATGGGGATCATGCCGGCATACAACTCCCGATAACGACGTCGGGGATCGGTATCTTTCGCACTGAGCGGTGTACCTGTAACAACCGTATGGCCTTTCACCGTGCGAACAATGTGCATGCCTGGATGCGGGGCTACCTCGGGCTGTTCCTGAGAAAACAGCAGTTCTCTGACGACTGCTGCGATACCGTCCATGGTCTCATCACTCAGCTTACCGATCACCCGCCGAGCGGACGGGATGTAACAGTGGATTGGTTGTAATAGCTGGACCATTCCAGCCAATGGATCCAGCGGTGCATCCTTTTCCGGATCCAGAATGACGTCCCAATACGTTGCATAATCCGTTTCCGGCGAGACCATCCAGCCGCTCCAGATATCTCCATTGTCTTCAGGTGCATCCAACAATACCGCCAACGGATGGCGCATGTCGATGCCCAGGCTACCGGTAGGCCCGATTGCCTCACTGATCATCCGAATCTGTCCGCGACAGGGGGCGGTATCGAACTCTGCCTCATCGACCGCCAACCGACGGTCAATCAGTCGTTTCAAGGAGTCTGGCATCACCGGTGTCTCCTCGTCAGCATCATTATCACTCTCCTCGTACTCTTGTGGTGAGCGTATAGCTTCCACCACTTTTCTGTATTTTTCTTCGGCCATTATCTCTTCCGTTATATGGGCCGCCACCTTATCTGGGTGGTATGCGATGTTGAACAGCAGTTCCTCAGAGGGCCCGTACAAGGACTCCTCCAATACGGCCAAACTGGGTTTCAGGTTGTAAGAAACAGAAGCAGTCGTCATGGGGATTCTCCAATTAATAGTAGGGAGGTAGATACACTGTTACTATGTATTACTGTTTTTACTTTCAATCTATATTACAGTGATTGAACAAAAAAAAGCCCCGTCTGGTGGGGCTCCTTTTAGAAGTGCACGAGGGCCTCAACCTCGTACACTAATTTTCTACCACGGCCATTCACCGCGGTAATAGTGCTGAAATAGCTTCCATGCTCCATTTTGACGTCCCATCCATAAGACGCCATTTCATCCATGAATTGGTAAAATTGCTCCGCCTTTTCCCACAGGCAGAGTTCACTGAAGCTGATGCGCTCCAGCGAAGAAAGCACTTCACGTTTTCCCATAATGACCTCCTCGTATTGGAGTTGACAGCAGCCGACTAGGAACGATCGACTGCCGAAGGTGGGTTGTTTTATTGCATGACCAGACCATGCAAAAGGGGTGACTCAAGTCAACCCGTTAAGACGCGAATCTAAGCAGTTCACTGCTAGGCTCATGTGTATTATAAGGGACTGCAAAAATCTGCAATCTAATTGCATAAAGAATAAATGGCATAAGGAGCTTTCAGAGCATACCCGCTCTGAAAGCTCCTTATGCTCAATGCATCAGTGGTAATCGCTTAATACATCCAAGATGCTATCAATCTTAGTTTTCACTGCAGCCAAGTCTGTCTGAATAGATTGTACTTGCTCATGAATGCTAGTAAACTGCATCACGTTCATATCCGACAATACTTCTTTTGCAGCTTGACAATGACTGTAGTGATGTACGGTATAGGCCAAATTATCCAGCTCGACGCGATAGGATTCATCCAGCGCCTGTAAACTATCCAGCAACTTTAACGTGCTATGATGCAATGTATCAATCGGTCGGACATATTCACTCGAGTCAGAGAGATGCTCAATAGACGACGTGGATTCGATAGGTTCGATGACCGTATCCGAGTGCAGTAAAATTGGGTCTATGCCTTCTACCCGAATCTCACGGATCCCCATCGATTTAGCAAACAGATAACTGGTCTTGATAGACGGATCGGTGGACGGTAAATCGAACTCGCCGGACAGATTGATGACGGCCATGCCGACGCTGGTGAGTAGCTGAATCGAACGCTGGACGTATTCATCCGCTAGTACGGTCACAGCCGATTCTTCATCCATGTCATTGAAGTCGACATGGATGCGGTAATGCATTTCTATGCCCGTAGTATCGGGTGTTTTCGATTCAGTGGAATCGGTGGCAGGTATGTCGTCGTGTAGGGCAAGGGTGACAGGACCACTCCAGTTATCGTCATCAGATTCAGCCAATACGACTTCATCAGCAGGTGTGCTTTCAATTACAGTTGTCAAGGGCTTTACTGCCGTCGGTATTGGAATTATAGAGCGTTCACGTTCTAGTTCTGCTCGAATCATGGGGCCGAGTTGAGCCTGGATTGAGGCTATTAATTGATCCGTCAGTGCTTCCATAGTCGGCAAGGGCGTGGTATTAGGTGTGGGGGTGAAGAGAGTGTCGCGATGACTTTTCGTTGTTTGTTTTTTGCTCATGGTAGTTTATAGATGAAAAAAAAGAAGTTGATACAAGGTCTGATTGAAGAAGTGTTCTAAATACCAGAAGGCTTGATTGAAGACACATTGTTCAGTATGTAAAACGGCCTTATGAACAATGAAAGCATGTTCCTGGTCTTCATATAAAGAAGCCTTATATGTAAAATTATCCTCATCGGCGTAGTCGAGACATATGGTCGTATAAGGATACTTGCAGTGTAAAATGACGATCATAAGATGCTGAAAGGCTATCGTAAGAATATGACGAGGGCATATAGCCTCTAGGCACATTAAAGCACCTAGAGGCTACAGGACATCAATACAACGTACGATACTTCGGGAGATTCTGCTGGATCACGTCGGAGACATGATGGCGCGAGATGGTGCAGGCAGACCGATTACCGTAGATTGCTTTTTGGCTCGCGGTGCAGGTCTTTTCTACATGCCCAAACCATCGGTTAGGGTCACATTGGCGTTGGAGGCTGCAGAGTCGTCGATCTTTATAGACACGACCGAGGCCGGCATTGTACGCCAAATCACTGAAGTTTAGGCGTTCTTGTAGATCTGGAATTGACGATAGACTGCGGTAATTACTGCGTGCGAGTAAGATCATGCTACGGATCTGTAGATCTGGTCGGCTGTAGATCGTAGACCATTCCAGGTCTTTAAGTTCTTGCCGATACTGCGTGCGCATCTCTTTGACTAAGTCAAAGCGCAGACTGCCATCCTTATTCCAGGTACGGGTAATTTGACCGAGCCCTGCCCCTTCTTCACGACTGGATTTCAGACGAGAGGATGGGTTCCAGCAGCGTTTATGCGTAAGGCTTATACAACTCTCATGTTCGATGAGAGCAGGAAAATACGCAGGCTGTGGGATTTCTGGAAAATATTGTTGTTGTTCCTGTTTGACAGTTGGTAAGTATTGATAGGCGGCATTCGGAATATACGTCGCATCATTGATAGTCGCTGCATACGGTGCCAGTATTATGCTAAAGGATGCCAATACACAATAGACCGTACGAAACGTCCGTCGGATAATGCGGCGAAGACTCCATCGTGATGAGATAGATAGACTAGGCATACAGGGCTACTGCGAATACGACGGCATAAGCAAGCATTTGGATACTGATCGAGACTGCATACAATCCAGCTCCTTCGGGATGCTGGCTCGCTTTGATAACGAGGTCTTGCATATTTGCCTCAGGGTAGTCTACAAGTGCTTTACGCGTTAAATGGACGAGTGAGCAGGCGAGACAGCCGCGGAGTAATAGAGCCAGCGTCGATACTAAACCAGCACCGAAAGGCAGGTGTTGGATCAGATGGGCATCCGGATCGATCAGGACGAGTAAGAAAAAGATCAGGATCGTGCCGATGCTGATATACCAGGTACGGGGGCGTTTGGGAATGAGTTTCATAAGAAATATCCAAAAGGAAATTGTGAAAAAAAAAGTGCATAAAAGGCGATAGATCTGATTGACTCTATCGCGCTATTTTATCTACAAATAGGACATTTATATTATTTAATCCACATACTCAATACCCGATATACGGACAGCGACGGCCTGAGTAGCATATACCACCAGGTATTCACCCGGCGACATATACAATTTCTCTCTTAAAAAAACACCGCCTGTAGCAGGAATACCGACACCATTTTCAATGTATTCTGCAGCAGTCGGAGTAGAAGTATTTGACAATGCAATATTAGCAGTTGCTGCACTACCCGCAGTATTCAGAATATTGATATCTACAACGGCATATCGTGCAGCCGTCGGTACCATGTATACGCTGGTATTGGTAGAAGCAGTCAAAATTTGACTAGCAAGACGTCCGATCATTATGCACCTCCTTCGATGCTGTCAATGGTAGAGTGGGAGTTAAGTGATTCATCAGGAGATGAATTAGTTTCAAGAAGTGGCGGGATTTCGATTGTAGTATCGGATACGGTTACTGCCACATGCGGCCATTGTAATAACGGCAAATGAACTGCTACGTCATCCCAACACTGAGGAAAACTTTTGGATTCATTCAAGACATCTGTCTGAAAAGCGTAGAGTGCATCCCATGTTGCATCTCGCACTACTTTACAGTAAACAGCTTCTTCATTTCGTTTCGGATTACTTGAGCCCTCATAGCTTACCGCTGACAGAATATTGGAATAATCGCGCGACTGTGCGAAAATATCCAAGTGATCCTGTACACGATCCTTGATAGCTTGAAAAATACGACACTGTAAGTCGTAATCGGTTAGCTTGAAGATCGGTTCAGGTTTTACCGCATCTATAGGTGGCTGTATTGGTACATTGGTCTCTACATCCGATACTTCGGTGTCCAGGGTTTCGGGTTGGTCTACCTTGACTTGCTCTACTTCGACGAGCTGGGTGCTGGTCGCTGCAGCATTAAAAAGTGCATCCAAACTATAAGGTATTGGATTGCTGTATCCAACAATAACCCATGCATTATCTTGAGTGACTTTTGGGCACTCTTGTACAAAATGATAAGTGGGTACCTCGGGATACGTTTCATATTTAACCGGAGTATAGAGTTCAAATGCATGCTCTCTATTTACAATGTTGTAATCGTAAACAGGGTATTCGGTGACCACACTTCCATTTATACGCGCATAAACTTGTGGGTCTGAAGGGTCGAGCTCCTCTATGGTGGGATAGTGATTTGCACTATAATGGATCATGGGCTTACCTTAAGGTGGTATAGTGAAAAGAATGACGCAGGGACGAGGGACTCGCCCGCCTGCTTCGGTTAACCATACCATCTTGACTGCTTTATATGAAAAAAAGAAGAGCGGTATAAGAGGAGTGCCCGTGAAGGCACTCCTGTAAACGATCAGTTATCTGATGGCGGGAGGGCATCCTTTTCCCGGTGGTCGTCGTATCACTCAAAGAACTACCAGTCCCGTTCACGGCTTCTGAGGTACTTATACTCCATGACCATGTCCTCCAGATTACGCTCCTCATCATCCGTGAATTGGTTGAATCCGGCCCACCACTCCTGCTGAAATCGATGTCGTGAC
>Ga0172372_10002598_pt1 | contig 27275 bp, 27 predicted proteins | sample LakKiv5m_2_FD_114544 | JGI IMG/M metagenome (GOLD analysis project Ga0172372, IMG submission 114544) | Freshwater microbial communities from Kabuno Bay, South-Kivu, Congo - kab_092012_9.5m | ecosystem: Environmental > Aquatic > Freshwater > Lake | place: Democratic Republic of the Congo...
CCGATTACGGAGGATAGCGAGCCGCTAAGCGCTGAAAGAATTCCCGAATTTCGCTGAAATCCGCGCTGAATAACACCCCGAAACCCTCGCCCTACAAGGCCGCCGGACTTATGTGCATACCTCAACTGGGACCGGATCCTGCACCGTGCGTGTGCGAAGGTCGGTCTGCGACCGCTCTGCCCCTACGACCTTCGTCACGCGTGCGCTACGAACTGGCTCAACGCCGGTGTGTCACCCGGGGACTGCGCGACCCGGCTCGGGCACAGCGTTGAGACGCTGCACCGGCACTACGTCGGTGTGCTCAGCGGTGATGTCGCCGCGAACAACGCGCGCATCGCCGCGTTCCTCGCCGCCGCCGAGTCACCGGAGGTGACACTGCCGCGGCTCGTGGCGGTGAAGGGTTCGGGGGAAGGTTCCGCGAAGCGTGGCGTTCGCCCCCGCCGTACCGGCTGAGCACGCGTCCGGCGTCCCGGGTTAGTCGCTCGTGCGTCTGAAGCGTCGCCACGTGCGCCCGCCCGCGTCTTGTTCACCGGGTGACCGATCCGCGTTGGCATGTTGGTCCGATGCCTCGACCGTCGCCGACACGTGCCTTCCACCGTCGGGTGCCCGGTCGCGTCCTGTCGCCGCGATGCGCACGAGCGCGATCGCGTCGTCGAGGGATACCGGGACGAGCCGCCCGTCGTCGCGCACTCGGAGCAGGTGCCTGGGAAAGATCGTGCTGAGCCGCAGACCGGCCAGGCTGAACGGTTCCTCGTCGGCTCCGACCATCTTGTCGGCAACCATGTCCGCCCATCCGCACGCGTCGGCGAACTTCTCGACGGTGAGCACCTCGTTCCCGCCCTCGTCGTCGAACAGGGGGGTCCAGCGTTCGACGATCCTGCGGCGGAGTCCGAGCCGTCGACGTTCGTTGCCCTGCATGGGCGGGGACGGTGCCCGGGTTCACGGACCCGTCCGGGGTCCGCCTACTTGACGGCTGTGCTCGGAGGTTCACGGTCCGAGGTCGACACCCATTGAAACAGAACCCCCGAGAAGCACAAGGAGTGCCCATCATGATCCGAATCCGTCGCAGCGCCTTCCTCGCCGTCCCGCTGTTGCTGCTCGCCGCGTGCAGTTCCGGTGCCGACCAGACGTCCACCACTCCGGCCGACACCGCCGGTGCCGTCGCGGAGGACGCCATGAGCGGGACGAACTCCGGTGACATGTCCGACATGGACGGCGGTAAGGACGACGATCACGATCACGGTGGAGCCGGTGCGGGTACCTCCCCGACCTCGCAGGGTTTCACGATCATGCCGGCCGCCGCCGCGTTCGACGCCGGGTACTCCGGCGAGTTCGCCTTCAAGGTCCTCAGCGAGGGCACCCAGACCGCGGTGACCGCGTTCGAGGTTCATCACGAGAAGTCGATGCACCTCATCATGGTCAACCACGAGCTCACCGAGTACCTGCACCTGCACCCAGAGATGGACGCCGACGGCGTGTGGCGCACACCGGTCGCGTTCCCGGCCGACGGCTTCTGGCGCGTCGTCGCCGATTTCGTCTCCGACGGGAAGACCGTCCTGCTCGGCACCGACGTCGTGGTCGGCTCGCAGCCGATGAAGATGTCGAACCTCACCGAGGAAATCCGCACCGCGCAGAGCGGCCCGTACACCGCGGAGCTCTTCGGGGACACCGCTCACGAGGGGTCGCGTCCGCTGAAGGTGACCTTCACCCGCGACGGCGCACCGGTCACGACCGTGAACCCGTACCTGGGCGCGAACGCCCACCTGGTTGCGTTCTCCCCGGCGCTCGAATACGCCCACATGCATCCCAACGACGGTTTCGTCGACGCGACGATGACGTTCACCGCCCCGGCTCTCGGTCACAGCTTCTACAAGTTGTTCCTACAGGCCGACTTCGACGGCGAGATCCGCCTCTTCGAGTTCGTCATCGAAGGCAAGTGATCCGGTCGTGAAGTCGCGTCTCACCTGGTTCGTCGGCGCCGCCGTCGCCGTGTTCGTCGCCGTCGCGCTCGTCGTGGCCGTCACCCAGACCGAGGACGCCGACACCAGCGCCCCGGGAACGATCGCCGAGATCCAAGCGGTCACCGTCACCGGCGCTCCGCTCCCGGCGTTCCCCGACAATGGGGCACCCGACGCGGCGATCGGGATGACCGCCCCGGTGCTCGAAGGTTCCGGTTTCACCGGGAACACGGTCACGACCGCCCCCGGCACCCCGACGCTGGTGGTGTTTCTCGCCCACTGGTGCCAGCACTGTCAGTACGAGGTGCCGGTACTCGTGCGCTGGAACGCCGACGGCAACGTCCCCCAGACGCTCGACGTGGTCGCGGTGACGACCTCGACCGACCCGACCGCGCCGAACTACCCGCCGTCGCAGTGGTTGGCGGCCGAGGAGTGGCCGCCGCTCTGGCCGGTGCTCACCGACGACGCCGACGGCTCCGCCGGTAAGGCCTTCGGTCTCGCCGGGTTCCCGTTCATGGTTCTCGTCGGCGCCGACGGGACGGTGCTCTGGCGTCACAGCGGACGCATCACCGCCGAGGATCTGCAAAAGTCGTTGGACGTCCTGCTGGGCTGAGCGTCCCGTCAGCGAAAGTTGAACAGACCCTTGTCCCGGGCCGCGCATCCCGGAACCGTCGTCGGGCATGTCTGACGCCGCCGAACACAACGAAACCGCCCCCCAGACCGACGCGTCCGCGCCCGACGCCCCTGCCGAAACCGTGAGCCGCAAGGAACGCAACGCCGCGCGCCGCGCCGAGTTCGAGGCGCAGAAAGCCTCCAAGGCAGCGGAGAAGGCCGCCGCCAAAGAAGCCAGGAGAGCCGAGCGCGCCGCGCACAAGGAAGCCAAGAAGGCGTCGCTCGCCCAGGCGAAGGCCGAGAAACAGGCCGAGAAGACAGCGAAGAAGGGTGCATCGACGGGCGACCGTGTCGACGCGGATGCCGAACCGTCCGAAAAGCCGCGCAAGGAACGCAAGAAGGCAGAGAAGACCCAGAAGGACCCCTATCGTCCGCGGTTCGCGACCGCGCCGACGAAGGTGCGCGCGTTCACCGTACTCGCCTCTGTGTTCGCTCTCGTCCACCTCGTCGGCGCGTTCCTGTTGCTGGCGGAGACGACCTCGTCCCCGATCCTCGGCGCGGTGCCCGAGGACGTCTCCTCGCTCGCCTACGTCGGATCCGCGATCGTGTTCGCGGTCGCCGTGCTCTGGGCGGTCTCGGCGTCGCTGCTCTGCGCGGGTCGCCTGCTAGGAAGGCACCTCGGAGTAGCGGCGTTCGTGCTCGGCCTGCCGTTCACCGTGGTCGTCGCACCGATGCTCTTCAGTAACGACGTGCGCGACTGGGCGCTCTGACGCCGCGCGCTGCTCTAGTCCAGCTGCTGAAAGGTCCGCGTTCACCTGGTCCGGGAATGCAGAAGAGCCGGACCTTTCGGTCCGGCTCTTGTGAGGTTTCGACTCGACTCCTGCCGGTATCCGTGATCGGATCCGACTGGTCAGATGTAGGTGCCTGGGCGCTGCTCGACGGGGATGCCTTCGACGCCTGCGACCACGGCCTTCGCCTTCGCGGTCATCTCGACCGCTGCGGCACCGGCGAGCTCCTCGGCGACGAGGAACTTCGGGGTCTGGTGCACGAGGTCGATCCAGCGTGCGAGTTGGGCGGCGGCGAAGAAGATGCCGTCGACGCTCACGGTGTCCGGGTCGATGTCCGGGCACCAGCGGTGCATCTCCTCGGAGACGTGACCGTTGAGCGTGCCCTTGAGGGCCTCGCGCAGCAGCTCGTACTGCCGTGCCATGCCGGTGACGGTGTCACGGCTGACGTTGCCCTGCTCGTGCAGGACCTTCGAGGTGTCGCGCAACTGGTCGATCATCCCGCTGTAGCGGAAGAGCTGCTCGAGGTTGTTGATGAGGTGGTTCTCTTGCATGGTGTCTCCTTCTGGGGAGGTTTGTGGGGGCGTTGGAGACCGTGGTTGCGAACCGCTCCCCGGCAAACGGGCACGGCGGCACCCTGTCGTCCCTGTCGGCGCGCACGGCGGCACGCGGGACCGTCTCCGCTCGTGGCACCTTCTCACGAGAACACCAGCGCCCCGTCGGACACGCCGCCGCGAACCCTGCGCCCGCAGGAACGACTGCTTGCCGCTGTGTCGTTGCTGGTGTTGTTCGCCCTGCTCGTCTCCGGGTTCGCCCGCCTCGCCGGACTAGCCGGGCTCGAGGCAACACCCGGCCCGCCTCCACCGTCGATCCCGGTCGCTCCAGTCGAATCGTCCGCGGTCGCGTCACCTACCCCGCAGGGATCGGTGCCCGCGTCGGGAGGCTCCGCGGCTTCGCCGTCGAGCATCCCGACCTCGGTTCCCCTCCCGACGGTTTCGTCGTCGTTGCCCGGGGCTTCGCCTTCGCCGACGACGGGTCTGCCGCCCCGCTGGCCGGTCTCGCTGCCCGACCCCGGCCAGCACGTCCTCCTCGGCTTGGAAGGTGACGGTGAGGATCGCTGGCTGCTGGCCGTTCCCGGGAACGCGAATCTGTCCGGCGGACGGTTCATCGCCGGTCTCGAAGATCTCGACTGGGACGTTTCTGCGGTCGCCACCGGTAAGACGGCGACCGCGGTCGGCGTTCGCGGACAGGAACGCGTCGCGGTGAGCATCCGCCCCGGAGGCGAAGTCACCCCGGAGAACTGGGTGTTGCTCGAGGTCGTCTACCAGCCGACGATCCCTGACTTCGAGGTGCCTCCGACGAGCACTCTACCTCCGGAGACGGAGGCGGCGAAACGCTCCTGACGCGTATGTCGTGCCCGCCGCGCCGCCTCCGTCACCGTATACCGGCGTGACCACCTCGGCCGCCTCCGACAACCCCGCTCCGAAGGTCTCCGCACCGGGCAAGCCTCGCAAGAGTCCTCGTCGCCGCACCGCCCCGACCGCGCACGCCTCCGCCCCGGCCTCAGAGGCTCGCGCCGGTTTCGACGAGGTCTCCGCCGGACTCGACGCTGCCAGGCGCGAGGTCGAGAAGGTCATCGTCGGTCAACGGGACCTGCTCGACCGGGTCCTCGTCGCCGTTCTCGCCGGCGGTCATTTGCTGATAGAAGGGGTTCCAGGTCTGGCCAAGACCCGAACGGTCCGCGCCTTCGCCGAGGTGCTCGGCGGGTCCTGGCAGCGCATCCAGTTCACCCCTGATCTCGTCCCCGCCGATCTCGTCGGCACCCGTGTCTGGTTGCCGTCGGAAGGCCGTTTCACCCGCGAGATCGGCCCGGTCTCGGCGAACTTCGTCCTCGCCGACGAGATCAACCGAGCCCCTGCAAAAGTACAGTCCGCGCTTCTCCAGGCCATGGAGGAGCATCAGGTGACGATCGGCCGGGAAACGGTACCGCTCCCGGAGCCGTTCGTGGTGCTCGCCACGCAGAACCCGCTCGAGTCGGAGGGCACCTACCCGTTGCCGGAGGCGCAGACCGACCGGTTCATGTTCCGCGTCGTCGTCACCTACCCGTCCCCGGCCGAGGAACTCGAGATCCTCCGCCGCCAACTCGTCGGCGCCGGCGACCCGGTACGGGTCCTCGACGTCGACGCCCTTCTTGCCGCGCGCCGCCTCTCCCGTTCCGTCTACCTGCCCAAGGAAGTCGCCGCCTCCGTCGTCGACCTCTGCACCATGACGCGCCACGCAGCAGACCACGTCCCAGAGTTCGCCGGCATGGTCGACGCGGGCGCCGGTGTGCGCGGTTCGCTGGCCCTCTGCGCCGCCGCCCAGGGGCGCGCATTGCTGTCCGGTCGTGACGAGGTGACCCGCGGCGACGTCGCCGACCTCGCTCTCGACACCCTCTCGCATCGCATCAACCTCTCCTACCGGGCGCCGCTCGAAGGGGTGACCCAGCGCCGCGTCGTGCAACTCCTGCTGGAACGCTCCGGACTCCTGGGGTGATCCGGGTGCGCCCCCTAAACGTCTCCCTCGTCGCCCGATGCGATCTCCCGCTCGGCGACCAGCGTCGTCGTTCACGTCCGGGGTTCGCCTCCTCGCGCCGTCCCGGTCTCGGCTCGGAGCTCCACGTCTCCCGCGAGTACGAACCCGGCGACGACCCGCGACGCATCGACTGGAACGCGTCGGCGCGCAGCACCACCCTGCAGGTGCGGACGACGACCGCCGAGGTCGCCGTCGACGTGCACCTCTGCCCGCTCCGATCCGCGTCGATGCGTTTCGGCACCATCGCCCGCAAGCACACCGCCGCCGCCGAGGCGCTGAGGTTTCTCGCCGCCGTCGCCGCCCGTCGTAGTGAGCAGGTGTTTCTCCACCTCGTTCCCGGGCGTCCGGTCCGGCTGCCGGTCGCGCGCGGCGCCGGTTTCCTCGAGAACCTCCTCCTCGACCCGCCAGAATGGTCCGACAGCGGTTCCGTCTCCGCCGTTCTCGCCGGCCTTGGACCCACTCGCGGCCCGTCCCTAGTCGTCACGGTCGTCGACCTCACCGTGACCGACGCCGAGCTCGGTATGCTCGCCCAGACGGCGACGACGAGGGACGTGCTCCTCGTCCTCGTCACCGATCCGGTGGAGGTGGAACTCCCCGCCGCTGGCACGCTGCGGTTCGAGGATCCGCTCACTCGCCGACGCCTGCTCGTGGATACCTCGTCCTCGTCGGTTCGCACTGCGTACCGGACCGCCGTGGCGGCACGCCTCGCGACGATCCGTTCCCTCGGCCGTGCCCCCGGGTTCGATCTCGTCGAAATCTCGACCGCAGGGGAGGTGGACGGGATGCTCTTCGCGCAGCTGCCCCGCCGCCGATGAGGGAACTCCCCGATCTCGGCCTCGCCGGACTCCGGTTCCTCGAACCGGTGTGGCTGGCGCTGCTCATGCTACCCCTCGTCGCCCCTTTCGTACTCCACCGGCTCCGCGCCCGCCGCGCCGTGCGGTTCACCGGTACGGAGTTCCTAGCCGATCTCACCGCGTCGCGTACCGCACTCTGGCCGCTGCTCACCGTGTCCCTCGCCGCCGCCGCGTTCCTGGCGACGCTCGCCGAGCCGCGCTTGTCGTCGACCGACACCACCGCTCGGGCGAACGTGATGCTCGTCATAGACGTGTCCGGATCGATGTCGGCGACAGACGTGCCTCCGTCCCGACTCGCCGTCGCCACCGACGCCGCTGCAGCGTTCGTCACTGCGCTCCCGCAGGACTGGAAGAGCGGTGTAATCGCCTTCAGCGAGCGCGCGTTCGTCCTCGCCGCCCCGACCGACGACCGCGACGCGGTGCTCACCGCGCTCGGCGGGCTCACCGCCCAGGGCGGCACCGCGACCGGCGACGCCCTCGACCTCGCGATCGATGCCGGACGTGCCGGCGGATCCGCCCGTCTCGAGATCGCGACCCGGGAGAAGGACGCGCTCGCCGACCCGTCGGCGACGGTGATCGTTCTGCTCTCCGACGGCACCCAGACCGCCGGGCAGATCGAGGCGTTGACGTCGGCCGAGCGGGCCCGGCGACTCGGCGTGCCGGTACATGCCATCGCCTTCGGCACAGACGCCGGTTCTATCGACGTGCTCTACCCGGACGGCGTGACGCGTCCGCTCGACGTCCCCCCGGATTTCGCCACGTCGGCGAAGATCGCGCAGACCACCGGCGGGGAGTTCTTCACTGCGGTCACCGCCCGAGAACTCGACCTCGTCTACCGCTCCGTCACCGAGGTCCTCGAGCAGGAGGAGAACCTCGAGGACCTCACACCGCTTCTCGTGCTCCTCGGGACGCTCCTTCTCATTCTCTCCGTCGTACCCGACCTGCGTTCCGCCGTGATCGACCGTCGGAGTCGCCCGTGAGACGACTCCTCGTCACCTTCGCCGGCGCGATGGTCGCTGCGACCCTTGTTTCCTGCGCGAGCATCCCGCTCAGCCGCACCTACCTCGGTGACCGCGCGTTCGGCACGACGCTGGTCGCCCCTGCCGGCTGGGAGACCTTCGACGCCGCCTCGGTCCTCGCCGGCGCGCCGGGCGCCTCTCCAGGGTTCATTCAGGGGTTCGGACCGGCCGTCGCCGATCCGACCCGTCCTATGGTCGGCGCGGCCCCGGGCGGGCTGCTGGTGGTGAACCTCTACCCTGGTCTCGCCGCCGCCCGCTCCGCCGCCCGCAACGCCTTCATAACCGATCTCGCCGCCGCCGAGGCCGCCGGCGACGTCACCGTCCTGGAAGAGACTGCACCGGTCACCGAAGGGGTCTGGGAGCGTCGCAGCCTGCTGCTGGAAGTTCGCTTCGACGCCGGGACGGTCACCCGGGTGCGGCAGGAAACGATGGTGGGGACGTCGTCGCTGGGTCGCGCCGCGGACGGCACGGAACTCTTCCCTCTCAAGACCCTCATCATCGGTTGCGACCCGTCGTGCTTCGCGGAGAACGTCTCCGTCGTCGACGACGTGGTGGACTCGTGGAGGGTGTGGTGAACGACGCCTCGACCGGTCTCGGCTCACTGATCGGGAAGTCGTTCCGCACGCTGCGGTCGGTGCTGCTCCTGTGGGTGCTGCTCGCCGCGGTGACCTACTGGGGTACCCCCGAGGTGACGGTACGCGACGCGTTCGCGCTCGCCTACAACGAGAACGGTTTCCTCGCCGGGCTCCTCGGTGCCGCCGTCGGGTTCGGCGCCCTCCAGGTGCTCTTCCACCTGCTTCCCGAGGTGCGCGACGCGCTCGCGTCGATCTTCCGCCGCGCCACACCGCGCCGCGTGCGCTCGCTCGGCCTCTACACCCGCCGTCAGTTGCGGGGTCTGCTCCGCCTGGTGTTTTTCGTCGCGACGTTCTTCTGGGTTCTCTCACGGGTCCGCGCCGGCCGCACGGGCCAACTGATCAACGCCGGCCTCTCGCAACTGCCGGTGCAGCTGCCCGCATGGGTGTTCCAGGGTGTCCTCTCGCTCGGCATCGTCGCGGGTCAGTTCCTGCTCCTGTTCTTCGTGCTCTCCCGCGGCGGCATCTCCGTGTACCTGCCGGAGGAGATCAAGACGAACTTCTCGATGGTCTGGGGCCAGGATGCCGTCCTCGAGAAGGTCAAGGAAGTCGTCACCTATCTGAAGTCGCCGGAGACGATAGAGTCGCGCGGCGGCCACGTCCCCGGCGGCGTTCTCCTCTGGGGACCTCCGGGAACCGGGAAGACCCTGATCGCCGAAGCAGTCGCCGGCGAAACCGCGACCCCGTTCGTCCTCGTAGAACCCGCGGCGTTCCAGAACATGTTCGTCGGCATCGGCCCGCTCAAGGTGCGCAACCTCTACAAGAAGCTCCGCAAGCTCTCGGAGGTCTACGGCGGCGTCGTCGTCTTCTTCGACGAGGCCGACGTGCTCGGGTCGCGTTCGCGCGGTATGAGCGAGACGGGCCTGCGCAGCACCCCCGACCCGGTGGTACCGGAGCGGCTGCGCGTGGTGTCCATGGGAGGCGACCTCGGGATCCTCAACGCGATCCTGGCGAACATGCAGGGCGTGCGTACCCCGAAGGGGTTCATGAACCGGCTCCGCCGCACGTTCGGCCTCCCGGTCTCCCCGCCGCCCAAGTACCGGATCCTGCACGTGATGGCGACGAACATGCCCGGCTCGCTCGACCCGGCGTTGCTGCGTCCGGGCCGCATTGACCGCATCTTCCGGGTTGGCTACCCGTCGCGTGCCGGCCGTATTCGCACCTTCGAGGGGTATCTGGCCAAGGTGCGCCACGACCTGACCGCCGAACAGGTCGCCGAGCTGGCCGTGATGACGACGAACGCCACCGGCGCGGTCATCAAGGACATCGTCAACGAGGCCCTCATCTCCTCGTTGCGCGAAGGCCGCGACGTAATCACCTGGATCGACTTCCTCAACGCCAAGCGCCTCAAGGAGTTCGGCCCTCCCGAAGGAGTGGAGTACGTCCCGTTCGAACGGCACGCCGTCGCCGTGCACGAGGCGTGCCATGCCCTCGCCGCGTGGCGTCTGCGCAACCACCTCACGATCGACACGGTCACCATCGAGAAGGGCCAGGATTACCTCGGCATGGTCGCGTCTCGGCCCACCGAGGATCTCTTCACCCGTTGGCGTTCGGAGTACCGGACCGACATCGCCGTCGCCCTCTCGTCCCTGGCGGGCGAGCGGCTCTTCTTCGACGGCGACTCCACCAGTGGCGTCGCCGCGGACCTCGACCAGGCGACTCGTCTCGCGGCGTTGATGACCGCCCGCTGGGGTATGGGTGCCAGCATCGCCAGCCGCAACGCCCTCATCGAGAGCGGGATGTCCGAGGACGTCCTCGACTCCCCTCGCCGCGTCGAGGACCTTCTCCGCGAGGTGTTCGACGAGGTCACCGCGATGCTCTCCCGGGACCGTCACATGGTGCTCGCCCTCGCGCATGCCCTCGAGCATCAGCGCACCCTCTCCGGTCCGGACGTCGTCGCGCTCTTCGAGCACCGCCCCGGCTTGCTCGTCGACGGCCGTCTCTACGCCGGTACTGCTGCTGCACGTCTGCTCGACGAGTACCACGACGTGCTCAAAGCGAGCCGTTTCGCCGACTCTGCCCCGCGCACTCCGGCCGAGCTCTACGAGGATCTCCGGGTACGGCTCACGCCGGGCGAGTGGCCCGATCACGTCCCGGCCCCTACGTCGAGCGAACTGCCCGTACGGCCTGATGCCGCCTCGTCCGAGCCGGGTGAGTGGCCGACCAGGAAGGCCTCTCCTCGGGTCAACCGGCGCAAGAACCCGGGCAAGAACCCGGGCAAGAACCCGGGCAAGAACCCGGGCAAGAACCCGGGCAAGAACCCGGGCAAGAACCCGGGCAAGAACCCGGGGAAACGTCCCCACGGTCGTTCCGACGGCTGATCGTCGCGCCGCGGCGCGTCTGGACATCCGTCCTCGTCGCACGACGATGAGGGGCGTGGGTTTCCGTGAGCGTCTCCGACTCGTCGCACCGCAACGGTTGACGGCCGCGCAGTGGCAGCAGCGCCACCGGTTCGTCCTCGCCTCGCTCATCGTCCCCGTCCTCCCGCTCCTGTGGTTCCTCGGTCGGGGCGTGCTTCCCGTCGATCTGGCGACCACCTACCTGGTGCTCGTCCTGTTGCAGGCCATGCTCTCGCTCACCCCGCGTATCGCCCCGCCGGTTCGGCAGATCTTCGCCGCTGGTGCGCTGTTGACTGCGTGTTCGGTTCTGGTGGAGTCCTCGTCGCGCCTTCCTGCCGCGCACCTGGTGTTCGCCCTGGTTCTCTGCGTGCTCACCCTCTACCAGGACGTGTCGACCTACGTCGGCGCGGTCGGCTACCTCTCGCTCTACTACCTGGCGCTCGGCCGGCTCGACCCGGGGTTCATCTACCCGCCGACCATGTTGCGCGAAGACGCCGTCGCCTGGTCGTTCACCTTCTTCCTCACCGCGCTGGGCACCTCCCTGGTCGGGGTGCTCGGTTGGGTGCTCAACTCCCGCAGCATGCGGGAATCGGAGGCGCTCAAGGTCGCGCTAGCCGAGGCCGGTCTTCGCGAACGCCAGGCCCGGGAACTCAACGACACCGTCGTCCAGCACCTCGCGACCGCTGTGTATGCGGCGGAGGAGGGCGACACCGCCGCGGCCGCCACGGCGGCCCGTGAAGGTCTCACCGCCGCCCGTGTTCTCGTCGCCTCGCTGCGCGCACCGGCGTGGTTGCACGACCAAGTCCTGTTGCGCGACAAGGCGTCCCAGGACGTCCCTGTCGACGACGGCCGGGGCGAACCATGAGCGGTGACCGTCTGCGTGTGGTCGTCGCCGACGACGCCGAGGTTCTCAGGTCGCTGCTTCGCCGCGCCATCGACCGTGATGACCGGCTCGTCGTCGTCGCCGAGGCCTCCAACGGACGCGAAGCGGTCACGTTGGCGGAGACCCACCGTCCCGACGTCATCCTGCTCGACCTGTCGATGCCCGTACTCGACGGTATGGAGGTACTGCGCGTCCTCGCCTCCTCGTACGCGATCGTGGTGCTCACCGGCTACGGGGAGAAGGACCTCGGTACCCAGTGCCGCGAGCTCGGAGCGAAAGGGTTCGTCGAGAAAGGCGTTCCCATGTCCGTGGTCTGCGACGCGCTGGTCGACGCTGCGAGGACGGCGCGATGACGGCCGCGTCCGGCTGGGTTCCGGCATGGGATCCTTCTCCGTTGCTGCGCCCGGTCCGCCATCAGGTCAACAATCTTCTCGCCCCGCTGGTCGTCGCCGCCGAGATTCTCGACGACGGGTCGGAGACTGCAGCCCTGCTGCAGCGGGCCGTGAGCCGCGCCCGGTCGGTGTCGGCCCGTCTCGGGGACCTGCTGCACATGGGTCCGCCCTCACCGGTCGAGGTCGGTCTTCTCGACCTGATCACCGTCCTCGGTCTGAAGGCACCTTTCGGGGCCGGGGCCCTCGGTCGCGCGACCGTACTGTGCGACGCCCCTCGCCTGCTCGTCAACGTGCTCGAGGAGCTCCGCGCGCTCGCCCCGGTTTCGCTTACCGCTGACGTCGCGTCCCGCACGTTCCCATCCGCGTCTCCGCAGGACTGCCTGGTCGTCGCCGCTGTTTTCGATCCGCCGTTCGAGGTGCCCGACCCTGCGCTGGTGGCGGTGCCGCTTACCGTACCCGGCGCGGACGTGCGCACCGCGCTCGTCTGCCGGGAGACCCATCTCCAAGGCGGCGCGGTCCGCTACGACGAAGGGGTGCTCGAGGTGTGCCTGCCGCTCGTGGTTCAGGGAACAAGCCGGTAGCCGACGCCGCGGACGGCGCACAGGTACCGCGGGTTTTCGTTGTCGTCGCCGATCTTGTGGCGCAAACGACGCACGTGCTCGGTGACGGTCGCCTCGGTGCGCTGCTTCCCCGCGTTCTTCCACACGTTCTTGAGGAGTTGCGACCGGGTGAACGCGATGCGCTGGTTTCGGGCGAAAAACACCAGTAGTTCGAACTCGCGTGCGGTGAGCGCCAACGGCTTGCCTGACTTGGTCACCTCGTGCGCGTCGACGTCGATGACGATCTCGCCGAAGGAGAGAACGTTTAATCCCGGAGCGGCTGCGGAACCGACCCGGCGGAGGATCGACCGGACGCGGAGCGCTAACTCGCGCGGACTGAACGGCTTGGTCACGTAATCGTCCGCTCCGACGTCGAGACCGCCGACCCGGTCGAGTTCGGAGTCGCGTCCCGAGCAGACGACGACGGGAAGGTCGTCGCTCCGGCGAAGGTCGACGAGCAGTTCCAGGCCGTCCCCGTCGGGCAGTCCGAGGTCGAGAACGATCAGGTCGGGACGGTAGTTCCCGATGATGTGCCGGGCACGCGCCGCGTCACCTGCCTCGGTGCAGAGGAACCCGGCCCAACGTAGGGCGGTGACGATCGCCTCACGGGTGTCGTGGTCGTCTTCGACGACGAGTACCTTCTGCTTTTCGGCGTCGTCGTTGGTGTTCCCCACGACGCTGCACTGTCCGACGGGTCGTCGTCGCGTCAAGAACCATCGGCACGCACCTCTGTGCGTATCTGCCCACCCCCGGCACGGTGGAAGGGTCTCATGCGCCGCGCCCGCGTGCACCGGGACGTGAAAGGATCGGCACACGACATGGACATCGCCGTAGGCGACACCACCAGAGACGCCGTCGGCGTCGCGACTACCGCCCCGCGCGCGGCGACCACCACCGAACTTCGGGTGGAGGACCTTCTCGACGGCGCGTTCGACGACCTCTGGAGCGTCGTCGTGATCAACGACGACGTCACGACGTTCGCGACCGTCATCACCGCTCTCGTGGAGATCTTCCATCACACTCCGGCTGCCGCGGAGGCGCTCGCGTGGACGGTCCACCATCAGGGCCGGGCCGAGGTCGCCGTCGGCGACGAGGCGTTCGCCCGTGACGGCGTCGCCGCTCTGCATGCCCGGCGGATCCAGGCGACCGCGGAACCGTTGACCCGCTGACCGGGAACCGTGCCAAGACCCGAGGGGTCACAACAGTCCGTGGTGTGACCGCAGACGAGTACTCCCCGTCATCCCGGCGCCTGCTCCTGGTCATCGTCCTCGTCGGCCTCGCGATGGTTTCCGTCGCCGCGTTGACGATCCGTCCGGACGTTTCCTTTCGCAGCGTCGAGGAACTGCGTGCGGAGATGGTCTCGTGTTCCGGCGGTGACATGTCCGAGGGACGCCTCATCGCCCCCGACGCGCAGGCGTGCCTTTACCGGGTCCTCTCCACAGCGGTCGCCGCCGGTCAGATGATGGACGTGCAGGCGGCGCTCTCCGCCCAGATCGAGGAGACCCCGGGTCTCTACGCGGCGTGCCACACCGTCGGACACCGCGTCGGTCGGGAGGCGTTCGAGAAGTACGGTGACATCGCTGCGCTGCTACGGGAGAACGCCACCACCACGTGCCAGTACGCGTTCGGTCACGGCATCCTCGACGGTTTCGCCTTCGCCGGACCTTCCGACGAGGAGTTCCGCGCCGCCGCCGACGCGTGCGTCGGGATGCGCCTCGCCGGGGTGGAAGGCAACAAGGTCTACAAGCTCTGCTCCGACGGTCTCGGCCACGCCGCGTGGACCTCGACGGAACGACTCCCCAGCGCTGTGGCTCGCTGCAGGATGCTCGACGACGAACTCGCCCGCGCCGTCTGCGGTGAAGGGATCGTGATGCAGATCTATGAGCCCTCCGGCTCCCTCCCGGCCGAGGATCTGGCCCAAGCCCCGACCGGCATGCTCCGGCTCTGTCTCTCCTGGCCGGACAGGACCGAGACCCTAGACGGCTGCTACTCGGGTGCCGGCTACGTCTACACGCGAGCCGCGTGGGTGCTGCACTACCAGCGCAACGTCAACGACGGCGCGCGTCTCGACGTCGTTCAGCAAACCAAGATGCGAGACCTGATGCTCGACGCCGTCGCGCTCTGCGGGACCCATCCGGAGGAACGCGGGCAGCGGATCTGCCGCGAATCCGTGGCCCAGCAGGTGCCGCCGAGCGTCTATGAGGACCGGGCGCTCACCGACGCGGTTTGCGGCGCGCTCCTTGAATCGGAGCAGCGTTGCCGGGAATTCCGCTTCTCCGTCTCCTGACGGGTCAGCGGGGCAGTCGCCCGGCGAAGATCCAGCCGACACACTTACGGCTCTCCGGACGCTTCTCCGTCGCCAGGTGGATTCGGATGGCGGCCCGTTGTACGACCATGGCCCGTTCTACGGTCACATAGGGTGCCGCGTCGTCGTTTCGTCCGATCCACGGGCGGATGGAGAGACACATCGCACCGGTACCAGCCTTTGCCCGTAGGACTGCGGCCTTGCGCGCCATGCTTCCGGTCGGGTGGATCTCGAGGAGTCGGTCACCGTCGAAGATGGCGTACCCTGCCTTCCGGGGTCCTTTCACCGAGGTCGCCTTGACCTTGTAGCGTCGTCGCGGCTCGGCGAGCAGTTCCGCTCCGACGAATCGTTCCGTGTCTTCCGGACTCATACCTGCGACGAGCACGTCTCGCAGCCCGGAACCCACCGGCAGGAGCAGACCGGGCGCGTCGGGGAAGGTGTGCTCCACCCCTTCGACCTTCACGCGGCGTTTCTCGTGCTTCCATGCGCTCATCGGGGTGACCGCCTGCGCGACGAGTTCCCCCCGCTCGCTCGATGGCAGTAGTGCGAGCATACGGTCGAGCGCCACGTACGGGTGGACAGGTTCGGCGTGCACGTGCCGCGACGCGGCCGGGTCGAGGTCGGCCAGCGAAGGGACGCTGCCGCTGGTGCCGAGGTCGAAACGTTCCACGGTGACGGCGGCGTCGAGGGCGCGGTCGATGTCGACCCCCGGCCCGAAGGCGATGAAGGCGCCGGGGACGTGGGAGACCATGCCCCGTTCGACGGTGAATCCTGGTTTGCTCATGTGGGCACGCTCCTTGTCGTTCCGGCGCTTTTTGCCGGGTCTCCGACTGTCCGTTTTGGCGCCGGTTCGTCAGGGGATCATGCGTGCCCGGAGTCCCCGCCTCGGGAACGGTATCGGCGGTGTACCGGCGTCTGATGGTCCTCGTGTGCTTCGGGATGATCGCCCTCGGGGTCGCCTACGTAGGTACCGGTCTTCTTGAAGGGGTGCTCGTCACTGCCGGCGCCGACGAGTTGACGGCCGAGGACCTCGAGATCTTCCGCCGTAATCTCGTCGACCTCGCCGACCCGGCCACGAATGCCGACATCGCGCCTACTCCCTCCTCCGGCCAGTCAGGCGGTCTGCCGGGTGCGTCCACGGACGAATCGTCGGTACCCGCACCTCCTGCGTCGATCACGGTGACCGTCCCCTCGGGTCCCGCCACCCCGCAGGGTCGCGCGTTCACCGCCGGTCCCGTCTCCTCGGTCGCGTCCGACGTTATACGTCGCGCCAACGACGAGCGCGTCGCCGCCGGTCTGTCCCGTCTCGATCTCGACCCTGTCCTGCAAGCCGAGGCCGAGGGCTGGGCCGAACGCATGACTCGCGAAGGTTACGTCCACAGTTCCCAGGAACGTCTCATCGACATCAGCCGGGCGTCGTCCGGCGGCCCGGTAGCGGAGAACCTGCACGCCCCGGAGGTCCAGTGCGCCGCCGCCATGCGCTGCGACCTTCCCGAAGCGCACCCGACGTCGGGGGTCCTCCACGTCGACTGGATGCGCTCGTCGGCGCACCGGTCCACCCTGCTCGACCCGGCGTGGGATCGCGTCGGCGTCGGGGTCTACTGCGACGTCGCGGGGAGGATGTGGGCTGTCGCCCTGTTCTCCGCCCCCGCGGGCACCGTCGTCGACGGTGACGACGTCGTCCCGTACCGGGAACCGAAAGCGTCCGGGAACGACGGGGTCACCTGTGACGGTTCGGTCCGCGGGGAGAGCCCCGAGTGGAAGCACACGCCGATTTCCTGACCGTCCCCTCTCCGGCCCGGGTCGGATAAAAGTAAAGGGCGGTCCGTGAACGGACCGCCCTTCGCTGCCGGTGTCACCGGATGTCTACGGCGCGATGTTCTGCGCCGATGTTTCGATGCCCTCCATGTTCGCCGCGCTCACGACGAGATCGACGATGGTGGACTCCCACTCCTCAGAGAGCGCCATCAGGTACTCCCAGGCGAGCTCGTTCCCGGCGACCGCCGAGTCAATGCTCGTGAAGAGGTCTCCAACCGAGTCGATGTCGAGACGTACCACGCCGACGCGACGGAACCCCAGGAGGAGTTCCCCGCCCCATGCGAGACGTTCGACGACTTTTCCGGCGTCGGCTTTCTCGAGCGCTTCTGCGATCTCGAGCCGGCGTTCCGGGGTGGCGTTCACTAGGAGGTCGCGCACCGAGCCTTCCCGCGGTTTGCGCGGGGTTGCGCCGATGAGGTGGTTCGCCAGCAGTTGCACCGGCGATTCCTGCATGATCCTCTCGTAGAGTTCCCGACTCACGTCGGACCCGGACGAGAAGTACATCGCCGCGATCTCCGCGGTTTCCAGGATGAGCGCCATGTCGTCGAGGGCGGTGAACTTCACCGGCGCCGCCTGCTTGGCAGGTGCGTTGATGTGTCCGCCCGTGATGAGGACGTGTTGCGCTCCTGGGGTGAGCCGGCGTCGCAGCTGTGCTTTCGCTGCGAGGAGCGCGGCGAGCGAGTCCGTTCCCGTGTCACCGCACGCCCAGCGGGCGACCGCGGTACTCACAGGGAGGTCTTCGTTCGCGACGATGCTCGCCCCGATGCGGTCCCGCAGGTCCGGGTCGAGGACGGAGAGCCGTCCGAAGAGGATCGCCGTATCGACGCCCTGCGCGCCCACCGCGACGATGCGCGGGTCGTGTGCGAGGACGTCCTCGATCAGTTCCGGGAGGGTCTCCGAGAGGATACCGACCACCGTCTGCATGTCTCCGCCGACAGCTTTCGCGCGAAGGTCGGCCCGGCGAGCGAGCTCGTCCTTGGCCGCCGACGCGACTGTCGCGTCGGCGTCGCCGGCGAGACCGGTGAGGTCGACGGTTCGCGCGAGACGGTTCTTCGTTGCACCGAGACGGACGTTCGCCGCCGGGTGGGTGACGAGACGCTGCAGGTGGCAGGTCCCGGGCACGAGGCGACCGATGGTCGTGCCGGCGTCGCCGCCGGACTTGAAGGTGAGGAGCTCTTCGAGGAGCTCCGCGGTCGGGATCACCCCGACGAACTCGACAGATTCGAGGTCGGCGTTGCGCCAGAGCACGTCCCCCGCCTTGGAGGGCTGCCTAGGGGCGCCGATCAGGATGTTCGCGAGTGAGGTCATGGTTCCTCCGTCTGCGGCTTTCGCCGCGTGTGAATGGTCGGTGACACCGTCGCCGCGCGACCCGTCGCGACAATCGCGTCCGCCGGCCGGCAGTTCTGCGGTGGTTCAGCCGCCTGCGCCGGCCGCGGGGGGTTCCCCGACCTCGATGCCGTCGGGACCGGTCGCCGTCGGCAGCGCCGGTGCGGGCCACTGCGGGTACCAGACGCGGCCTGCGTTCTCGGCGATCACCGCGTCAGGGCAGCCCCCGTCGGTCGAGCAGGGGAGCAGGACGTGGTCGGCGAGCTGGTCGGCGCTACAGTTCGGCGCGAAGACGTTCCCGTAGACGACCCGGGGGGTGTCGTAGTCGCCGTCGATCCGGATACCCCAGCAGGTGCCCGAGTCGCCTGCGGCGACGAAGACGACGTGTCCATCCCGGGCGAGCATCGACGTGGCCTCGGTCCCGTAGCCGAAGTTCAGGGTGGCTCGTTCCTGCCCGATGAACACGATGTCGCTGATCTCCGGGTTCAGCGTGTCGGTGACGAGGTTCTCCCACCCGTTCTGCGCCCGGGCGAACGGTGCGACCTCGTCGACGAGACGCTCGAGCCGAGCCTGCAGTGATGCGTCGTCGTACTTGGCGACGTTGAGGTCCCCGACGATGGTGACCAGCGGACGCACCGACGTGTCCGGTCCCTGCGAGCAGCCGGCGACGAGGAGCGCCGCCACGGCGACACCGAGACGGAGAACCGGTCTCACGGTGCACCTGTCGTACGGGGGAGGATGGAGACGTCGAACGTGACGGTGTCGACCTGCCCGTCGGAGAACGTCACGAGGAACTGCGCCATCCACGTCCCTTCGACGCCGAGGTCACGGGTGCGCAGCACCCACGACCCGTCGGGTTGCGGTTCGAAGGACCGTTCCAGCGGCCCGATGCCGACCCGTTCGAGCGAGAACATGGCTTCGATCGCGTCGATGTCGCGGTTCGTCCCGGCCGCGTCGGTCGCGCTGAAGGCGAACCGGTTCTCGGTCCCGGCCCGGCCCGGCAGGACGTCGAGGACCGCTTCGCCGGGTCCGAACGCTTTACGGAGAACGACCGGGTCGAGGGCGAGGACGAGTCCGAGGTCGCCTTCGGAGCCTCCTCCCAGGTGGCTGTGACCGCCTCCGGCGAAGTGGTTGCCTCCTGCGGCGGGAGCGGCTTCCGCCGTGAGCGCCGCGGTCGCGACGACGACGAGCAGGAGCATCGCCGTCTCGGCCAGCAGGCTTCGGCGCAGGTGCGCAGACGTCCCGTCGCCGTTCGTCGTCTCCTGGCTGGCGTCTGCTGTCGCCGCCTGCTTCCGGAGCGCGGGGACGAGGACGAAATGGTTGTAGGCGCCGATTCCCGCGACTCCGCCGACGAGGAGGAACTTCACCAGCAGGGTGACACCGTAGCGGGTGGTGACCACCTCTGCGGGGGAGGAGAACATCGTCACCGCGACGAGGGTCCCGCCGGCGAACACCGCGAAGACGCTCAGCGTTGCGAGTTTGGAGAACCGTTCGACGATCTCGGCGATCGCCGGCAGGCCGAGGTTGCGTCGACGTACGGCGACCCAGGCGACGCCGGGGATGCCGCCGAGCCAGACGCTTGCTGCGACCAGGTGGAGTACCTCGCCGACGCTGCCCGGGATCCGCCAGGGGACGACCGCGACGTGCCCGCCCATAGCGAAGGAGACGGCGATGCCTGCACCGGCGATCGCCCCGATCGCCGCGCCGATCATGCGGGTGCCCTTCTCGGCGAGGAGCAGGACGGCCGTGCACAGACCGAACAGCGCGCTCATGCGCACCAGCAGCGCCGCTCCGGCGTCGGACTGCAGGACGATCTGCACGATGATCGAGATCGACTCCCACGAGCCGCCGTTGAGCAGGAGGGCGTTGTTGAGCAAGGTCAGGGGGGTCAGGACGAGGCCGAGGACGGAGGCGCTCGTCGCCCCGCGGCGCAGCATCTCGGCGATCTTCGGGTCGCCGGCGCGTGCGAGCGGTCCGCCGACCGCCCAGAGGGCGGCGAGCAACCCTACGGCGAGCAGAACCGAGAGGTAGGTGCCTCCGCGCAGCAGGTGGGATAGCGTGATGAACTTCGCGGTCGGGTCGTCGATCTTCTGTGCCTTCGCCGCGCCGCCCGCCGCGTCGGGGTCCCCGTAGAAGAACGTGAAGGTGCCGCTGATGCCGTGACCGTCGGCGGAGACGGCTCGCCACGCCACGGCGTACCAGCCCTCATCGGCGTCGCCGGGCATGTCCCAACGAGCCCGGGCGCCGCTGCCGTCGGGTTCGTTGGAAAGTTCGACCAGTTCGGTGACTGTTCCGTCGGCGTCGATGAGACGGACGGAACCGTCGGCGACGGTCACCCGTTCGTTGAAGACGATTTCGACGAATTCAGGGAGTTCCTCGACCACCGAGCCGTCTGCCGGGTTCGTCGATGACACCATCGCGTGCGCCGACGCCGGTGGAGCGCCGACCGCCGCGTAGGCGCCCACCGAGAACACGGTCACGCCGGCCAGGAGCAGACGGCTAAGGCGGCGGGGACGGGGGCTGTCGGTGGCGGTTCCGATCACCCGCCCGATCGTCTCGTGTTCCGTCGAAGCGTCACGGTGCGTGTTCACGGAGACGTTCCCTGCCCTGAACCGCTTCCCGGTTCGACGATGAAACCGCGCAGGGTCTGTTCTATCTGGATGACCATGGCGTCGCGGACGATCGTGCACAGGTGCTGGTACTCGGTGGGGACGACCGGACAGAATTCGTCGATAGATTCACCGGCACGCTGCACGGAGGTCCCGTTGATCGTAGCGACGCTCCCGAGCGCGCGGGTGATACACTGCTCGGCGTAGATGCCCTGCCTACCCCCCGTGCAGATCTCCATGGCGAGTTCCGGGGTGATGTGGGGCGACCAAATGACGTCACGTCCGATCGATTGGTAGCAGGGGAGGGGTTCCGGGAGGTTCTTGTCGCACCAGTCGCGTGCCTCGATCTCGCGCTCCGGGAGCCCGCCCATCGCCGAGGTTCCGTACTCGATGCACCCGGTGTGGAAGATCGGGTCGAGGTTCACGCACTGCCCCATGAGGGTGTCGGGGTGTCCGATCGGCAGGGTCATCGCGTCGAGCGCCTTGCGCTGGGTGTTCCACTCCATGGACACCCCGGTGACGCAGAGACGGAAGATGACCTCCTCGGTGCTCTCCTTCGACGGGTCGTCGTCGTTGGAGAACGCTTCGGGTTTGTAGAACACGCGGCAGAACTCCATGCCGCGAGCCAGGTCGTTGTTGACGCGTCGCGCGGCGGCGTGCCCGAGTCCGTGGATGCACTGCCGGAAGTTGTGCTGGGTGGTGTCGCCGGTGCCTTTGCAGAGGTTTGGCATCTCCTCGCGGAGTTTCTCGTCGCTGAAGTCGGCGCTGGCGCCTTCGATGACCCCGTGTAGGTACCCGAAGTCGCAGGGGTCCGAGCCCGCACTGAACGCCTTCGGGATGTCCTGGTAGATCTTGAAGCCCATGCGTCCGAGTTTGTGCCCGATCGAGTGGCAGTTGGTCAGCATCCACGGGTCCTTCTCCTGCCAGCGGCGGGTGACCTCCTGGAGGGCGATGCTCATGCCGTTTCGTTTCACGACCCCTTCGAAGTAGAGGTTCGCGCAGAGGAGTTGGTCGGTGGAGGAGGCAGGGTCCATGCATTCGGCGAACGTCATCGGGGTCGCGAGGAGGTCCGAGCCGGCTTCGACGGTGGCGTCTCCGACGGTTGCTTCCTTCACCGGGGAGAGTCCGGCGAGGGACGATCCGAGGAGCACGACGACGACGAGGAGCCAGCCTTCGAGCGCGAAGCTGCGACGCAGACGTGGAGCGGTCGTCCCGACCGTGGTCTCCTCTGTCGTCGCCGGGCCGTCGCCGGGCTCCTTCTCGTCGAGCAGGGAGCGCAGGCGTGGGAGTAATCCGCTTGCGGCGTGGTATACCGCGATCGGCGCGACACCGACGACGACGAGGATCCACTTGGCGGCGAGTATCTGACCGTAGCGGTACTCGAGGAACGCGAGGATGTCGGCGATGTTCGCCGCGCTGGTGCGCACGTAGGTGAGCGCCACGCCGCTCACCGCGATTGCCGCTACCGCGGTGATGCCGGGGATGCCGAACGTGCGCATGAACTCCCGGTAGGCGCCGCGCCGTCCGACGAGGAGGAACATGGCGAGTGCGCCGCTCCAGAAGACCGCGCCGAGGAGGTGCACGACGGTGAGGGGTACGAGGAGCCCTGGCAGTGGTGCGGTTCCCATGTGTCCGGTGAGGGTCTCGCCGCCGGCGAACGCGACGAGCGCGACTACGGCAGGCACACCGCCACGCACCGCTAGGAGGGCGGAGACGGCGACGATCACGGTCATCCATCCGAGGACGGTGGGCATCGTGGTGACGATACGTCCGAACCCGTGGAGGATTCCCGAACCTGCTCCTGCTCGCGCCGAGACCACGAGGAGCCGGAGCAGGACGAATCCGGCGAGCCCGAGCGCGAAGCGGCGCTGGACGGAGGCGCCATCCGCGCCGAGCAGTTCCTTGCGTCCGAGCCAGAGCGCGCCGAGCCATCCGCCGAGCACGGCGTAGAGCGCGAGTCGGGTGAGCGTGTCTACGAGGGTGCCAAGAGCCCCGGTCTTCGGTGTCAGGTCGTTGATGGGGCCGCCGTCGGGCTGGCCGACGGAGAAGTACGACTGTCCTGCAGCGACGTGACCGTCCGAACCGACCGACCGCCAGACGAGCACGTACGTGCCGTAGTCAAGAGCCGGAGGGGTGAGGGTGACGGTCCGCCCGTCGAACATGGGGCCTTCACCGGTGAAGGGGACCGGTGTGCCATCGCGGTGGGAGAGGGTGATCTCCACCGCGTCGGGGTCCGGGTCGTTGGAGAAGCGGACAGTAAGGGTTTCCGGCGTGGTCTGAAGGATCGCGCCGGTCTCGGGGGTGAATTCGTCGACGTCGATGTGCGCCAGGGCCGGCGATGCTCCGGTCCCCAGCAGCAGCACGGACAGGATCAGGGCGCGTAGGATGCCGTGCTTGGTCGCCAGGGTCTTTTTCGGCCGCCGAGCACGCATGCCCGGAACTGTGTCTCCGGCCGGGGTGCCGTCAACGAGGGTCGGTGTCCGCCGCATCCGTTCTCGGGGTGGCGTGCAGCACAAGAGGCGCGAATTCGGCGGCGGCCCGCACGAGCAGCGCTTCGACCAGGTCGTCAGCCATCTCGCCGGTGACGGTTCCGTCGACCTGCATCTCGTCGCGGTAAAGGTCGAGTATGACCGTTGCCCGGTCACGGTTCCCGGTCGGCGCGGCCTCCATGAGGTGTTCGGAGAGGGTCTCCGCGTCCTGTCCGGCAGTCGTGCTCGTGGCCCGCAGCGAGAGGGCGAGCGTCCCGAGGAGGAAGGCTCGACCGGCCCGGCTCGTCGGCGCCGGAAGTTCGAGCACGCCGGCGACGGCGATCGCGACCCGGTCGACGGTACCGGTGCCGGTGATTCCGAGCCGTTGCGCCCACGCCGCGGGCAGGGCGACGGTCCGCGCGCCGACGGCGGCGATGGTGGCGTCGCCGACCGCCAGGTCCGGGCACTCGACGGCCGCCTTCTCAGCGAGCCATGCGGCGTGGATGTCACCATCCCCTTTGACGAGCATCGACGCCAGCCACGCCGATGCAGCCGTCGTCTCGTCGGGATCCGCCGGTGAGACGCCGCCGACGAGCTGCCCGACGTGTTCCGGGCAGGCCCGCCGGCCGACGAGATCGACGAGGCGGTCCGCGTCGTCGGTCCACTGCTGACACCAGTGGCAGCGGACCATGCCGGTGATCTCTTCGATGATGCGGTTGACTATACCCAGTTGGACGGTGACGTCGGCGACGGCTCGTCGGGTCGAGTTCCACAGGGTCAGGACCGCGTCGCGTGTGTCGTCATCGTCGACGTTCCATCCTTTCCCGCAGCGCGAGCAGACGATCCCCTCGTCGTCCTCGAAGAAGTGCAGGTTCTGCCAGTCGTGTTCGCAGCCCGGGTCCGGCTGATCCGGGTCGACGCCCAGGGCGCCAACGAAGGAGAGATCGGAGGAACCGTCGTTCGGCGCCGCGTCCGCCGGTTGCCCGTCACCGGTGCTCTCGTCGTCGGGCCAGGCGTCGGAAGGTTCCCGCGGGTCGTTCACGGGTTCCATCGTTGGAGACGGCGCCGTCCTGTCCAGCATGCGTTCCCCGTATGCAGCAGCACCCTCCCCGGGAACGATCCGAAGCGTGACCTCCTCCCCTGAACATCCCGTCGATCTCCGCGAGTTCTTCCACGCGCTCGGTTCGTACTCGCCGGCCCGGGCGCTCACCGAGGCTCCCGCGATACGCAGCGAATGCGATGTCCCCGTCGAGATGATCGACACCGACCCGGCGCTTGTGACGGCCGACCCTCTCGTCGCGAAAGGGTTCGTCGACGGGGTGCAGGCGGCGCTCTGCGTCACCTACCGTGACCACCGACCGGTGTATCTCACCTACGTGGCTGCCGGCGCGGGATCCTCCGACGGTCGCCTGCTCGCGGTGAAGGAGCGACTCGAGCTCATCCATTCGCGTCTCGACACGGAATGGGTCGCGGGTGTCTCGTCAGGTATCCCGACGGTCGAACTCGACGAGACCCGCCCGGACGAGTTGGCCTCCGCGGCGATCGCCGTGCTCGGCGGCGAACGCGAGACGATGGAACGCTCGCTCGTCGAGTCGCTCGTCGACGCCGACGACGCGCACCTGGTCGTCGACGGGAGCCTTGTCGGAAGACCTTCGCGCCGCCAGCTTCTCGGCGTGGTCAAGACCACGATGCGACGCTACCTGCCGGACGAGTCGGTCCTCTGGGGTCTTCCTGTCGGGTGGCGTTCGCCCCGGTTCCGTATACCGGCGGGTTCCCAAGGGGTGCACGTGCCGCGCTATTCCTGTTATCTGCGTCTCCACGACGCGTCGCGTCAGGCGTGGAACTTCGCCCTGATCCGTCTGGAGACCTTCGATCTCGACCTGCTCGATCCGCTCTGCGCGCTCGCCATGGTCGAGCGTCAGCCTGCCGGCTCACGCGACCGTCGCTACGACCGCCATCTGGCAGGGGTACGCGCTGTCGAGGACCTGCTCCGCGCGCGCCGACCGACGGTGTTCGGATGACCCCGATCCTGCTCGCCCTTTCCGCCCGCCGCGGACGGTCATCTTCGTCGAATGCAAACCTACACGCGAACAGGAGCAAACCATGAGCAACACCACGATCAAGCACCCTGACGATTCGTCGCCCGCTCTCGGCCGCATCTACCTGCCGAGCAACCCCGGCACACCGGTGGGACGTTTCCTCTTCCTCGTCGACCCCGACCACGGCGGCAACGTCGAGATCGGCACCCCGGTCGCCGCTGACACCAGTGAGGGCACCGTCGTCGGTGCCGTCGTCGACATGCGCACCGTCGGCACATCGACCGACCCGGTGCTCGCCGACCTCGCCGGCCCGAACCAGTTGGCCCGGCTCAACGAAGTCGTCGTCGCCGAGGTCCAGGTATTCTTCTCCGAGTTGCTCCGTTCGATCCGTTCCGGGTTCGTCCGTGCCGCGTCCGCCGAGGAGATGCTCCGCGCGACCGGCTATCAGAAGATGGATTGGCCGATCCCCGCTGGTGTCGTCCCGCTCGCCGACGGCTCAAAAGTAGCGGTGTGCTTCGACGGTCACGCCCTCCTGGGTCCGGAGTCTGCTCACCTCACGGTCGGCGGACTCTCCGGCCAGGCGGCCAAGACCTCCTACATCGGTGCACTGCTCGCCTCGGCGATCCACTCCGGCGGCCCTGGTCGCAGTGTGGGCGCGCTCATCTTCAACGTCAAGGGCGAGGATCTGATCTGGCTCGACGAGAAGCCCGCCAAGGGTTTCGAGCTAACCGATGAGGATCTGGCGATCTACGCCGCGCTCGGCGTTCCCGCCGAGCCGTTCAAGGACGTCACCGTGTACGCCCCGGCGCTGCCCGCCGGTGCTGCCGGGACGCGCTCTCCGCGTCCGGACGCGCGCCGCCTCGGCTGGGACCTGCCGCAGGTGTGGAACTACATCCGCTACTTCGTCAACATCTTCGACGATGAGAAGGTCGCCGCGTTCCTCTCCGAGTTCGACAACCTGTGCCTGCGCAACCCCAACCCCGCCCAGCGCATCGACACCTTCGAAAAGCTCGAGGCGTGGTTCAACGCCCGCCTCGGCGAGGCCGAGGAGAATGACACCCCGTACGCGTGGCGTTCGCACCACAAGGCGACGATGTGGCGTCTCAAGCGCATGCTGCTCGCGAGCGTCCTGGGCAAGTCCGGTGGTCTGGTGCTCCACGGCACTGCCCGTCCCGGCGACGACGTCCCGGTCTCCGGCTGGCACCATGGTCAGGTCGTCGTGGTCGACATCGCCGGCCTTCCGACCGACGTGCAGTCGGTGGTCATCGCCCGCACCACCGAACGTCTGCTCCGCTCGGCGGAGAACGGCGAGCTCGGCGTGGACCACCTGGTGGTCGTCGCCGACGAGTTGAACTCCTTCGCGCCCGCGCAGGGCGGCGAGATGGCCAACGTCCGTAAGATCCTCCAGCGCGTCGCCACCCAGGGCCGCTACGCGGGTATCTCCCTCTGGGGTGCCGGTCAGAAGCTCTCCAAGATCGACGAACTGGTCCGCGACAACGCCGCCACCCGGGCGCTCGGCATCACCGCCGACGGCGAGCTCGCGTCCGGTGTGTACGGCCGCATGCCTGCCGGTCTTCTCGAGCGCATCGCGACTCTTCCTAAGGGTTACATGGCGCTCAGCCACTATTCGTTCCGTTCGACGCTCGTGGTGCGGTTCCCCCGTCCGGCGTGGCGCACCGGGAAGGCCAAGACCACCGGTGGTTCGCGCCCGACTTCTTTGAGCGCCCTCGCGCTCTCCGACAGGAGCATCGAGCGCCTCACCGAGGGTGTCGCCCCGGATCTCGTCGAGACCGTCCTCGCCGGGTCCTCCTCCCGTGAGGAGGCGCTCGGGAAACTCCAGGACGCCCGCGTCCCGGACATGCAGAAGACGGCGCTCCACGAGCCGTCGAGCTTCGATCCGGTGAACCCCTTCGACCTTGACTGACTCCCGCCGCCCTCGTGACGGAACGCCTGGCGGAAGGACACTAGAAACCATGCAGCTATCCTGGCCACCTCTGAGCCGTCTCGCCATGACGGCCGTAGCCGCGCTCGTCCTGTTCGCCCCGGGGTTCGCGTCCGCCCAC
>Ga0172372_10002599_pt1 | contig 27257 bp, 29 predicted proteins | sample LakKiv5m_2_FD_114544 | JGI IMG/M metagenome (GOLD analysis project Ga0172372, IMG submission 114544) | Freshwater microbial communities from Kabuno Bay, South-Kivu, Congo - kab_092012_9.5m | ecosystem: Environmental > Aquatic > Freshwater > Lake | place: Democratic Republic of the Congo...
AAAGATCTCGACCCGGAATATCTCGGTATTGATATTATAGGATCCCGGTCGCAGAAAATCGATTTGCGGGCCTTTTTCCCCCCCGTTCTTGAGAAAAAAATCGGGCTTCTGGAAGTTATCGTGGCTCTCCAGACTCCGACCGAGGAGTTGACCCACTTTGAGTGGCGCACCGTCCATCGCGGTGACCACTCCAATCTTGCCCTCCGGAATCAGAGTCTTCTTGATCTTGGTTACCTTGAAGAGATCCGGGTGGATTCGGAAGGTTCCGTTGGTGACGAATCTGAGCTGCTTGCCCCGGATGCCTCCGTTCTTAAGGAAAGCCACAGAGTCCTGAAAATTATTATGGTGCTCACCGGCAGGATCGTCGGCAAAGATACGCCCGGCTCCGAGCGGGAACCCGTCAGTTGCTTCCACAATCCCGAGTTCATTCGAACCAATACTCACAACCGGGGCTTTGCTCACCTTAAAAAGGTAAGGATGAATCTTGAAAGTCCCGTTGGTCAGAAAGGTCAGCTGTTTACCACGTATTCCGCCATTCTTGAGGAACTCGGCCGGTTCCTGAAACTGGTTATGCTTCGTTGCACCCGGATCATCCGCAAAGATAGATCCCGTGGGCAGCGGCTCTCCATCCACAGACTCGATCAGGGCAATCTCGTCAGGACCGACATTGAGGAGCTTGGCTCGGTGGAGCAGCTGAACAAAGGGCCAGAAAATGAAATGGAGACCCGGTGAAAGGTAATGCACATTGATTCCTACCTCACCCTCGGACGCGAATACCCGACCCGGCGCAAGCTCCTTGCCGAAGTATTTGCGCTCGGTGATAGCAATTTCATCGGGTCCCACGTTCACAAAAAAGCGTGTGAACAGAATGACTGACGTGACGATTGCTACCAAAATGATGAGCACGCCGCCCGCTATCCAGCTTGAGAAAATAGCTTCAGAGTTTTCCATATACTCTAAACCATATCAGACAACTTTTACGAATCAATGGGCACAAATTTCCATCAGCCCATCGAGATGAATCACTTGTGGATTTCAGGAAACTTTCCCAGAATGAAACTTGGAGCATTCAGCATGACCTCAATCAAGGAGCGCCACTCGTGAAAACACGACTGATGATGATATTAGCAATCGCTTGGGCGACCGCCGCACTGGCAACCCCCGCTCCGGCCCATGCCTTGGACCGAGCCGGTCCCGCAGATTTGCTCGGAATAACGATATCCGGCCACGACTCGGCATTATCCGGTGCCTTTGCACGGACTTTGAGCGCGGACATGGGCCTGGGACTGTCTCTTGATATGGGCGCCTCCTGGCTCAGTGATCAGTCGCGGGTTTTCCTGCGAGCGGGCCTCCAGAATTTCCGGGTTATCGATAGCTCACGCTTGAGCCTTGCTACAGCCGAAGGTTTCGTCGGCATCCGATTCAACGCCCAACCCTACTTCTGGGTGCTGGAGCCCACACTCGAACTGGGTGTCGGCGGGGTGAATGGGACCATGCTCGTCTCGGGCACGACCTCCGAAACTCAGAACTCTAAACTCTGGCTGGGGCTTTACGCAAACCCGGGGGTCCTCTTCAAAATCTGGGGCGGACTTTCGATCGGAGCAGGTCTACCTATTCGTCACATCTACTCGACCAAGCCGCTGACCACCTGGAGTCCGGCACTGACCCTGAGGTACGCACTATGAAGACCCTGAACTTTGGAGCTCTCTCGACCACGCTGATCATGGGGCTCTTCTTGAGTGCCTGCGGAACCGGAAATGATCCGTTGGATCTCATCGCAATTTCCCAACAAGAAATTTCAATCAGTCTCCCCTATCCATCAACCTCGACAGTTCTGGCTCTCACTGGCTACTCGGCGAGCAACCCCAACTTCACGTGGACATTCAATGCCATCACGGGGAGTGATATTACCGTTCAAAGTCCGGTGAGCGGCCTGGTCACGCATACCTCCTCGACCGCCAACGATGCATCGGTGACCATCCGAGTCAACAATCGCTACGAGGTGACGGTCGGAAAGCTCAAAACAAAGGCCGATGTTCGGGCGGGTGACGAAATCGAAGCTGGTGATACCATCGGAACTGCCGAAACAACCCTCAATCTGACGGTTCGGGCGGAGGGAGACGCCGTTTGTCCGTACCAGCTGTTCAACTCCGAGGCTCTTGATTCAATCAATCTGATTGCGCGCACAACCCTGATCACCCTTTGCGATAAATAAGCATATCAGGAACTGATAACAGCTGGCCAAGTCGCAGCTCGACATGACATCCCTCGCTCCATCATTCATCGACCGTGGGCGCGAGGTGTGATCATGAGGCATCGGCATTTTGGAATTCGCAGACTCTCCGGGGCGGGAGTCTTGTCCCTTCTGGCCAGCCTGAGTGCCTGTTACGGCCCATCGCAGGATTTTCCGATTGGCTCCGACCTCTGGCTCAAGTCCAATCCGGAGTTCCGAGCGTCTGAGAGCCCTCGCTTCCAGGTCCCGAAAAAGGTGATTGTCGCCATCCTGGATGGCGGCGTCGACTACAATCACCCCGGATTACGGGGAAATATCACCCCGTTTGCGACCTCGGAGGGGATTACAGGACGCCCCTACGGGATCGGCTACGATCTCCTGGGAGGACCAAACGACTTTTTCCCGCACTACTCCGTTTACGCACCTCAGGACGGGGATGACTACTCGGACGCCCTCCGGATAAGGGAGCACGGTACTCACGTTGCCGGCCTTGCATCCCTCAAACATCCGGAAATCTCGATACTCCCGGTCCGGGTCCTCCCGCTGCCCAAAAAAATCGACGAAAATCTCACCGCCGACGCCATGATCTTTGGCGGTGACGAGGTCAAGGCGCGCTTCAGCACGGATGCTATCGAGCACGTTGCAAAGGGAATGAGACTCGCCTGCGCTCATGGAGCGCGCGTCCTCAATATGAGTCTCGGGATCGACTTCTCGAGCCTCTCACCGGAGACGCAGCAAAAAATCACTGCAAGTCTCGATTCGACGATCCTTTCAACGATCCGAGAGGAGTGTGGTCGCTCGCTCCTGGTAGTCGCGGCCGGCAATGAATCACGCGAGGTGAATCATATCGCCTATTCCATTCCAGTCACACTGGACGAATCCAATATCATCGGGGTGGGGGCACTGAAGTCACAAGCAAACTCGGTCGCCGCCTACTACTCCAATCAAGGCCGCTTCGTGGACGTGTTCATCCGGGGATCCGACGTGCGATCCACGGTACCCGGTACCGAAGAAAACGCCGAACTCCGGGCTAAACTCACTGGTACCTCGATGGCCACACCCTTAATATCACATCTCGCAGCCAGACTGCTTTTGCTGCTTCCTGATCTTTCACCGCAAGAGGTCCGAGCGCTCATCCTGAATACCGCGGAACTCCGCGAACTCACTTTGGAGAAAACTCCGGACGGATCGGGATCCGAAGAACCCGCCGTAGTCCCGCTTCCAGAAAAACGCCTCGGGCTCGTAGCGAGCTATGCCAACGCGCTCAAGGCAGCCAAGGAGCTGGTCTCGGCAAATGGCGACGCCCGCAGTCTTCTCGAGAAGAAGTACCTGCGGGCGCCCTTTGCACACGGCCATTCGCCGTTTTGATTTTGATATCGGCTCGCGGAGATCACTCGGTCTCGACGGTGAACTTGGCGAGTTCCTTGTCACCCCGAAGCAGACGGGCTTCCCAAGTGCCCACTTTCGAGAGTGCTTCTGTGGTCATCATGCGGTACCGCATCGAGCCTGCGGTTGCCCCTTTGATTTCAAGGTCCTTGGTGGAACGAACAGTGCCGTTCAACGACCATTGGAGCGAAAGATCCGAATAGGCACCACCGACCGGCACCAGAAACACCATGTGAGCCGAGACCTTGGCACCGGCCTTGATCTTGCCACTCACGGACTCGGTACAATTATTGGCCTCGACCTTGAGGCAGGGAGTCAGCTTGACGAGGACAGGGCCCTGATCCTTGCCTTAATTGAAGTAGTCGGAGACTTTCTGAATTTCTTCGGAGGTCGGAGCGGGAACCACAGGCGCAGCAGCGGCAGTATCAGCGGCGTCCGCGGGAGCCGCGGGAGCGGTGGCTGCATCTTGCGCTCGAGCGCCCGCACTCGCGACCATGAGACCCATCAATAGAATCGAATAGACAGTTTTTTCACAGGTGTATCCCTTTCAAAAAAGTTGGAAATATTTCACCATTCTCCATCGGTTGGATCGACTCCGTCCAAAAGAAAACGCCCGGAGCGGATGCGCCGGGCGTTTTCTTTTGTAACCAGTAGGCGATTTCAACTCACTGCGGACCGCTGTGCAGGGCTTTGACGTTTTGAAACTTCCAAGTGAGAGTGCCTTCTTCTCCGGTCAGCTTGCTGTCGATGTATTTTTCAACAAACGTCGCCGATCCTTCGCCACTCACGTAGTTGTAGAACTTGCCGTCGGCAGCATCACGCTCCTGACGGAAGTCGGTGATCTTTGTTTTGGCCTCCGTGTAGTGTTGCGGGAGCTGCGGGAAAGAGTGAAGCGACATTTCCTTGCGGGGCGCACCATCCAGGACCGCACGAACAGTGAAGACGTTGCTCAAACGCTCCCACACAGCAGCCTTGCCACGAGCCGCAGCCGAACCATCCGGAAATGGAGTCAGATCCGCGGGCACTGCAGCCTTGCCCGGACCTGCGCGGTTTACTTTGAAGCTCATGCCAAAATAGCTTTTGGATGCTGCCTCGATGCAATTGAGGTTGAAAGAAAACTCTTTCAGCATCGCTGCGGTTGCCGCAGTCGGCTGATATTTATTATCATTGGGGCCGGCGGGAGAACACTTGTAATTCTTGGTCACGCCACCCTTGAAAGTGGCGGTGGCCTCGATGAAGGAGTCGTTAGCCCGGACCGCCTGGATCGAGAATGTGGATACGATAACTGCCAATAGAATCGCGCTTCTCATGATGAGATTCCTTTCTGTTTTGAGGTGCCCATATAGGATGAGGCGCCCCATCCTCATCGATCCACTCAATTTTGATTGATATCAAATCAAAAAGGGGCGAAGCGGCACCGCTTCTCCCCTTTCGAATAACGGATTTCAATTTCAGTGGCTGTCAGTTTTCAGCCGCCTTGTCCTTCACGTAGGAGGTATAGACATAAACGGGAACATCAAGCCCACCGAGATACTGCTTCACGAGCGGCTGGACCTCTTCCCACTTCAACCCGCCCACTCCGGTGGCGACGCGGGTGATGGCCACACTCTTGTATCCATTCTTTTTCACTTCCGAGGCGAGCTCTTTCAAGGAGTGCCCCACTGCGGACAACGATGCGGGGCCCGGATGATCGCCGGAAGCCCGAGGAGGACTCTGGGTGAACAAATTGACGATCGCAGAACTGCCCGGTCCCTTCCAGGTCCAGGTTTCCCCCTGCTTGGGACTACGGGTGTGGCAAAAGTGCCTGAAATCTTTGTAGAGAGACGGCCAGCGCTCCCTCAACGAGAGGGCCAATCCCTGTTTGAAATCATCGTCGACGGCAATCCCGTGAGCGATGGCATCGGCTTTGGAGAGAAGAATATCACCTTGGACTTCGCGAATCATGATTTTGCTCCTTTATGAGGAGAGACCATGAGCAACTTCGGTGCCAAGGCTTCAACTTGTCTTCAACGGCGGATGGGCCGCAAACTGGCTCGACCGCGGGACAAGCTGGCGCGGGCATCGGGTTGAATAGCCCGCTGCGCGACAAGAAGTCCGGGAGCATGCTTCAGTTACGGGCCATCTCTCCTGAACAAGAGAGCTCGCTCAACTTCTGAGTCACACCGCCGCCAAACTGAGACGAAAAACTGGTGGTTTCATCACTTTCGATCTGAAGCGTGACGGCCCCTTTGCTGCCCGAGGAATCAAGGTCGAAGTCGATCGAGGTCCTCTGTTCGCCATGGACAGAAAAATTGCTGTTGGAATCCGCCTGAGTGTCATCCGAAACCGAGTCCACCACATAGGCGGCGCCCGCGTTTGACACGGCACGGTCGCTGACGGTGGTTTTGAGAATGCTCCCATCACTCTCTTGGGTCGTGATGACCTGACCTTCCGTCTCTAAGGAGCGATCCTCGCCTCCTAAAACAAGCACCAGATCGCCCGAATCATCAAATTTGAGCTCAAAGCTCTGAGTACCCGACTCACTCTGGACCCGTCCGTTGTCATTCACGGTCGCCGAACAATTCAGAGTTCCTTTCCAGCTCCCCTCAAGTGGGTGGTCAACCCCTTGCCCTTGAGCTCCGGACTCACCCTCCGTCCCCCCGGTGGTGTCGGTCGACGAATTACAAGCGGACAGGGAAAGAGCCAAAGACAGAGAGATCAAAACAGGAAAGAGCTGATTCAGGTTCATGATTTTCTCTCAACACGACAACCCGGAAAAAGGAATAGCCGTCTGCTGATCCCCAACCAAAAAAGAAAACCCCCGGCCCTTCTCGCGAAGAACCGGGGGTCTCAGGATCTCGGATCAGATCGGATTACATGTCGAATCCGCCGCCCATGCCGCCGGGAGCACCCATGGCAGGAGCCGATTCTTTTTTCGGCTTCTCAGCAATCAGGGTCTCGGTGGTGAGCATGAGGCTTGCGACAGAAGCTGCGTTCTGGAGAGCGCAGCGGCTGACTTTGGCAGGATCGATCACGCCGGCAGCGATGAGGTCTTCGTACTTCTCGGTGAGAGCGTTGAAGCCCCAAGCTGGGGTGTTGTTGTTGACGACTTTGTCGACCACGATCGAACCTTCGTAGCCTGCGTTGCCTGCGATCTGGCGAAGAGGCTCTTCGAGAGCGCGACGAACGATGTTCAATCCAGCTTGCTCGCCGGGCGTTGCACCTTTCATGGACTCGAGAGCTTTTGCTCCGCGGAGAAGAGCGGTACCGCCGCCAGGGACGATGCCTTCTTCCACAGCCGCGCGAGTTGCGTTAAGGGCATCTTCCACGCGAGCTTTCTTCTCTTTCATTTCAACTTCGGTAGCAGCACCGACGTTGATGACGGCCACGCCGCCCACGAGCTTGGCAAGACGCTCTTGGAGCTTCTCGCGATCGTAGTCGGAGGTGGTTTCGTCGATTTGAGCCCGAATGGTCTTCACGCGAGCATCCACGTCGGCTTTTTTACCAGCGCCATCGACGATCGTGGTGTTGTCTTTGTCGATCGTGATTTTCTTGGCGGTACCGAGGTCCTCGAGGCGGGTCGCTTCGAGCTTGTGGCCCAGGTCTTCCGAGATCACGCGGCCGCCGGTGAGGGTGGCGATGTCTTGGAGCATTTCCTTGCGGCGATCGCCGAAGCCAGGAGCTTTGACAGCTGCGACTTGGAGAGTGCCGCGGAGCTTGTTCACAACGAGAGTTGCAAGTGCTTCGCCTTCGACTTCTTCAGCGATGATGACGAGAGGCTTGGAGCGCTGGACGACTTTCTCGAGAACCGGGAGGAGGTCCTTCATCGAGCTGATCTTCTTTTCGTAGATCAGGATGTAAGGGCTATCCAGGTTGGCTTCCATCTTCTCGGAGTTGGTGACGAAGTAAGGAGAGAGGTAGCCGCGGTCAAATTGCATCCCTTCGACGACGTCGAGGGTGGTTTCAGCGGTCTTGGCTTCTTCAACCGTGATCACGCCTTCTTTGCCGACTTTTTCCATGGCTTCGGCAAGGAGCTTGCCGATTTCTGGATCGTTGTTGGCGGAGATAGCGCCCACTTGAGCGACTTCTTTTTGATCTTTGATCGGCTTGGCGATCTTTTTGATCTCGGCAATCACAGCCTGCACGGCCTTGTCGATTCCGCGCTTGATTTCCATTGGATTGTGGCCGGCGGCGACAATCTTGGCGCCTTCGCGGTAGATGGCTTGAGCGAGAACGGTTGCGGTGGTGGTGCCATCGCCGGCGTCATCGTTGGTCTTCGAAGCGACTTCGCGGACCATTTGAGCGCCCATGTTCTCGAACTTGTCGGAGAGTTCGATTTCCTTGGCGACCGTCACACCGTCTTTGGTGACGTTCGGAGCGCCGAAAGATTTTTCGATCACGACGTTGCGGCCTTTGGGGCCGAGGGTGACCTTCACTGCATCGGCGAGGATATTGACGCCGTTGAGGATGGCCGAGCGAGCTTCTTCAGAGAAACGAAGTTCTTTTGCGGACATGGTTTCTTCTCCTTATATATAGAGTGGATTAGTGGGCGAGAACACCGAGGATGTCTTCCTCGCGCATCATCAGGAACTCTTCGCCTTCGATCTTGATTTCGGTTCCGGCGTATTTGCCAAACAGAACGCGATCGCCTTTTTTGACATCCAGGGGACGGACTTTGCCGTCTTCACCGATGCGGCCTTGGCCGACAGCGATGATTTCGCCTTGGATCGGCTTCTCTTTCGCGGTGTCAGGAATGAAAAGCCCGCCTTTGGTGCGCTCTTCTTCGTTGAAACGCTTCACGAGAACACGGTCGTGCAGTGGACGTACTTGCATGGTTTTTAACCTCCATCGGATTAACGAACTAGGGTCAATTTCGGTATTATCTGAACCTTGAAGCCTCTTGGATCCCGCGCCCGGAGCCTAGCCGCTCGTGCCGAGCCGCGGCGCCAAATTCATGGAAATCCAAGCAACTTCAATGTTCTCCGGTATATTGGGCAGCCTTGGAGCGTTGTCAACGCTTTGACCAACAAAATCCCGTGTCGCACCCGCGCTCCCTATCCCTAACCCTCAAGGTTGACCCGCAAAAGACCGAGATAAAGAGGCCGAGGAATCGAAGATGAGGAACCCAAACCCTAAAAGTCCTTTTCGCAAGCTCCGAATCACAGGTCTGTGCCTGGTGATTTTGCATACTGGATCAGGGCCACTGGCCCATGCGACCCCGGCCAGCCATCCCGCGGTGGCAAAAAAATCCAAAAAGTCCGGCGTTCAGGAGGAAAAAGGTGCCCCAAGGGAAATTTATTCCGCCATGGAGCCCGAGCCCGGCCCCGGGAGCAAAGGCGTTCAAAAGCAGACGCTCAAACAACTGGATTCCTATGAGCCAGTACCCTCCGCCCAGAGGGAGCCCATCACGCGGCGTCTCAAGCTGATTGAACGGCTGATCCGCGAACACGGGAGGGCTTATGATTTCAGAACCATTACGATCGCGGAACTGACGGCGATCCTGCAATACTTGGAGAGCCCCGCCCGCGGTCGCGGAGCTGCACCCAGATCAGACGATCTGGCGGAGACCCGAACACAACCCGAAGACTCGCATGGCGAACCTCAACCTCCCGAACCACCGAAAAAGAAGATCCACCTGCCCGAACTCAACCACTCGCGACCGGAGGCTCCGCCTGAAGAGCCCGAACTCGAAGAATCCAGCGATTCAGGTACGGCCACGATTCATTCAACGCACTGACGTTTTTCTTTTGGCTACCCATTTCGCGGGTTGCCTTTTGAAAAAAGATGGCTTAACTCCAAAACCTCTTCGACAGCGGGTTCCCTGAGCATCAGGAAACTCGGTTCAAAAGTGTGGCTTGGTAGCTCAGTCGGTAGAGCAGCGCATTGAAAATGCGCGTGTCGGCGGTTCGATTCCGTCCCAAGCCACCACTTTTCACCCTCCCCACACTCCAACGAGATAGCTGAATCAAAAGTCGGATTCACGAAACTTTGTTTCGCGCTCCCCCCACTGCGCCATGGTAACTGCCTCGCCATGAATCCGCTTTTGACTGCACTCCTCACTTTGATTGTGGCCGTTCCTACTATGCACTCCTGCTCTCACACTCCAGACACCCCGGCTCGTCCCCCAAACACCTGTCCGCGCGTCGACCTCAATGAGACGCCTGCGGACTGTCCCTGGGCCTATATTGCACGCGAGTGGCAACTCACCGGGTCCGAGGCCCTGACGATCGACCGCATGCAGAAGGACGCGGCCGGACTTTTTCAACGCATCGAGCTTGATATCAAAAACAACTCCTGGCGCGAACTATGGGGCCGAAGTCTGAATTACGACGAACTGGCCAAAGAGACGATCGTCGACGCGACTGTCTTGGATCGTCTGAGCTCCCACCTGAAAACGTCCCCGAGAAACGAGCGCGTGATCCATGCGGGACTCGAACACACTTATGGGTATCTTTTCAGCACCCTGCAGACTCCGTATGGATACAAGCGTGCACGCTGGGTCCGACCCGATATCGAGGACGGATTCGCCCTCCCTCGCGGCACGCTCAGCCCCCTGCCTTCACGGGGCTCGCTTCTCTCCAATCTGAGCTACTTCATCGGGCGCATCGCACTTTGGAACGACTCGGCCGAACAAAAGCTCTCGTTGCAGAAACTCGAAGGGATCGTCGATCCCGTGCTCGCGCGCTACCCATGGAAAACCCTCAAACTGATTCGCCTCGAGGAACGATTCGAGAACCACGGGGGCGACCCCTCGGAACGGACTGCGGCGATCATCACGCTGCGCACCGACCTCGTGAAATTGCCACGGGTGGACGAGACCAGGACGAGCGCGGGTAACACGCACCTGCTCATTTATTCGATCGAGGATCCCCGCCAGAATCCCAGCCACCGCCTGATCACGGCCTTTCCGGTCAACCAGGCCTTTGTGGATAGGACCTTGGACGCCGGCCGGAACCAACCCAACGAACCCATCGTGATTCGATACAACGCCTTCGTCGCGCGCGACGCCCTTCCGGAGTCGACGGTGCAGACCACGCCCGGCATCGGAAACAAACGAGTCTATGCGAGGACTTTGCGATGAACCCGATCATCCAGGTCAGCAACGTCCGACGGAGTTTCAGGAGCACCAAGAAAGAAGAGGGCCTGAAAGGCACTTTCAAGCTGCTGCTCAAGCCGGAATTTCAGGAGCATGAAGCCCTCAAGGGCGTCACTTTTGATATTGAAGAGGGATCGTTTGTCGGTCTGATCGGCGCCAACGGAGCCGGCAAGACCACGCTGCTCAAGATCCTTTCGGGGCTGATCCCCCCCACCAACGGACAAGCCGTGGTGCTTGGCCAGGATCCTTTCAAAAGGGCGATGAGCTTCCGAAAAAGCATATCGCTTGTCATGGGACAGAAAGCGCAGCTTTGGTGGGATCTTCCGGCGGTCGACGCCTTTGAACTCCTCAAGGCGATCTACTCGGTGCCGGAAAAACTCTACCGAGAAAGACTCGACACGCTTGCCGAGCTGCTCGACGTGAAGAAACTCCTCAACACGCAGATCCGCAGACTGTCACTCGGCGAGCGAATGAAAATGGAGCTCATCGGCGCCTTGATCCACTGGCCCAAAGTGATCTTCCTCGATGAACCCACGATCGGCCTGGATGTCCTTGCGGCTCACAAACTCAGGGAGTTCCTTCGGGAGTTCAATCAACGGGAGAAAGCCACGATCATCCTGACGAGTCACAACATGGATGATATCGAGCGCCTCTGCTCGCGCGTCCTCATTCTCAAGCAAGGTGAAATCGTTTTCGACGGGGATCCCCGGAAGCTCAAGCAATCGGATGAATGCCGCCTCCGGTTGCGACTGATGGAATCGCCCGCGGCTTCGGATTTCGCGGCCATTGCCCATGTCCCCGAAACCGCGATTGAGATATCGGGACCGACCGCGAACGGCCCCCCCGGCGATGTTGCGGATGATGAGGGAACGCCCTCGGTCCGGATCACTCTCAAGCGCACCCAGATCGCAGGGGTCCTTCAGGCGGTGCTCGCCAAATACACCCTGATCGATATGACTATCGAGGAACAAAGCCTCGAGAAAGTGATTCAGAGGCTTTATGAATCCGGGACCTGACACCAACTGGCGTTGGCGCTGGGCCGCCCTCAAGAACGGCTTTCAGGATGCGACGGCCTACCGCCTGGAATTCCTCTTCGAGGTACTGGGCTCGGCCGCCGTGCCGGCAGCCATCCAGTGGGTGCTCTGGTACGCGCTCTTCACCTTGGGGGGCGCAACCGAGATCGCGGGCATGACCTATATGGATATGATCCATTACACATGGATCAGTCTTCTGTTCACCCAGATTCGCGGAGGAGATCACGACTTTGAACTCCAGGAGATGATCCGCTCGGGATCATTGAGCACTTATTTGCTCCGCCCCTGCAGTGTTGTCGAGTTTGTCTGGATCCGCGGTGTGGCACCCAAGCTTTTCCTTACAGGCCTTGCTCTCGTGACTGGTCTCCTGCTCAGCCCGATCCTGGGACTGAATCCCTTGAATTTGATCACCGCGATGGGGTTTGCGCTCATCGGGAATATCATCCACTACCAGCTCGGGGCAGCACTTGCCGCAGTGGCCTTCTGGTGGGAGGAGGGTTACTCCATCCTGATGGTCAAGAACATGCTGGTGAGTCTCCTCTCCGGAGAGCTCCTGCCGCTCACCCTGTTTCCGGCACACTATCACTGGGTCTGGAAGTCGACGCCCTTTTACCTCTACGTATTCGCACCGGTTCAGATCGCCCAAGGGCGTTGGACTCCGTCGGAGATCCTCACCCACTTGGGCACTGCGCTCATCTGGCTCGTAATCGGCTGGGGCCTCATTCGGCTGAGCTGGGGTGCGGGCGTACGTCGCTATCAGAGCCTCGGAGGATGAACCCATGAACTCCCTTGTTCAGCACCTCAGAATTTTCGGCGTTCAGATCAGAAACAACTTTGTCCGCGAGGCCGTCTATCGAACCAACTTCATCACGATGGTGATCGTCGATGTGATCTGGCTTTCCGTCGAATATGCGCTTTTCGCCGTCATCTATGCCAACACGCCGAGCCTCGCAGGTTGGACTCAGCCCCAGGTCTTCTTTTTTCTCGGCGTGTTCTTTGCCAGCGACGCCCTTTTCACCACTTTGTTTCAGCGCAACTTCTGGAACTTTTCGGACCTGGTCAACAAGGGTGAGCTCGATATCCTGCTGACCAAGCCTGCCCACCCGGTGTTCCTGGCGCTCACCCGCTGGATCAACATCACTGCGATCTTCAATCTCATGCTCGGGATCGGGATCATGATCCGCTTCGCCGACGAGGCGGGATTCCAAGGGGGCGCGCGGTGGGCGCTCGTACCGGTATGGCTCGCGATCGGGGTCGCCGCGGCGACCGAATTGAGGTTCGCTTTTTCGATCTGGGTTTTTTGGACGGACCGGAGTTGGGCCCTTTCCCGGCTCTACTATCAGTTCTTCGCGTTCGCCACCAAGCCCGACGCGCTCTACCCCAAGTTCATTCGATATACGATTCTGACAGCCCTGCCCTTTGCCTTCATCGGAAGCGTGCCCGCCCGGGCCCTGCTCCACGGGATCGAACCTCGTGAATGGTTGCAGATCGCAGCAGTGCTCGTGGCGTTCACCCTGTTTAATGCGCATTTCTGGCGCAAAGGATTGCAACGCTACCAGAGCGCCAGCAGCTGATCCGGTCGCCACGGCGACCGAATTCGATTCCGGGACCGCACTCTTGAAACAAATTCGCGAGCGGTCGCCACGGCGACCGTTTCAAGCATTACAGGCAAGCTCGCCCGATCGCATTTTGGAGCGGTCGCCGTGGCGACCGATATCGCACCCCTTCGGCGTTTTTCAAAAATCGGTCGCCGCGGCGACCGATATCAAAAATTGATCTTGCGCCCCCGACCCTTCCAAATAGAATCGACCCCGACAACAAAGGATTGTGTCCACATCACCCAAGGAGGGTTCAGTCATGGCAGCATTTCGTGAAATGTGTTTCACGCCTGCGGAGTTTGCTACGATCGCAAAGATCGACCGCAGCGCGATCCCCCAGCTCGAAGCGAGCGGTCTTCTCAAGACGACAAAGAGAAAAGTCGGGAACGTCGATCGGAAGATGATCACGCTCGAAGACATGCAGGCTTACTTCCGAGCTCTGCGTGTCCTCTCGGATCAAGGAGTCATTCACACCGCAAATCCCGAGGCGATCGACGAACTCCATCGTCAAAATATTGGCATGACCCTGGGACTCGCTCCCACCCATCCCGCGCACAAGATTCAAATGTTCTACAACGTCAAAGGTGGAACCGGCAAATCCACCATGACCGCCCAATACGTCATGCGTGCCGCCATGCTGGGGTTGCGCGTGCTCGCAATCGATCTCGATGGACAGGGTCACCTGAGCGTCAACCTGGATGTCCTCGACGGGCACGAGCGGCCGACCATTTATGACGTGCTCATCAACGATCTCCCGATCGCGGATTCCATCATGAACGTCGCTCCGGGTTTGGACTTGATTCCGGCCAACCTGGGTCTCTGCAATATCGAGATCCCCCTCAATAACAAGACACGACGTGAGTACCGCCTGTCCGAGGCCTTGGCCAAGATCGCCCACAACTACGATCTCATTGTCGCCGATACCAACCCCGCAGCCTCCATCCTGAACGGCTCGATGCTGGTGGCAGCGGGGCTGGTCAATGTGGTCTGCGCAACCAACCCCCTCTCGTTCCACGGGATGTCGCTGGTCATGGCGACCATCGAGACGATGGAACAGGAATTCAGCCGCAAGCTCGAAGTCCGCATCATCCCCAATATGTATGACAATCGCGAAGTGATCAGCCAGGAAGTGCTGGGCGAGCTCCGTTCGCAATTTTCCGAGTGCTGCACCCGCTCCGTGATGAATCGAACGGCTGATATTAATGAGGCGACCAAGCGCCGTACCACCGTTTGGGATGTCAACCCGAGGGGGGTGGCTGCGAATGATATTACCTCCCTCACGGAAGAACTGCTCTGGATTCAGGAGCGCCCACTCTCGGTCATTCCGCTGAGCGAAGAAGATGAAATGGAAGAGCCGGCTCATACGGACGCGCATGCACCGCAAAGTCTTGCGGCCGAGGCAATGCCTGTGGCCGAGGCAATGCCTGCGGCCGGGGCCCAGCCGCAGCCTGCTCAGCAAACCACGCAACTGAACTGAACATCAGCCATCGATCCAAACGGATTGGGAGTCACTCATCATGGAAGAAAACAAGACGACTGAAGCGCAAAACAACTCGACCGAAACCAGCAAGGTCAAGACCCGCCAAGGCAGCGGCTACCTCAAGCAACTCTACAGCACCGCCCGCACTACTGCAGGCTCCACGCACACCGGACTCAAGGGGTTGACGACTTTCCTTGTTAACTTCATTCCGACCGACAAGGTCGACGCCTCGGAGCTCCAGGTACGCGTGCACTTCGACGACAGTGAAGTCGAAGCGCTCGCGCATTCCATCCGTGAGCATGGAGTCCTTCAACCGATCCTGGTCGTCCAGGACGGAGATCGCTACAAAGTGATCGCCGGGGAGCGCCGCTTGCGCGCGTCCAAGCTCGCGGGGCTAGACCGTATTCCGGCCCGCGTGCTCTCCACCAATGACAAGGCCACGCATGAGATTGCCCTGCGCGAAAACCTGGATCGGGTTGACCTCCATCCGATCGAAGAGGGCGAGGGCTATGTATCGCTGCTCGAAGCACAGGCCTATACCAGCCACGATTCGATAGCTAAAGCCTTCGGGAAGCCCAAGTCACGCATCACCGAATGCGTGGGATTCACGAAGCTTCCGCACGAGACCAAGTGGGAGTTGATGAAACGCAACCTCAAGAACCGCGCCATGCTCAGAACCTTGCTGAATATGCCGGTGGAACAGCACCTGGCCTATATTGAAGAGGCTTCGAAGAAAGAAGAAGTGCTTGCTGGCGAAGAAAATACAGCAAAGGCGACCGCAGGAGAAGAAACCGCGAAGACGCCCATCAAGCGTGAAACCAAGCCTTTCGAGTACAAGCTCGACAAAAAAGGCCTGAATGTTCCGGGCTTCAAGTGGAAAGTTGGAGAAGGCAACGAAAAGCTCGCAGCATATGCCGATGCGATCCGCAGCCTTCTGAACGAAGTGGAAGCACATATGGCGGCTTCGAACTAAGACACGAACCCATGGACCCAGAAGGGCTGCACGCAGGTGCGGCCCTTTTTTTACGCAGAGTCCAACCCCCAGAACCACCAGCTCTCGGGCTCGAGTGCGGGAACAAGAGGCAGCACCATTCCAACCGCCATGCGATGCGCGTCCAAAGTGATATCACCCATGTCCGGGCCCATGAGGAGCGCACCGGGATGTTTTTTCAGCACTTGATCGAACAAAGGACCAAGATAACCGCTCTGACCGTGCCATTCATGCACGATTCCCTGCAGGTCGATTCCCCGCCCCAAGGCGCAGGCGGCCCTCAGGCACCCCTCGCCCTCGATCCAATACCACTCGACATTGCGATGCCTCCGGATCCAACCGATATCGGACTCAATCAGCCTGAGGCCTGACTTGCGCTGACGGAGGAACTCGAAAAGAGAATCACTCCAGCCAGTCCCGACCCGAGTGCCACCGCCAGGCAGAGGTGAGCCTTTTACAGGAAAATCAGAGAGGCGCATCAAGCATTGAGTGCCAAATTCCCGAAAGCCAAGACGCGAGTACATGCTCGACTCCGAGGAGTCCCAAAGGACCACTGCCTCACAACCGCCGCGCCGGGCCTGCTCGATGCAGAACTCCACGAGGCGGGTACCGACTCCGAGTCCCCTGGCGGCCGGCAGTGTCGCCACTGCTCCGACGATTCCCAGGCGAACCGACCGCCCTTCTAATCCCAGCAACTCGGTTATCCGTAAGCCGGCACAACCCAAAACCCGATCCAAAGCATCCAATCCCACGTGAAGTGCAGCGGACTGACAGCCCCCCGGACGCCAGACTGGAAAATCATCATAATAAGAGGCCCTGAATGCGGCACCTTGCGGCACGGCGAAGGCCTCCGTCAAAAGAGTATCGACCCGATCGGCCAATGGCCCGCCGGGCTCCCGGAGAGTCTGAATTCGGGCGAGCGGTCCGCTCTTCCGGTCCGAATCTTCCATATCCTGATATTAGCTTCGAACTCGGGCTTAAACATCCGGCAATTCCTGCCGATGAGGGAAGTAGGAGGCAGGTTCATGTCAAAAAAAGGTAAGAAATTCGATCTCACTCATCTCGTTCATCAGGGCACTCTCAAGGATGGCCAGCAGCTCTTCTATGTCAGTGATCCGTCCAAGACCTGCAAAATCGCCAAGCAACCCAATGGCGAATTCAAGGTGGTGGGCTTCGGACAAACCATGACCGTGCACGCTTTCGCCGAGAAATGCCTGGGCGATACTCCACCCATGCACGCAACCAAATGGCTTCGAACTCAAGACGGCAAGACCCTTTACGATATCTGGCACGCCGAGGAGATGGCCGAGGCTGCCTGATTTCATTGATATTCTTCCATTAACGATCGGAAGCCGCACGGCAGGGCGAGAAAAATCTCCCCTGCCGTGTTTTTTTTCTAAAGAAGAAACCCGTGTCACCGATGAGTCAGGTGTGAGCGGAACATGGCCCCGGAAAGGATTCCAGGGCACCACGGATCGAGGATGATCCGAGGAAGTTCCGATCAACGCAGCCAAGGATGGCTGTGAGGAAATGACCTTCATGGAGGAAGGTTGTTATGGGTTTGCGAATCAACACAAACGTGCCCTCGCTGATCGCACAGCGAAACCTGCGCACGACTCGCAGCACCCTGGATCGCACCCTCGAGAGACTCTCCTCGGGATCGCGAATCAACCACGCAGGCGATGACGCCGCAGGACTTGCGATTTCGGAATCCCTCAGAGCTCAACTTCGCGGCTTGGCACAGGCCGAGCGCAACGCCCAGGACGGTATATCCCTCGTCCAGGTGGCGGAAGGCGCGATGGCCGAAGTTTCGAACATCCTCATCCGGATGCGCGAACTCGGAGTGCAGGCCGCTTCCGACACCGTCGGAGACCAGGAGCGCAAATACCTGAACGTCGAATTCTCCCAGCTGATGGAGGAAATCGACCGGATCGCTCAAAGCACCGAGTACAACGGCACTCCGCTGCTCAATGGCTCTTCTCACACTTTCGAAATCCAGATCGGAACTCGCAATAACCCGCTAGTGGATCGCGTGCGCCTGTTTGACTCGAGCGGTGCGGATATCAACCTTGTTGCCCTCGGAATCAACCTGGCAAGCGTGGGCGACAAGTCGAGCGCTCAAAACAGCTTGGGTGCGATCGACGGCGCAATCGCATCGGTCACTTCGATTCGTGCGGAGTTCGGCGCCATGCAGAACCGACTCCAGTCCATCGTCAATAACATCATGGTAAGCCGCGAGAACCTCTCGGCCGCCAACAGCCGGATCCGCGACATGGACATGGCCGAGGAAACGAGCGAGCTCACCAAGAGCCAGATCCTCATGCAGTCGGGTGTCTCGGTTCTGGGACAGGCCAACAGCACCATCAAGAGCGCCCTCGGGCTGCTCGGAGGCGGCGGCTCATGAAAATTTTGAAGTCGAACCGGAAGAAACGCCGGAAACGCCGGCATGGAGGAGATATAGGACACTGAAGCGCCCGAGGCGCGCAGTCGCGCGCGGAAGGCGCCGAAATTCCGGTCCGAATCGGACCGAACGATTGCTCAGGTTTCAACCGCATTGAACCCAAGTTCGTGCGGGCTCCGCGGTGCGCAAGGTCGCACCCTTTCCTGGATGAAACCGGCTCCGGAACCAAGGACGTCCAAGATGGACGGACCAGGTCCCGGAGCCGGACGCAGGAAACAGCGAAACCCCCGCAAAGGCGTTCGATCCGTCAGAAAGTTTGGGCGCGGTCCCTGCGTGATATCACGTGGACCGACCCGAAAACTCCGATGCGGGAGGGGTCCCGGGTTGGAGAGGCAGTAAAACAAAAATGCTCCGGCAAGGATGCTGGGGGACGGGAGGGAACCCGTCTCAAACTCAGGATGAGGAGGCCATGACCATGGATTACGGAGGATAGAGCATATGGGACTTAGAATCGCGACCAATACGACCGCGTTGAACGCTCAACGGCAGATGGCTTCCAACCGCGCAAACTTGGACCGGGCGCTTGAGCGCCTGGCCAGCGGCTCCCGCATCAATCACGCGGGAGACGACGCTGCAGGCCTCGCCATCTCGGAGAACCTTCGCGCCCAAGTGCGCGGGATTCGACAAGCCAAACGGAACGCCATGGACGGAGTCTCTCTGATCCAGGTGTCCGAGGGAGGATTGAACGAGATCTCAAGTATCATGATCCGACTGCGCGAACTGGCCATCCAGAGCGCTTCCGACACGATCGGAGATACGGAAAGGCAGTTCGTGGACCGCGAATTCCAGTCGCTCAAGCAGGAAATCGACCGGATCGCCAACGTCACGCAGTTCAACGGCAATGCGCTTTTGAACGGAAGGGCGGGGATCTTCGAGATTCAGGTGGGTACCAAGAACAACCCGATTCTGGATCGCGTGATCTACAACGGCGAACGAGCGGACGCCTCGCTGGATGCACTGAAACTGGGTGGTGAATCCGTCGCGACCAAACAGGGAGCCCAGCTCTCGCTGGCCGTGATCGACGACGCGCTCATCCGGGTCAACAGTATCCGCGCCGATCTGGGTGCGATGCAGAACAGGCTCCAGTCGACGATCCAGAATCTTGCGATCAGTGACGAGAACCTTTCGGCCGCAAACAGCCGGATCCGGGATACGGACCTTGCGGAGGAAGTCTCGGAAATGACCAAGCAGAACATCCTGCTCCAGGCAGGCATATCAGTCCTGGGTCAGGCCAACAACTCCAACTCCTCGGCACTCAAGCTGCTGAACGGTTGAAGTCGGAAAGCAATGAGGAAGGGCTGGACGGCTGATGCGGACTGAAAAATCGCAGGAGATGAACCCCCATTTCCGCCAGGCGCGGCGGACTCCCTCCGGGACCTCCATTCCATCGGAATGGACGCTCCCCCGGAGTGCGAGTCCGATCCTGGTGACGAAGGGTTCGGGTCATCCAAAACGGGAGGAAAACGAGCTTATTGGAATTTGAATCGATTTCCGCAGTTCGAGACCGAGTCACTGCGGACGATCGGAATCAGGTGAATCCTGTGTCGATATCACACTCGGGGAGGCGGGTAACCTCCCGAAGCTGGGATTCGGATGCGCAGTGATGCACTTCATCTGATCGAGGTACAGCACTCGGGATCCGGAGAGATCCATGGGGGATCTCTCTACGAAAGAACAAAACCAGGGCAAGGATGCCCGACACGGCCAAGGAGCGCCGTGCCCCCTCATGGACCGAGGATTTACCACTGAAGGGAAAATGAGCCATGGGACTCAGAATATCGACTAACGTGACCGCTTTGAATGCCCAACGACAAATGGGCATGACTCGCATGAACCTCGACAAGTCGCTTGAGCGCCTTTCGAGCGGTTCAAGAATCAACCATGCCGGCGACGACGCCGCAGGTCTTGCCATATCGGAAAGCCTGCGCGCTCAGATCCGGGGTATCCGCCAGGCCCGGAGAAACGCCATGGATGGTATATCACTAATCCAGGTGTCCGAAGGGGGTCTGAACGAAATTTCCAACATCCTGATCCGTCTGCGCGAATTGGGGATCCAGGCCGCTTCCGATACCATCAGCGACACAGAGCGCCAGTTCACAGATCGCGAATTCCAGTCGCTCAAGCAGGAGGTGGACCGGATCTCGAATGCCACCACCTTCAACGGCACGCCGCTCTTGAATGGCAGGGCCGGAATCTTCGAGATCCAGGTCGGAACCCACAACAACCCGATTCTCGATCGGGTGATTTATAACGGGGAGCGTGCCGACTCATCGCTGGACGCCCTCAAGCTCGGGGGAGAATCGGTCGCCACCAAGCAAGGATCGCAGCTGTCGCTTGCCGTGATTGATGATGCACTCATCCGGGTCAATAGCATCCGCGCAGACCTGGGAGCCATGCAAAACCGCCTCCAATCAACGATCAACAACCAGTCGATCTACGAAGAAAACCTTGCCGCTGCCAACAGCCGGATCCGCGACACGGACCTTGCCGAAGAGGTGTCCGAAATGACCAAAAACAACATCCTGATGCAGGCTGGCATCTCGGTCCTCGGACAGGCGAACTCAAGTGCATCGGCCGCACTCAAACTGCTGGGCTGAGCCGGATGATGTTCGAGATATCAAACTGAGGAGTGATTCATCATGGGAAATGCTTCGTCCAAAAACATCCTGATCGTGGGGGGAAGCGGCTACCTTGGAATGGGACTGTGCAAACAGCTCCGATCGAGGTTCCGGGTCTACGCGACCTACCGCTCCCACCCCTTCCGGATGGACGGAATCGTGACCCTGAGGATGAACCTGGGTGACTCGGATCAAGCCCGGAAAGTGGTCAAGCTTGCGAGACCTGATATCATCATCTTCGCGGCCGGCAAGGGAGACCTGCCGGACCAGCTTTCGACCGATGACATGAGGACACTTGAAGCAATGGAAACCGGGGGAACGGCGACTCTGCTCAACGTCTCCCAGATCTATCAGCCCCGCTTCATCTATCTGTCGACTTCGAGGGTTTTTGACGGGAGCAGGGGCAACTACAAGGAGAGCGATACGATCATTGCGCACGACGACGTGGGGCGTGCCAAAGCGGCGGCTGAAAACATCGTCCGCGGCAAGTCCGTGACTTGGAATATCATTCGCACGAGCGAACTGATCGGCAGGGGCAACGGCCACCGACAAACCCTGCTTGATGGTCTACGCTGGAATCTGCCCGCGGGACGCCGGGTGGAGCTCGATAACACGGTTTTGCATGGTTATACCACGACGGCCGCTTTTGGTGCCTTCATGGAGAAACTGATCGAAGCAGGTCCCCGGAATCGAATCATCCATTTCGGAGGGGGGACCAAGGTCACGGCTTTCGAACTTGGCCGAGCCCTGGCCGCACACATCGGCTTGGATCCGGGAAAAATCAGCCCCAAGGGGACCCAAGGCTCTTCGAGAGGAGAAATCCAGGATCTCTCGCTCAATTGTGCAAACCTCCATGACCTCTTAAAGATCAAGCCCCTTCTCCTGGAGGAGAGCCTTGATCTGATCGAGAAGAACCTGATTTCCCATGCGTGACTTCTTCTGATCACGAGTACTGCGGCAAAACTCGGTAAAGTAGAATTTCGCCACTTGATCCACCGTGACTTTCTCGCCCTGATAAGTCCAATACACATCCCGGAAGGGACTCACTTGCGCCAAAAGCTCCGCCATGGCCCCCTGCGGACCGGTCGCGCCGACCGATGCCTGCAGCTCGGGAGCACCCGTACTCCGCTGATGCTGGGAGAAAGAGATTTGAATCACTCCGTGTGCGGTGTTTGCAAAGATCAGTCGGACCTGATTCCTGAAAAGCATGAAATCCGCCGCCGAATTGGCCAGCGTATATATCTTGACCTCCTGGAACCGATTCGCCTGCTCCGAGTAGGAATTGAAGGAGCGGGCGTGCTGAGTCATTTGCTCCCTGAGGTCGGTCAGGAATTCGATGGCACTCTCCTCGACCAGTTGCTGCGGATCCATGGGCCCCGCCCGTCCCGCCACCGCCTCGAGCTCCGGGTTCACTTCGCCCCGGGCCAATTCGTGGATCCAGCCGGACTGGGAAGGAATAATATCTTTGTACTGCGCCATTGGAAATACCCCCGAGCCTGAGTCTAGAAGCGGCCGGGTGAAATTGTCAAAGGAGTGAAAAAAGAAGCTCCGAAACTGGTGAAGTCAAATGGAACCCCAGAATCTTAAGTGGGCGCCGTATGCCGACTTCAGGCTTCCTGATACGGGTCAGGCATGCACACCATCGGCGGGGACAGCCCCCTGGGTCTTTGACTGTCGGGTCCACATGCGTAAGCACCAGTCCCGGAGCACTTACCAATATACACAATTCGATATTCGATTCCAAGTCGGACGAGGCCTATTTCTGGACACACCGGGAGACTGATGACACACTTAGAGCAAGATGGCTCACCGCAAGCTCCTCGTCGCTGACGACAGCGTGACGATTCAAAAAGTGATTCGACTGGCCTTGGGCGGAAATCAGCCTGTTGGCAGCGACACTTACGAGATCATGACAGTCGGCGACGGTACCGTCGCGCTTCAGCAGCTTTCCCTGTTTCGGCCGGATATCGTGCTGGTTGACGTGAATCTTCCCCATAAAAACGCGATCGAACTCAAGCAGGCCGCAGAGTCCATGGGAGATGAATTCAGCAATACGAGATTCGTGCTGCTTTCGAGCGCCTTTGAGAAACTCGACGAAGCGGCATTGTCGGCCGCATCTTTCGAGCACCGACTTTCCAAACCCTTTGATCCGGCGCTTTTGCGTCAAGTCCTTGGCGCAGTGGCGTCGACCCTGCCTGCACAGTCCGCGTCTGTTGCCGCTGCTCCCTCCCCCTCCCCGGTTCAGAACCCCGTCACCGTGCCGATCGGACTCAAGCCACCGCCTCCGCCGTCCGCGGAGCTGACCGCTCCGATCTCGGTGGATGATATTAAGATCGAACTCAATCTGCCGCCACCGCTTCCAGCTTCAAAAGCGCCGGAGCCGTCTTTTCATCCGGAAGAAGATATCAAACGCCTGACCGAGGAAACACTGAGGCAGGTCGGTAACCTGGACCACGGCTCCTTGGCCCCTCCACTCCCGAGCCAGGAATCCGAAACAGACGAGTTTGGCTGGTCAGTCAACGAGAATGCAGTCCGTTTGGATGACCTCAAGCCGGATTCGGATACGCCGCCGCTGAAAGAGGATCACTCGGACGCGACCCCGAGTCTTCCGCCCTTTTCAGCAGCGACTCTCCGAGATATCGGCGGCAATGACTTTTCTTTCGATGAGCGGCCCGCGCCTCCGCGCAGACCCTCTCCGGATCTCTCCGTTGAAATGCCCTTGCCTCCGCCCCCCCGACTTCAGCATCCGGAACTCGCGGTCGATCTACCCCCTCCCATGCCGGCCTCCGACCCGGCGGTGAGTCCGCTCTCTGTCGAGCAGATGGAAGAAATCCTCTCGCGGCAACTTGAGTCCTCGATCCGAAATCTCGCGCAAAAGATCCTTCCGGATCTCGCCGAAAGAATTATCAAGGACGAGATCAACCGGATGCTTCGGGAGCAGAATCTTTAGCCGCCGCTCCGGAGGGAGACGTCCTCGGAATAGAGGGACTGCTGCTCGCCGCCGGGCGTTTTGACCAGGAGCTCTCCCGAAGCGCCAATGCCCTCGACAGTGCCGTATCCCAATATCACTCCAGGCTGGTGTCGATCCCGCCATTCGACAAGGCTGCCTGCCGGAAACTGCGTGCAAACGGAAAACTCACGTGCGAGCTGCTCCGGACTCGCATCTGACAGGGCCTGCAGGATCCGCTCAATGATCAGAGGCCGCAGCACATCGGGATCAAGTTCGAGGGTCGCAACCTCTAGCCCCGGAATCCGAGGCGGCTCCGCGCAATTAATGCCGACTCCAGCGATAATATAAGATCCCTTTCTTGAACCGACTCCCTCGCAAAGGGTTCCCGCGGTTTTCTTGGCATTCAACCAGAGGTCATTGGGCCACTTGACCTTGAGATCAACTGCAAGCTCCGGCCGGATCGCAAGAATCGCCCGCCGGGCCGCTAGCGCAACCAGCAAGGGAATCCAGGTCCACAATGGACCCGGAGAATCAAAGCGCAGGAGGATGGAGAGAAAGAGATTCCCGTTTTCGGAAACCCACGCATTGCCCGAGCGCCCGCGACCTGCCGTCTGCTTCCGGGCCGAAATCCAAGTCCCATGAGGTGCGCCCGCCTCGCCAAGCGCACGGATCAGATCACTGGTGGAGGTGCATACATCCAAAGTCTGATTGTGAGCGATACTCCGCCAGGCTTGTTCGGCCATATCACTCCCAGTCAATCAGCATCGATAGGTCCGAGGCCTTGACCGAATGAGTGAGGCTCCCCGAGGAGATAATATCGACTCCCGACATCACATAGGAGGCGATGTTCCCGTCATGAATGCCACCCGAGACTTCGATCAGAGGTCTGCCCGTTCCCGGGAGCGCCCGTGTGGATTCAATGGCCGAGCGCACTTCTTCCGGTCTGAAATTATCGAGCATGATGCAGCCCACTCCAAGTCCGAGCGCTTGAGTGAACTCTTCCTGATTACGGACCTCGATCTCAATCGAGAGTCCATGAGGAGCGACCGCACGGGCTCCATGGACCGCTGCCTCGATTCCGCCCGCGGCCGCGATATGATTCTCCTTGATGAGCACTCCACCTGCGAGGCTGGTCCGGTGGCTGTAGCCCCCGCCCGCAATCACCGCCTGAATCGAAAGATCGCGAAAGCCGGGCAAAGTCTTGCGGGTGGCGGTGACTCTGGGGATCGGCCGCTCCGAGCCCCTGCCAGCGGAGGCCCACGCTTGCGCCACCAGATCCACGGTCGTGCGCGTGCGTGTGGCAATGCCCGAGCACCAGGAGGCAAGATTGAGGTAACTCCGCTCAAACACCAGAAGCGCATGCGCCGGTCCGCTCCAGCGGGTGACGATATCACCGGGCTTGAATGCAGCGCCGTTCTCAAGAGCGCTCCGACATTCCAGCTGGAATCCCTCGGCCCGAGCCAATGCCGCCACCGCTTCGTCGAGGCCCTGCCCCGCCCAGACGCCAGACGATTTGGCCACCACCCGCGCCGTGCGAATTTGGTTTCGTGCTCCAGCGTCTGCAAGCGCACCTCGCGTCGTCCAATCCCAGTGCCACTGATCCTCTTCCAAGGAGCGGTCAAGGTGCGACTTCCAAAGCGAAGCCGGGGCGTGGTAGCCATTCAAAAAAGATCCATTATTGGTCGCGCGGGTGCTCATGTGCCCACACTATAACGGAAAACGCCGCAAGGACAATGCACCATGGCCTCCAAGGACTCATCAAAAGGCTCCACCCCAATCCGCCAGAATCCCGAAGGGCGCGATCCTCTCACGGAGCGCACCCTGACCTTTCAGCTGGATTTTACCCGATATGCCGAGGGCTCGGTGCTGGTCAGCACCGGAAACACACGCGTGCTCTGCACCGCGTCCGTGGACGACAAAGTGCCCGATTGGATGGCGGGCAAGGGCAAGGGCTGGATCACTGCCGAGTACTCGATGCTCCCGCGTGCGACCCACACCCGCAGCAAGCGCGAGCGTGAAAAAGTGAGCGGCCGCACGCACGAGATTCAGCGCCTCATCGGCCGCGCCCTGCGTGCCATGATCGACCCCGCCCTTTTGGGCGAAAGGCAGATCCTGGTCGATTGCGATGTCCTTCAGGCCGATGGTGGGACTCGCACGGCCTCCATCACCGGAGCCTGCGTGGCGGTCAGTGTCGCTGTGAAAAAGCTCATGGCCGTGGGCAAGCTCAAGCAAAACCCGATCGTGGATACGGTTTCTGCAATCAGCGTGGGTATCAAAAACGGTCAGGTGCTCGTGGACCTCGATTACGAAGAAGACAGCAGCTGCGAGGTTGATATGAACTTTGTCATCACCGGCAAGGGGCATTTTGTCGAGGTTCAAGGGACGGCCGAGCGCGCCTCGTTCACACGCGAGCAGATGAATGCGATGACCGACGGTGCCTTGGCTGCCTTGGAGCGAATACGGGCCAAACAAAAAGCTGCCATCTGAGTGTTGAATATCAAAGACTGGTTACTGGCGGGTCACATTGTAGACCGATATACTTGCCGAATAGGTCGGACTCGTTCCCTCGGTGTCATACCCCAGATAAAACTTATCTCCCAGAAGCAGCCCATGAGGTCGATGATGAGTTCCGGTCAGGACTGACTCGGTTGAGAGCACTGAAAAATCGGAATCAAAGATAACCCGAGTAATGTCCCCGCCACCCGTGCTGGAGTGGATGTAGTGCGCGATGAACTTTTCGCTGCCGGCATCATAATTCAAAGCGGTCGCCAGCCCCACGCTATTGTCGTCAGTCAACATCGAGGTTCGGGTAGTGGTCCCCAGCCAATCAGAGTCTGCCCGCAAACCATAAAGGACATCGGATTGGCCGGGACTCAGCGTTTGAGGCGCCACAACGTAAAAATACGGCGAAACGAACACGGCCGCAGCCCCGTTGGAGTGATTATAGATATTTCCCTGACTCGCAGAAGTCGACGGATCAGCCCGTCCGAAGTAAGCCACTCGCGCCGCGGTGCTGGTTGAGACTGTATATTTGTATATTTCGTGGCCTGCCGCAACTATTGGCGAGAACTTTCCAATATACACATCCGTTCCGTCACCCACCAGGAGCATGTCGTTCGTTGGGCGCTCCGAGTCTCCGTTGACAATATTTGTAATGGAAACCCGATTGAGGTTCGAATCGAGTTTGATCAGAGAGAGGCACCCCCCATCCCCCGAACCGGAATTCGAGAATACGATGTAGTGGTATCCATTTTGATAAATATGCTTGTGATCCGCGATTGACGGAGTAGTCCCATGCAGGCCTGTGTTGGTGTACCGCACCCAATTTCTTGGACAGGTTACTGGCCTTAATTCGACTGCCGTTTGAACGGCAAGCTTTTCCCGCATGACCACGACGAGAAATTTGGTTTTGTTGGATCAGTTTTCAAAAA
>Ga0172372_10002602_pt1 | contig 27253 bp, 27 predicted proteins | sample LakKiv5m_2_FD_114544 | JGI IMG/M metagenome (GOLD analysis project Ga0172372, IMG submission 114544) | Freshwater microbial communities from Kabuno Bay, South-Kivu, Congo - kab_092012_9.5m | ecosystem: Environmental > Aquatic > Freshwater > Lake | place: Democratic Republic of the Congo...
TAAGAAAATTAGTGATTACTCACTGCTTCTTAATTTCTATAATCTAGAGGAGCTTACTCCGCTTCTTCTAAACGTAGTAAACCAGCTATTTGCCTATCACATGGCCAATTTCAAAGGAACTGATATCGATAAGCCAAGAAATCTTGCTAAGTCAGTAACTGTTGAATAGTCTCTAGCCTTTCAGATCCTTAAGATTGGAAGGCGTTCATGGTCAATTTAGGTGGCTTAAATGAAGCACAGAAAAGTGCTGTAGAATATTTTTCTGGACCTATGATGGTTTTAGCTGGAGCCGGTTCTGGCAAAACCAAAATGCTGGTTACAAAAATTGCTCATCTTATCGAGGATCAAAATCTTGGTCCTTATCGGATCTTAGCTTTAACATTTTCCAATAAAGCTGCTCGCGAAATGAGAGAACGGGTATCCCAAGTTTCTGGTATTCAAGCAGAAGCACTCACAATAACTACTTTCCACTCCTTTTGTTCGCGATTGTTGCGTGTGGAGGCTGATGTATTAGGACTTTCCAAAAACTTTACTATTTATGATGAAGACGAGGGCCTAATAATTATTAAGAATATTTTGGGAAAATATGGAATCTCACCAAAGGAGATTTCTCCATATGAGGTTCTTTATTATATTGAAGGCTTAAAAAATAAGGGAGTCTTTTTAGGAAGAGATCAGATTTGTTCTGACTTAGATAAGCTAGATGTTGATTCTCAAGATCCTTTTTTTCGCTATTTTACAGAATATGAAAACGAATTACACAAATCCAATGCGCTTGATTTTGGTGGATTAATTACCTCAATTTTGGCTTTGTTTTATCAACATCCAAGCGTGTTAAAGAGAATTCAAGATAGATATGAATATATTTTGGTTGATGAGTATCAAGATACCAATAAGGCGCAATTTGAAATCCTTAAATTAATTTCAGGCGAAAAACAAAAAATTTGCGTGGTAGGTGACGAAGATCAATCGATATATTCATGGAGGGGTGCTGACATTCATAATATTCTTGATTTTAATAAGGTTTTCAAGAATGTAAAAGTTTTTAAACTCGAACAAAATTACCGATGCACAGGTCATATAATTCAAGCCGCTTCATTACTGATTTCAAATAACCAATATAGAAATAAAAAGGAATTGTGGACCGAGAATCAATTAGGTGAAAAAATCCAAGTTAAAGAATTGGAAACTGAAAAAGATGAAGCGATATTTGTCGTAGGTCAAATTAAGAAGGCATTGCTTAATTCTGAGTATCGCGAAAAGCCAGACTACAGTGAAATGGCAATTTTCTATAGAAATAATTATCAGTCCAGACCTCTAGAGGACGCACTTCGAAATGCAAAACTACCCTATAAAATCATTGGGGGAATTAAGTTCTATGAACGAAAAGAAATCAAGGATGTCATTGCATACTTAAGACTAATCATAAATCCTGATGATTCATTAGCACTTTCACGAATTATAAATGTCCCATCAAGAGGAATCGGAGCGACGACTTTAAAAAAATTAGAAGAAATGGCCAGTCAATTAAATGTGTCCCTCTGGATTGCGATAGAGAGAGTTCAAACTAATAGCGACCAGTTTGGACTAAAATTATCAGGGAAAATTAAAAGCTCGTTAACCACTTTTTATAACTTTGTTTCCGAATGCATGCTTTTGCACAAATCTGGTAATTCAACCTACACAATTTTTGAGAAGGTTATTCACGAATCTGGTTATATTGAAGAATTAAAAAGTATAAAGGACTACGAATCAGAAGCAAGGCTTGAAAATATTTATGAGTTAGGTCAAGCAATCAAAGACTTTTCTGAATCGCACCCAAATTCAACGGTCACTGATTTTATTGAAACCATTGCCCTAGACACGTCTGTAACCCAAGAGGGTTTAGAAAACCAGGGTGAAATTAGTTTAATGACAGTTCATGGTGCGAAAGGCCTTGAGTTCCACAATGTTTTTGTTGTTGGAATGGAAGAGGGAATTTTCCCTTCCATGAAAAGTATTGAATCTGGTTCGATGGCCTTAGAAGAGGAGAGGCGTCTTTGTTATGTTGCAATGACAAGATCTATGAAAAATTTATGGATGACATTTCCGAGAGCTAGATATCAGTGGGGGCAGTTAAAATTTAATGGGCCATCGAGGTTTCTATTTGAGTTACCAAAAGATAAGATTATTTGGGATCACAAAGGCTCTTCATCACTAGATTTGAATTCAAATAAAAATTTTGACGATTTCGATTTTAACCAGTCTTACGACGATGATGCGGTTAAAATTTATAATGGGAAATCCAATAATCTTGTAGATATTGCTAGCAAAGGAGCGCTTTCGAAAAACTTTACCGTTACCAAGCCGTCCCTTAATTTGCCAGAAAGTAAGTATAAAAAAGGCAATGTGGTGCATCATTCAGTTTACGGAAAGGGTACGGTCGTAGATACTGAAGGGGCAGGTGCAAATGAAAAGGTTCTCATTTTGTTTCCCGACGGGGCCAAAAAGAGATTCTTAGTGAAATATGCGCCTATTACATTGGAAAAAAATTAGTAAAATTCATCATTTTCTCAAAAGGTTACATTATGAAAAAAGTTAAAATAATTTTAATATCTTGTGCAATTTTTATTACAACTCTAGTAACCGGGTCTTATTTTTTTATCAAGAGTAAATTAAGACCTGAAGCAGTTAAGCAAATTATCATTGAAAATGTGGCGAAGACCTTGCCAGGAAGCTCTGTAACCCTAGGGGAAGTTGATATTGCCATCGGTCTTACGAGCAAAATTTCACTCAAGAATTTTTCACTTGAAACTAAGGCAAAAAAACAGCCACTTTTTAAAGTTGAGAATTTTTCGGTCAGAGTTCCCTTCTGGGCAATCATTTCAAGCAGTGGCCGTATTGAAGTCGTAGTAGAAAACCCCATTACTAATTATCTTGAGGGTGGGGATGAGATTCATCCCTCTTCAAACTGGAGTGAGGCCTTGGGGTCATCTGGTCCTGCGCAACCAGTCGATCAGAAAACAATTGAAACCAAAGCATCTGAGGGGCAGCCCGCTTCGGGAGATGAATTAGACTCTAGTGTAGTCGAATACCTGAAAAAGGCATCGGTGGATTTTTCTGTAGCCCATTTAGATGTTCACTATGGTTTGCGGGACGGGCAAAAAGGAAACATTAAAATTGAAAAGTTTTTAATAAAGAATTTAAATTTTGAAAGTAATACTGCTTTTGAACTTGCATCAACTTTTGATTTGAAATTGCCGGCTAAAGAAAGTGCAACCCTAGAGTTGCTCGTAATAGGACAGTTTAATTTACCTGAGATCCTGCTTAAGAAAAATATTAAATCTAAAGTTTTAGTTACGGTGAAAAACCTAACTTTGAAAAATGCCAATTTAAAAGTTGCGGAAATTAAGCAGGAGCTAGATATTAATATTTCTCCCGAAAGTGTAATAAATGCTTCTTTCAATATAAATTTGGGTGGGAGCACGATTACAGGAAACGTAGAAGGAAAATCACCTGATCTTCAATTAAAGAAATTTAAAGGAGATTTAATTTTAGAAGAAATTGCTGGTTTGGCAGGATTAAGTTTGCCCAATATAAGTCTTGGAAAGTCTCACTTTACATTTGAAGGCTCCATTGATCTAAAGCCAAAAGCAATTAAACCCGAAATCAAATTTGGTCTAACAGATCCAATTACTTTTAAAAATGATTTAGTGACAGCGGGAATTGGTTTCAATGGTACCTTTAAAAATACAAAATATTATTTAGAAAGTACGGTTCAGACCTTTGGTGGAAAAATCAATTCAACTATAAATGGAGCAATTGATATTAATAATATCCCGCCCAGCATATCTGACTATCCTAGCTTTTTAATGAACGTAAACGCGACTGGAATGGGAATTAAAAAACAAGTATTGCAAGAAATTATATACGGAAATGGTTCTGAGCCAGCAAATAGCAACACCAATGAAAATAGCAATAAGGCCTCAAGTCAAAATCAGGAAGAAAACAAAGTAGTTGAAAAGCCAATTGACCTACCCAGGGGAACAATTGTCTTGAAGGTGGACAATTTTATGATTGATATTTTTCCATTTAATTTTGATGGAAAAGTAACTGTGGGTGGCTCACAAGTAGATACAAAAAACATGGTGTTGAAATATTCCAATGGTAGAATGGTTTCTAGCTTTAATGTTAATCTCGTAACTTCAAATGACGTAAAAGGGAAATTTTCAAATGATTTGACTGACATAAATCTAAAAGGGTTTTCTCCTTTTTTGCCTAAGCTTGTAGGTGGCGTGTCTGGTATCTTTTCAGGAAAAATTAATGGTGATTTTAAAATGGGCAAGACCCTGGAGTATAAAGCCAATGTAGACGTGAATGCCAAAAATGGTGAGATTACTGGTATAAATATAAAAGAAAAAGTAATGGCGCTAGGTTTTAAAATTCCCCAGATAAAAGAAAAAATTCAAAATTCAAATCTTGCATTTGATCAAAATTTTGAAACTCTTCTGTTTGCGGGAGAGCTTTCAGAAAAAGTGTATAAGATGAATAATTTTAACTTCCAAGGAGTTTCTAATAAGTTAATTATAAAGGCCAATGGAACCGTTTATACTCCAGAAACCAATAAGGAAGGTGAGGTCATGGCAACTTTAACGGATAATACAGGGAAGTTAAGTTCAATATTAGAATCAAATTTTGGAACAAAGGACCTCCCAATGAAATTAAAGGGTGTCGGTTTTACCTTGATGCCAGATTATCTTTATACAACTGAAAGATTGGCGAAGGGTTTTGTTAAAACCAAAGGGAAAGAGATTGTTAAAAAGCAGGCAGAAAAGCAATTGAAAAAAGTGATAGAAGAAAAAGTAAATAATGAGCAGGTAGGAAAATTTTTAAAAGGTCTTTTTAAAAAATGATGCTGCCAAGCCCACTAAAATATGATGAAAATAGCTTTGAGGTTCTTGATCAAAGGCTTCTTCCCAATCAAGAAGTATGGTTAAAAATAAATTCCCTTGAGGATACCTATAAGGCCATTGCGGAAATGGTTGTGCGAGGTGCTCCTTTAATAGGATTTACTGCGACTTTAGGTTTGGCCTTTTGGTTGAAGAACCAAACTAAAAAAATATCTATCAATGAGCTTAAAGAAAAAGCAGATTACTTAAAAAAAGCACGCCCAACTGCCGTAAACCTAAAATATGAATTAGATAATTTAATACTGAAATTTGATGCCTTGTTATGTGGCGAAAAAAGTGGTCAAGAGATTTCAAATTCTAAGCTTTTCCATACAGCATTTGACTATTTTAAAGAGCAGATAAACAAATTGGAAAACACCAATTTGTTTATGGCCAAGGAAATTAAAAAATTCGCAGGGTCTTTAGGAAAGAATAAAGTGCGAGTAGCTACCATTTGCAATACTGGAAGGCTTGCTTGTGGCACCCTAGGCACCGCACTTGGAGCAATTTCATATCTTGCTCAAAATAAAATGATTGAAGAAGTTTTTGCGTTTGAAACTAGACCCTACCTTCAAGGCTCGCGTTTGACAGCCTATGAATTAGCGAAAGAAAAAATTCCATTTAAGTTATTAGTCGAAGGGTCAATGGCCTACGCCTTTCAGAAGCATCAGATAGATTTCGTAGTCGTTGGTGCTGATAGAGTTGTAGCAAATGGAGACACCGCAAATAAAATTGGTACTTATACCTTGGCCTTAACTGCAAATCATTTTTCTATACCATTTTTTGTTTTAGCACCACTTAGCTCTTTTGATATGGAGCTTGAGGATGGGGCAAAAATCAAGATTGAAGAGAGGGATAGTAGTGAAATTCTAAAAGTTGGGAATACCCAATTGGGCTTGTTAAATGCGCCGGTTTGGAATCCAAGTTTTGACGTTACTCCTGCAAAGTTAATTACTGGTATAATAAGTGAGAAAGGTACCTATTTTCTTTCTAAAAACAAATTCACCTTGAGTGAATTTATAGGCATAAAATGAAAGCGTGCATTGATGTTGGGTCGAATACAATATTATTACTTGTGGGTAATTATGATGGTAAATGGGTTGAGCAAAAAACATATAGTACCATAACAGCATTGGGGAAAAATATTGATCAAACTAGAGTCTTTTCTCCTGAGTCAATTGAGGCAAGTTATGAAGCCTTTAAAAATTATGCAAAAATAATTGAAGGATATGACATAAACCCTAAAGATGTTATTGTTACAGCAACTGAAGCTAGCAGGGTAGTAACCAATTCGGAGGAATTTTTTAAAGGAATTTCAAATGATTTTGGATTTACGGTTTCTATAATTTCTTCGGAAGGTGAAGCCTTTTATACCGCATTTGGAGTTATGTCCGGATTAGACGTTACAAGAAATCCAGAAGAAAGATTAGCAATAATTGATATTGGAGGGGCCTCAACTGAGTTAATTCAAATCAAGGCCCAACCTCAATTTGAGTACATTCAATCAATAAGTTTGCCTGTTGGCTCTGTACGTGGGACTGACTGGCTAAACAAAGGTGAATTTGACAGCAAAATGGCCGAGATACTTAATCTTCCAGACCTTTCAAGCTACAAGACGAATCATATTATTTGTGTAGCAGGTAGTATGACAGCCATTGCAGGAATGCTTAAAAAATTAGTTTATTACAGCGACGATTTTGTTCATGGCAGTGTTTTTGATTTTAATGATCTTTCCAATTTATTTAATCAAGTAGAATTATTAAAAATTGGTCAACTTGCATCTCTATTTCCTTTTTTAGGTAAAAGATCAGAAACCATTAGAGCAGGTTTAAAAATCGGAACTGATATAGGAAGATTTCTTGGTGTAAATACTTTTGAGATATCAACTTTTGGTCTACGCCATGGTGTTATGGCCGCTGGAAAGATTGAGGAAAAATATGTCGTACGAAGAATTAGATAAAGAACTCATTAAATATAAACCTAATTCTGTAATTTTCTGTGAAGGTGAGCCTTCCCTGCATATGTACATTATTAAAAGGGGTGAGGTTAGAATATTTAAAGAGTCTGATGGTTCCTTACTACCTATTTCAGTTTTGAGGTCCCGTGAATTCTTGGGTGAATTAAGTATATTGGACGATAATCTACGGTCTGCCTCAGCAATTACAACAGATGATACAGAATTATTTCAAATAAAAAAAACTGAGATTCAGGATATTATTAAATCTTGCCCGGAATGGGTGGAGGTAATTTTTAATACACTATGTACTCGTTTGAAGGATTCAGCGGAAGTATTGAGGGATCACCAAATCATTGATGATTCTTCAGGAAATATGGAGGAGCTCTCTGCGAAATCCTTGACCCATTTTAAAAGTCTAATTGCGGATTATAAGAAAAAGAGAAATATTAAATAATTTTCCCAGTATAAAATACCTTTTGGAAGGTCTCTAGAATTTTATTTTTCGCCCTAGCACCTAGATCCTTTTCATTATTGTAAAAAGTAGTCATTGTGCCATAGGCTGCTTCAGCGTAATCTCGAGGTAAAATTGAAAGAAACTTCTTCTGCATTTTTACATCAAGACCCTTTAGTGCCATTCCAAAAATGGCTGGCTTGATGGAATTTGCTAGCTTCGTAATATCCTGAGTCGATAAATTTACTAAATCGTGAAATGAGAAGCTCTTAGATTGAAGCTCATCGGCCAAAATAGGGTTTTTGATTCTAATTAATTTTAAAATCCTGCCTTTTTCCTGAGGAGTCATGTGTTGAAGCATCTCAATAATTTGATTTCTTCCATTTATAAATACAGAATTTGTAGCGGTTTCATTTTTCATTACTAACCTCTATAGAAGACTAAGCGTTCCATTTCATTTTTTCCTTCATAAATTTTTGACGAGCATTATAAAGGGTATTTTGGTGTGATTCATCAATTTGTTGAATTTCGTTTTGGTGAGAAATTTTAATTTCTGTCACGCGATCGTCATGGGCCTTTTTTAACATTTCCATTTCTTTTTCAAGTCTATTTTTCTCAACTGCATAAACTTCATCATGCTTTTTACGCAACTCAATCAACTTGTATTCTAGGTCCATTTGGAGATTGTCAGATTTTTTTTGATGATCCTTTTTTAGTTCAACAACGACACCTTCTTGGTAGTCTAGTTCCTTTTTGATCTTCTTTTTACTTTCATCTTGAGCATATTTGAGCTCAGTTTTTTGTCGTGATAGTTCTGCATCACGATGTTTTTGCAATTGAACAGAGGATATATCTGACATTTTCACTTCCAAGGTTCAAATATTTTGCCTCAGAGGGGCAACACAATTATCATGATACAGAGCTAGTCGGAAAATGGAATAAGGGGGCAAAAGTGTCCAAACAAGTAACTTCATTCAATTCAAGGGTATCACCCACTAAATGCGGCAAAATTTTCCTCGTTGATGGCAAAAGAATCCCATTTGGTAGTTTTGGTGGGCCACTTAAGGATCTAAGTCCTATAGAATTGGCACACATACCAGCACAGGGCTTGATTAATAAGCTCAAGCTTTCACCTGCGTCCATCGATCACGTGCTATTTGCCAATGTTTTGCCAACCACTACAGATACCCTTTATGCCGCTAGGCATTTGGCATTAAAATTGGATCTCCCAATTAAAACTCCTGGATACTCAGTCAATCGTTTGTGTGGCTCTGGAATAGAAGTCTTATCTCAAGCGTATATGCAAATAGCTCTTGGGAAATCTCAAGCAGTTCTTTGTGCAGGTGCTGAAAATATGAGCAATGTCCCTCATTTAATATATGGAAGTCGATGGGGGTTTAAATTTGGAGGATTGAAAACAGTGGATCTTCTAAGTGATTCGTTAACAGATAAATACTGCAAAACGCCGATGGGCATTACAGCCGAGAATTTAGCAGAACAATATAAAATTTCGAGGTCTGAAGTAGAGGAATATGTTTTAGAATGCCATCGCCGAGCTGTAAGTGCTTATGCAGGTAATTTGATGCAAGAGGAACTTATTGAGGTCCCTGTTGGGAAGGTTACACTTACTAAGGATGAAGGAATAAGAGAGAACGCAAAAATTGAAGATATGACAAAATTGAAACCATCCTTTAAAGAAGGTGGCGTAGTAACCCCCGCAACAGCATCAGCAATAGTTGATGGTGGTGTCGCATGCCTGGTGGCTTCGGAGAAGTACGTCGAAAAATATGGAATAAAACCAAAAGCTGAAATAATTGATTTTGAAGTAGTTGGAGTGGAACCAACTATCATGGGTATTGGTCCAGTGCCAGCGATTCAAAATTTGTTAAAAAATAATGAATTAAAAATTGAAGATGTTGATTTATATGAAATAAATGAAGCATTTGGTTCACAAGTTTTAGCCTGTCAAAAAGAATTAAAAATTTCTTTGGATAGACTTAATATTTGGGGTGGAGCTATTGCAATAGGCCATCCGTTGGGGGCCACTGGATTAAGAATAACAAATACACTTGTAAATCAACTTATCAAAAATAAAAAAGAGCTAGGAATTTCTTCAGCTTGCATTGGTGGCGGTCAAGGAATAGCAATATTGGTAAGAGTAATTTAAATGGAAGTAAAAAGTATTTATTTTGATAAGAACTCTTCACAGGCATTTCTAAAGTGGACTGCCTTGGATTTGCAAAGTGTGACTTGGCAGGGACATTTTGCTGAAGATTTTAAAGAGTTTTGGAGTGCTTTATTTGATAATGCTGAGATCCACCTTATATTTAAAAGATTTAACGTATTGATCCTTTATGCTCGGATTGGGACTTTGTATAACTGGGTCAATTGGTTAAGAGTTAAATTTTTAATTTATTGTTTTGTAAATCGCGGCTTCACTATTATGGAGTTGAAGCATTTTAGCGGGATGGATTTAAAGCAAATTTTCTTTGAGCTTAGAGATTTTTTTATAAAATGTTATCCTCAGAAGTCTGATGAAATAGGAGATATTTTTCATCTTCCACATCCTGCTTCCCAAAAGGCGCATATTAGTTATTCTGACTTAACAGCAATCGGAATAAATCAAGCAATGGATCGTGGTAGTTTAGAAGATGACCCGATGATTGGGCTAGAAGTAACTCTGTATCCTGAATGGGAGTCGATCCTAGCAAGAATCAAAAATTATTTAACAAAATCTGTTGAGCTAAAAGAAAAGAAAAAACTTCTTGATCAGTTTTATTTCAAATATCTTCTACATTTATTTGTGCTTACAATTTTAGGATTAATCATTGTCTTTATAATGACCGTAGTAAGTAGGCACAGCGAAACTGTTCTGGCTGAGCAATTTGAAATTTTTGAACCAAAATTTACTTGGCTGGATAAAGCTCTCGTTTATAAAGAAAAGCAAAACTCACCTATAAATATTGATCCAAACGCCTTTGATGAAATTGAGCACATTATTTCAAGGGAATTAGAAAATTATTCACCTCAGGAAGAGGAACGATACGATACTGAATCTGAAGCTCTATTAACCAGCTGGGATTCAATTCCGAAGGATTTAGCTGAAAATAATGAAGGATCTGCAAATCAAACAGACTCAGGATTTCGGGACGTAAGTACAGGAAATAGAAAAATTTTTAGGCTAATGATGAAATCAGTTGTTCCGCTTAATACCAAAGATATGATTTATAATTTGATTACTAAATACAAAGGCATCCAGGGCGACGGTCATGCATTAGGTACTTTTGTCCCCGGAGGTGTATATTATAATACGTTGATCCCAAACGATTTCTTGAAAGAATTTTTGGCCCAAGCTTTTGAAATAGATGAATCTGTCTTGTATGAATCTAAGACTCGTATTGTAAATCCTCCAGGGAAAACACGAGTACTGATTTGGATAAAATCCATTTAATTTACATTTGAGAATTGCTCATCGAAAACATGGCTTTGAATTCTCTTAATATTTTGTGTGCTTTTCCAAGTAAAAACCACTGATGGGTAGTTCCTAAAATTAGGGCCAACAAAAATCCATAAGCAAGACCTTCGTGAGTTTCTTTTTTCACCATGCCTGTGTCATAGGCACCACCCATCAAAAAGGCTAGCATTCCTAGTATTATGATAAGCATAGTCCACGGTATCGTTTTTCTTTTATAAAGAGTGGTTTGATAGGAAAATTGTGAAACTTTATTTCTATAGGGAATAATATCCTCAGGTGGGGTCTCAAATAATTCTTTTGCCTTTTCACCTTCCTGCTCCATCAGCTCAGAGGTTTCACTTATCATTTTGGAGACGCCAATAAAATAAAACATCACTAGTGCTTGAACCATGATGACAAAGAGGTAGCCTGGAATGGCGAGTTTTATATGAGAATAATCAATATTAATTAAATGTTTTGCCAGAAGAATTGTTAAAATCATAAGACCAAATTTTATAATGAGCATTAGTCGAAGTAGGTGCGCCATCTTTTAGGTTCCCATTTTATAATTGATTGCCAGTAAATTGAAGGTTTGATAACAAACACTTATTAAATTGTCTTGTTTCTCGCCAAGGAATAACAATGGCTACGGTTAAAGAATTAAAAGATAAAATAAATAATTCCAATTCACTTTCAGGTTTACTTGTACCCATCACGATTGTCTTGCTAGGAGCGTTAATCGTTTTTGGAATAAGTAAAATGCTTTCTGAAGAAAGAGGCTATAAGGATTTAGTACGGGAATTGCAATCCAGAACCTTTGGCAATAAATGGGTTGCTGCTTATGAGCTCTCAAAATTAATTACCACCAAAAAAATACCAGCTGAAGATTTGGCTTGGGTCCATGCCGAATTGATTCAGCTTTACAGCGACGCGGCAGACCAAAGGACAAAAAATTTTTTGGTAGTTGCTGTTTCGGCCATGGAAAATCAAAATTCATTTCCCTTTTTGCTAAAAGCACTTTCTGATGGTGATCGCGACATTCAATTTGCCGCGGTGAATGGTTTAGCGCGTTTGCCGGAGCAAGGTCATTATGATTGGTCAGGTGTGGCAAAGCATTTGGAAAAATCGGAGGACGAAGGTCTGATCCAATCCATTTTGTTATGCTTTGCAAAGCATCGCGTTGGTGACTCAAACCTTATAGCAAAAAATTTTATTACTCATTCGAATCTAATGATCAGGAATGCCGCTTTAACATTGTTGATAATTCAGGGTGAGAAATCATTGACGCATCTTGTTTCCGAGTCGTTGGAAATGCGATCTGGACAGGGAAATCAGCTGACACCTGATCAAGTTTTTGGTCTCAAATCGAACATTCTGACTGCAATTGAAAAATCGTCAGTTTCTGATTGGGTCAATGAGTTAAATAAATTTTCTTTGAATGACCCCGATCTTAGAATTCAGGGTCGAGCAAGAGAATTACTAAACGTGTTGAAAAAATAATATAAAACTCTCATAATTATCCTTGATAAAATTAGGTGATTTCCATAGATTAAGCGCACTTTTGCCGCTTATATTTCTTAATCTGGAGCTTTTCCATGAGCGAATTGTCTCGTCAAAATCTAAATCGTCGTGAATTTCTTAGTTATCTAAGTGTTGGCTGGATTACTTTTACAGCTGCTCTTGCAGGGATGGGGAGTTTGGTTTTTAGGTTTACCTATCCAAACGTAAATTTCGAACCTGAAATGAGTTTTAATGCTGGTCGAGCTTTTGACTATGAGAAGGGTGTCGACGAGCGTTGGAAGAATGGCTTTGGTGTTTGGATGTATAAGGCCGAAGGTCGATTGGTGGCCCTATCAAATATTTGCACTCACTTGGGTTGTATTCCAAGTTGGTTGCCAGCAGAAAGTAAATTCAAGTGCCCTTGCCATGGCTCAGGTTATTATCCAAATGGGATCAATTTTGAGGGGCCTGCACCTAGGCCACTAGAACGTTATAAAATTTCTCTCACTCCAGATGGCACAATTTTAGTCGATAAAACAAAGGTATTCCGATACGAAAAAGGCGAATGGGATCACCCAGATGCCTATATTGAGGTTTAATTTATGTCTTCCAAGGGAATTGCAACGAGAATTCGTGAAACTCAGGTTTGGAAATCTATTTTCCGTCATGGTCCACCAGACAATGCTCGTAATAGGGCAGCTGTTGTGGCGGGGAACGTTTTTCTCCATTTACATCCAATTAAATTAAAAAAATCAGGTGTCCAACTTGGATATACTTGGTGCATGGGAGGATTAACGTTTTTCATATTTTTAGCTTTAACGGTTACTGGTGTTCTATTGATGTTCTACTATAGACCTACTGCTGAATATGCATATAACGACATTATTGCACTTAAAGAGCACGTGCCTTTGGGCATCATGCGAGAAATTCATCGCTGGGGTGCTCACGCAATGGTTATTACAGTTTGGCTACATATGTTCCGCGTTTTCATGACGGGATCATATAAACCACCACGCGAATTTAACTGGGGTGTAGGTGTAATTCTCCTTGTTCTAACTTTATTATTGTCATTCACCGGCTATCTTTTACCTTGGGACCAGCTGGCCATATGGGCGATTACCGTTGGTTCTAACATGGCGAAAGCAACTCCATTTGCTGGACATGGTGGTCCAGGCGCAGCCCTTGCACAAATTGGTGACTTCGTAATGGTTTCGGATAAAAACGATGTTCGCTTTCAACTATTAGCGGGTCGTTTCGTTGGTGAACCTGCACTTCTAAGATTTTATATACTCCATTGTGTCTTTATACCGCTCGTTGTTGGCGTACTGATCGCAGTTCACTTCTGGAGAGTTAGAAAAGATGGTGGGATATCAGCTCCGCTTTAAGGTGTAGAATAAGGGACAAGGTTTTCTAAAATAAGGAATTTTGATGAAGGCTTTTATTAATTACATGGCAGACCCGATCAGGTCATTTCCTGTCGTCGTTGTTCTTTTTTTACTTTTGTTGAAAAATTATAAAACTTTTGGTTCACCCAAATTTGGTAAGCTAATTTTAGTTGCACTGACTCCTGTGATTGCTTATTTCATGATGGACCCTAATTTTTTAAGCATCATCAGTTTCCCAGACAACATTCCAATAAGTATTCTTATCGTACTGGTTTCATTTTTTACTTGGTTCTCAATTTATAAAGCTGCTTTGAATGATACTCGTATTGAAGCAAATGAAGGACCAATTGAAGGAACTCCTGAGAATAGAGAAAAAGTTTGGTGCTGGCCTAACCTTGTTTATGTTGAATTATTTTGCATCATCGCCACGACGGTCTTTTTAATAGTCTGGGCCATCATTTTTAAAGCCCCACTAGAAGAACCTGCTAACGTTACTTGGGCGCCTAACCCTGCAAAAGCACCATGGTACTTCCTCGGCCTTCAAGAAATGCTTGTATATTTTGACCCTTGGATGGCCGGCGTTGTTTTACCTGGAATAATCGTAGTTGGTTTAATTGCGATTCCCTATATAGACACAAACCCGAAAGGTAATGGCTATTTTACAGTCATGGAAAGAAAGATGGCGGTTAGTCTTTTTCTTTTTGGGTGGCTAGCTCTTTGGGTTTATCTAATTATTGTAGGAACCTTTTTGCGTGGACCAAACTGGACTTTTTATGGACCATTTGAATTTTGGGATTTCCATAAAGTTGTTGCAGCCTACAACGTCAATCTTTCAGAATTTATTTGGATTAAGTGGTTCAAGACATCACTACCTAAAAATTTAATTATTAGAGAGATTTTTGGAATAATTCTTACTGTCCTTTATATGTTTGGATTGCCACCACTTACAGTAATGACAGAAAAGGGTAAAAAGCTTCTCGCTGATCTTGGCGCGATTAGATATTACCTCCTTGTTTTTTTATTTTTGGCTATGACAAGTCTACCAATCAAAATGGTTTTGCGTTGGATGTTTGATTTGAAATACATCATTGCTTTACCAGAGTGGGAACTTAATCTTTAATTTAAAGTGTTTTAAAAGGGATATCAGTAATGAGTAAAAAACTCGAATCAGGCATGGCTTTTGACATGTCTAAGCTGAACAAGATTTTTGCCTTTCTATCTATTTTATTTCTTTTAACTACCTTCTGGGTATTTCTAGATGACTACATCCGTCCTTGGAAAAAAGTTCAACTGGAAGCCATGCAAATAAAAAGAGCAAAATTACAGCAACAAGTTTTAGAGGCTGCTAAAGAAATTGACGCAAAAAAAATTGAAGAATTGAAGCAGTCTATAAATTCAGAAACTGCAAACCTTGTTCATAGAAAAGAAGAAACAGCTGCATTAGAAAAGGAATTGGCGAAGGTTTACCGCGATATCCAAAATGAAACGATCGTTAATGGTCGTTTAAATGCATTAGTTGGTGAAGTTAATTTTAATTATGAAATTGCACATTCTCATGGTGATCACAAAGCGGAAAAAATGTTGGAGCGGTTACATCAATTAAAAATAGATTTTGATCAATCTAGAAATAGGTTGAAAGAATTTAATGGTAATAAGACTGTAGTATTAGGGAAGTTAGATAAAATTAAAGAAGCTGTAACCAATGCTGAAAAAGAAATTGCGGCGCTGGTTGGGAAAAAAGATCTTCTAGAAAAGGCGTTATCAAAGACAGATATAACCCCAGTTTTCGCTGTTCGAAATGCGCCTTTCGTTGATTTTCTTGACCCAACGTTAAGGATCCACCAGATTGTTTTAGATAATATCACTGACGACCGATTTTTTAGACAAGTACCAAAAGTTGACCGTTGTATTACATGTCACACTTTTATCGACCAACCTGGGTTCGAGGATCAAAAAAATCCACACAAAACCCACCCTAATTTAGATTTAGTTCTTGGTGAAAAATCACCTCACCCAATCAAAAAAATTGGATGTACTATTTGCCACGGTGGTGAAGGTCATAGGGTCACTGATTTCAATTCAGCTGCTCACACGCCAAAAGATGAAATTCAAAAAGAAGAGTGGGTTAAAAAATATCAATGGCATGCTCCACACAAAGTACCTCAACCAATGCTTAGAACTGGGCAGACCGAAGCCTCTTGCGTGAAATGCCATAAAGGGCAGGAAAACATTCCTGGGACGACAGTCTTTGATAATGGAAAAAGAAATTTTGAAAAATTTGGCTGTTACGGTTGTCACAAGATGGACGGTTGGGAGCATAAGAGAAAGCCTGGCCCGTCTTTGGAATTTGTAGCTTCTAAGGTTTCAAAGGAATTTTTTAAGAATTGGGTTTGGGATCCAAAGGTATTTAACGCTCATTCAAAAATGCCATCCTTTTTCAACCAAACTAATAATTCAAAGCCAGAGCATGTGAAAATGAATATTGCAGAAGTCAATGCAATGGCTGATTACGTTTGGTCAATTTCAAAAAAATATTCACCATTTATGACTCACTCTATTGGGAATTCCGAAAAAGGCAAAGCACTTATTAAAGAAGTCGGCTGTCTTGCTTGTCACGGGGTCGAAGGACTTGAGGATGAATCAAATAAAATAAAGGCCTACTCCGGACCTTATTTAACAGGATCGGGATCAAAATTAGATCCAGATTGGCTTGTGTCTTGGTTAAAAAAACCCTCTCATTTTCAGCCAGATACCATCATGCCATCCATGAGATTATCTGATCAGGAAGCAAACGATATCACGGCTTACTTAATGAGCTTGAAAAACAAAAAGTTTGAAAGTTTAGTTTTTGAGAAATTGGATAAAAACTCGCGTGACGATCTTCTTTTAAGTTATTTGTCGCAGTTTGATACAGTCGAGGTTGCGAAAGGAAAGCTTGCGGTCATGAAAGATCAGGATCGAACAATGGAACTCGGCAAGCGTTCCTTAGGGAAATATGGCTGCTATAGTTGTCATAAATTGGAAGGCTTTGATGGTCGTTCACCAATTGGGCCTGAATTAACCAAAGTGGGTGCTAAGCCGTTGACTCAATTTGGATTTGCTCATGAGAAAGTTGAGCATGCAAGAGATTCATGGATTATTGCACACCTTCTAAACCCTAGGCGTTGGGACAATGGTGTAGATAAGACATTTAAAGACTTAACTCTAATGCCAAATTTTTATATGTCTAAAAAGGAAGCTCAGGAATTAGCAGTATTCTTGATAGGACATACAGGAGAATACATCCCTGCAACTGGGGTTAAGCGATATTCAGCTCAAGAAGCTTACGCCAATGAAGGCATGAAAGTTGTCGCCAATTTTAACTGTACTGGTTGTCACCAAATCGACAATTGGAGAGGCGATATTCTTAAAATGTATGAGGATGATATTAACGAAGGGCCACCGAGACTTAATGGTCAAGGCCATCGAGTCCAAGCAGATTGGTTCTATCACTTCCTTGGTAACGTACATAAAATTAGGCCATGGTTGAAAGTAAGGATGCCTTCTTACAATCTGACCAATGAGCAAAAAAATAAAATTGTGATGGGTTTCCAAACAAAATCTGATCAAGAGACTTTTGTCGATAGGCAATCTGATGTCGTTTGGGAGCCAGGGGAATTGGAAGGTGCTAAAAAATTGTTTAACAATTTGGCGTGTGCATCTTGCCACTCTCAAGGCTTTGCATCTTCCGAGCCATCTGCTCCTAATCTTTACAGTGCTAAGCTCAGGTTGAGGCCGACTTGGATTAAAAAATGGTTGGAAAATCCTCAGGCGATATTACCTGGTACTGTAATGCCAAGCTTCTGGGAGAATGGCACAAGTACAGACACAGAAGTCTTTGGTGGAGACGCTGAAAAACAAATTAACTCGTTGGTGAAATATATTCAGTCAATTGGAAATGACAGATACCCAGAACCAGAAAGGAGATAATACATGGGACACGCAACTAGCCACAGTAATGAACCGATTGTTTATCCTGATGATGTTCAGTTTGGTAGGGCCACTCCTGGTAAGATTGGGATGTGGATTTTCCTGGTTACGGATGCAATGTCATTTTCGGGATTACTTATTGCTTATGCAGTCCTGAGAGCAACTAAGCCTTGGCCAGATCCAGTAGAGGCCCTCGGTGGGGTTGGATTATCAGGGTTTATGACTTTTCTCTTGGTTTGTTCTTCTGTTTCTATGGTTCTTTCAATTGATTCTTGCAAGCGACATGATAAAAAGGGGATGCAAAACTGGCTTTTGGTCACGATTATTGGTGGGGCGGCGTTTCTTATGCTTCAGGTATACGAATATAGCCACTTAATGCATGATCGCGGCATGACCTTTACCACATTCTTGCAAGGTGACGGTCAGTATTCTAATTTATTTTCTTCAACATTTTTTTCGATTACTGGCTTCCATGGACTCCACGTATTCACAGGTGTTATGTACCTAATAGTGATGTATAAATTTGCACTAGAGGGGCGATTCGATAATGGGAATTATAACCAGTTAGAAATCGCTGGCTTGTTTTGGCACTTTGTGGATTTAGTATGGATTTTAGTTTTTACTTTCGTATACTTGTTATAGTTTTTTCAATTGGCTTAACCAGTGTTGCTTGGGCGTGCCCAGGTTGCACTGGTTCAATGTCTAATCCAGGCGATAAAAATACTGTGTATGTGCTTATGGTCTTTATTGCCCTCACTTACATACCCTTTTATTTTATTTTCAAGACAGTTATAACAAATAGAAATTTTAATAAAAAAAATAATGACTCCAATTAAAAAACAAGTTCTTGTTGTTCTTTCAATTAGTTTTATAGTTTTTATAACGTTGCTCTTATTTATTTATTCAATACCGAAGCCTGAAGTTACTGTAAGTTGGGTCACTAAACTTCCCTATGTTAATGCGCTGCTTAACCTTTCAAGTTTTATTCTTGTCCTTTGTGGTCTAATCGCAATAAAAAATAGAAATATAGGAATTCATAAATTTTTTATGGTCTCCGCACTTTTTTTTTCTGGAATATTTCTAATAACTTATCTTTGTTACCATGCCTTTCATGGAGACACCAAATTTGAAGGGACCGGCTTGGTCCGTCCTGTTTATTTTTTCTTTTTGATTAGTCACATCTTGGCTTCAATGGTTCAACTTCCAATGCTGATTTTAACCTTTTTCTGGGCCTTTAGAAGTCAGTGGGATTTACATAAAAAATTGGCTCCTTGGACATGGCCTATTTGGCTCTATGTAAGCGCAACTGGTGTGATCATTTTCTTATTTTTAAAAACTTACAACGCATCATATTAACGATCGAAAATTCATTGTCGATTCAGCAGGTGATTAGTATATAACTTGCTTGGTGCGATATGATGCTTAAACATTTAACACTCACAACATTGTTGTGCACTCTTGTTCTCATCGGATGGGGTGGATTGGTTCACAATACTGGAAGCAGTCTTGCTTGTCCTGATTGGCCGCTTTGTTACGGTAAAATAATGCCAGTAATGGAGGGTCAAGTTGCGGTTGAGCATGGGCATAGGATGTTGGCATCATTAGTGGGACTCCTTTGCATCATTCAGTTATTATTTGCATATAGAAGTCGTCGGACAAGTCCAAAAATTTTCAAGTTTAGTCTCGTTCAATTTTTTCTAGTTCTACTACAGGGGTTGTTAGGGGGAATCACCGTTATTTATCAACTTCCAAGTCTCGTATCCACGGCCCATTTGGGATTATCACTTATATTCCTTTCAGTTGTACTTTTTAATTATCGTTTGGTTTCAGAACAGAAACTAACCTCTGAATTACTTTCAATTAAATTGGATAATGAATTTACTGGTATAAGGCACTTCATATTTTTGTTGTGCTTTTTAATTTATATGCAGATTTTGTTGGGGGCATTTATCAGGCACACTGGTGCAGGAGTGGCTTGTGGACTCGGCTCCCAATCAGCAATTTTGTGTTTTGACTCAAAGACTTGGCTAACTACATTTTGGCCTAGTGATTCAAGTGCCAAAATCCATTTCCTTCATAGAATTTTTGGAGTTTTACTGGCATTGGTCTCAATTTATTTTGTTTTTAATTTTAAAAATAAAATTCATTTTTTTAAGAAAAGCCTCTTATTTTTCCTTTTTTCTATTTTATCTCAGGTCGCTCTCGGGGTAGCCACAGTATTTTTCTCGCTTGCAGTCATACCAACAACTCTTCATCTTTTATTTGCAGTTCTTTCACTCATTTCCTTGCTAAATATATTTTTGAGAATGAGGGAAATTGAGTTTAGTCGACTAGGACTTTACAGGGACAGTGTAATTTCTGACATAGTTGATCTTTTTAAACCGAAATTAAGTGGTCTAGTCATTTTTACAAGCCTGACTGGCGTTTTACTTGCTCCAGAGAGTTTTGGTTTTTTTCAAGCTTTGTTTTCATTGTTGGGATTAAGCATGGTTGTTATTAGTGCTGCAACTCTCAATTGCTATTTTGAAAGAGAAGTTGATGGAAAAATGGAGAGAACTAGAAACAGATCTCTTCCTGCAGGTCGATTAAATCCTGCAATCGCATTTTACTTAGGAAGCATTATTGGGCCCATGGGCTTATTATTGATGGGAGTATTTAGCAATGCAGTGGCAACAATTTTAGCACTGTTTGCTTTTATTCTTTATGTTTGGGCCTATACTCCGCTGAAGCAAAAAAGCCCGGTCGCATTATATGTAGGTGCGATACCTGGAGCGTTACCCCCCTTGATTGGTTGGACCATGGTGACTGGTCGTCTTGATCTTGGTGGCATTTTATTGTTTGTTTTAATCTTTATTTGGCAATTACCTCATTTCCTGGCCATTTCACTTAATCATGAAAAAGATTACGAAGCTGCGGGCATTTTGGTTTATCCATCCATTTTTGGGGTAAAAACTACTGTTTGGTTAATTTTGGCAACGACCCTTATTTTAGTTGGTCTAGCATTAGTACCTTATTGGGTGGGTTGGCCTAATAATCATTTCCTTTTGGCTTCAGGGGTACTGGGTCTAGCTCTTTTAGGACTTTCCTTCGATGGAGTGCGGTTGGCCCAGTCAAATTGCTCCCAGCTTTCAATTAAATCCTGGGCCAAAAGTTATTTTTGGGCGTCCATTATTTATCTACCGTTGTTATTCGCTGCGCTAACCATTTTTAGATAGTTTTAATAGAACAAGTTTTAAAAAATTTGTATAATTTTTTAGCTGTATTTGTATAAAACTGACGAGGGGATTACTTATGGGTTTTCTTTCACTCCTTACTGGACCAGTAGCCGTTGGAGCCAAAGAAATGAGCTTGTGGGAAAGAATGTTACCACCTGAAGATATTTCTGGAGAGGGACATTTAATTGATTATCTTTTTAATTACACAACGGGAATGAATGTTTTCTTTTTCCTTCTTGTTTGTGCGGGATTATTTGGTTTTAGCTATTATTATAGCTCCAAGAGAAATCCAAAAGCCTACTACACCTATGGCAATAAAAAATCTCACATTTTAGTTGTAACTTTGATTGGCTCCGCCGTTTTCTTTGCAGTGGATTTTAATCTCACGAGAATGGCCAATAATGATTTTGTTAATGTTTTTATGAATTTTCCAAAGGGTGACGATGTTTTCAAGGTTGAAGTAATGGCCCAGCAATGGATGTGGAATATTCGCTATGCAGGCCAGGACGGAGAATTCAATACTGCTGATGACATCATGACAAATAACGATCTTAGATTACCAGTCGGAAGAAAAGTTGTCGTCCAGCTTATTTCAAAAGATGTTATCCACTCCTTTTACTTGCCCAACGTTCGGAGAAAAGTGGATGCAATGCCAGGTCGTATTAGCCGAATTTGGTTTGAGTTAAAAAAGACAGGAAAATTTGAAATTGCCTGTGCAGAAATGTGTGGCACACATCACTATTTAATGAAAGCGCATATGACAGTCCTGCCAGAGAATGAATTTAATCAATGGATGAAACAAGCCCAAACTATAGCATTAGCAGCAAATGATACTGAAAACCCTGAGACTTATTGGGGTTGGAAGTGGGAAAATTAATTTAAGAGAATTTTAGGAGCAAAAATATATGGCATTTTATAAGCAACACATGCATGAAGCCCCAAAGACCTTTCTATCAAAATATATTTTTTCATTTGATCATAAAGTTATTGCTAAGCAATTCCTTTGGTACGGAATTTTCTTTTTAGGTGTTGGCGGAATCATGGCCCTTATGATTCGTTGGACCCTTGCGTTCCCTGGAGTTGCTTTTCCTTTAATAGGGAAATTTTTATTTCCTGAAACTGGTGGTGTCGTTCCTCCAGATACCTATGCAATGTTGTTCACTCTTCATGGTACCATCATGATCTTCTATGCAATTACACCTATATTGATTGGGTGTTTTGGCAATTTTTGCATTCCACTTATGATCGGTGCGAGAGATATGGTTTTCCCATCGGCAAACATGCTTTCATTCTGGCTTGCCGTTTTATCTGCTGTTTTACTGATGGGATCACTATTCACACCATTAGGTGCAGCTGCTGGTGGTTGGACGAGCTATCCTACCCTTAGTACCTTGATAGGCTCTCCTGGAGTTGGACAAACTTTGTGGGCGATGGCCATCTTTGTTCTAGGTGTCTCTTCAACAATGGGCGCTATAAATTATATTACAACTATTATTACATTGCGCGCGCCAGGCATGGGGTACTTTGATATGCCTCTAACTGTTTGGGGGCTTTGGTTAACAGCGATATTAAATGCAATTTTTTTACCTGTTCTTGGAGCAGGAACCTTGCTTTTAATTTTCGATCGAGTATTTGGAACCCAATTCTTTTTAGCAGGAGCGGCAGCAACTTCGGGCACAGGCGATCCAATTTTATTCCAACACGTTTTTTGGATATTCGGTCACCCAGAAGTTTATATTTTAATTCTTCCTGCATGGGGAGTAGTTTCAGATTTATTATCTTTCTTTGCTAGAAAGCCAGCTTTTGGTGCGAAGGCAACAGCCTTAGCAATGACATCAATCTCAATTCTTTCAACATTGGTTTATGGGCACCATATGTTTACGACTCAGATGAGTCCTTTGCTAACTCAAACCTTTATGACCATGACTATGACCATCTCAATTCCTTCAGCCATTTTCTTTGCGAATTGGCTGGGAACTATTTGGCGAGGGTCTATTAGATTTCATTCTCCAATGCTTTTTAGCCTCGGTGTGGTTTTTGTTTTCGGTCTTGGAGGTTTAACGGGCCTATATCTAGGTACTGTTACAACCGATCTTTACCTTCACGATACTTATTTTGTTGTCGGTCACTTTCACTACACCATGGCGGCATCAGTGTTGCTTGGTGGATTCGCAGGAGTCTATTTTTGGATGCCAAAAATGTTCGGTGTAATGATGGATGAGTTTTTGGCAAAAATCCATTTTTGGATCACCATGCTCGGGTTGAATGGTGTGTTCTTTGGAATGATGATAGTTGGATACGGGGGTATGCATAGAAGGCTCTATAATCCATTTATTTATGAATTTATGCAGAAGCTAATTCCAATTAATACATTTATTACTTGGTCTGCAATTATTATGGGCCTAGCCCAGTTTATTTTTGTCTACAACTTTATCAATTCTCTAATTAGAGGTGAAAAAGCTTCGGAAAACCCTTGGGAAGTTGGGACCCTTGAATGGACTATTCCTTCACCTGCTCCTCACTATAATTTCAAAGAAATACCTGTAGTGAAGTGCGGTCCCCATGAATTGGGTAATCCTAATTTAAAATCTGGACGAGATTTTCAGTATCAAACTGAAGACCTTGTTCAGGCTTGACGGGAGAGTTTAAGATCGTGGAAACGGCTCACCCTAATCAAAGTGTAACTGACAGATTTGTGAATGAAGCGCAAGTCGGTGATTCCTTTGTGAATCGAGAGGCGACATCTTCTATTAGTATGGTTGTAGTACTCGTTTCTTTTTCGATGCTATTTGCTACTTTATTCTTAGCTTATGCGATTTATCGTTTCCAGGCGCCTGTTTGGCCTCCAATGGGAATGAATAGAGTGAATCTATTTATCCCAACACTTTCAACGATCATCGCAATTTCAGGCAGTCTGGTCTTCTATTTTTTTAATCGAGATCTAAGGCGGGGTTTGATTAATTCAGCCAGCGATTGGTTGAATTTATGTGTTGTCGCCGGACTTGGTTTTCTAATGGTTCAGTGGCAACTGTGGAGCTATTTAAAGTCGCTAGGAATTTTTGCGAGCAGTGGAATCTTTGGCTCTTTAAATTTTGGATTTACTTGGATTCACGCAGCCCACATCGTTATTGCACTTTTTTTAACAATTTGGCTGAGACTTACATTTAAGCGTCAAAGCCAATGCATTGAGAATGGAAATGATGGGGAAATGCATGGCTTAATTTTAAAATCCCAAAATATTGGAAAGTTTTGGCATTTCCTGACGATTGTTTGGTTAATAATTTTTCTGTTTCTATTTTTATTATAGGATTGGTCTATGATTAAAACGTTGCCTTTTTTGTTTCTCTCTTTAATTGCCATGAGCTCTTGTAAAGAAACTACTTTTACAGAAGGAAAGTTTTTTGCAGGTGGTGTTTATGCATCAGCTGATCAGCTCAATATGGGGAAGACTGTCTACACTGAGTACTGTATGGCTTGTCACGGAGAAAAGGGGGACGGGAAAGGTGTTTCTTCGAAAGGTCTTTATCCGCCACCAAGAAATTTTACGTCAGGTATTTATAAGTTCGGGTACGTCATATCTGGTGAATTAATTCATGATGCGGATTTTGTAAGGATTATCAGGCATGGTTTAAAAGGGACTGCCATGTTGCCCTGGGATATTTCTGAAGAACAAACCCTTGCGGTTGCTCAGTATTTGAAGACCTTTGCGCCTCAAGTATGGGAAGGAAAGGACAAAAAATTGGGTGCTCAAGTAGAACTTTCCAAAGACCCATTTGGTGCCGCCCATGCCACAAGTGCTATTGAGAAAGGACGGGAAGTCTACCATGCGGTAGCAAACTGCTACACTTGCCATAGGGCTTATGCTACCCCTCAAGAGATTGCTGATTATCAATTTAAGGCTTCGGGTGAGAAGGTTAATCCAGCTGATCTTGGGGATGATATTTTTCAATTAAAGTTACAAGATTCAGACCATGGAGCCAAATTTGTTCCACCGGATTTTCTTTTTCATAAGGTAAGGTCTGCCAGTACGGTTGAAGAACTTTATTTAAGACTCGCTTCAGGAGTTGGTGGGACGACTATGCCAAGCTGGAGGGATACCATTAAAGATGATGAAATTTGGGCCGCTGCTTATTATGTAAAACATTTAATGTCTTTAAAAGAAGACACGGTTGCAAAGCAAGAATTATTGAAAAAATTGGAGTAGTTGATGTCAGTATCAATTGAGCAGGGACAGCTAAGACAATCTAATGGAATAGAGAAATTAGTTACCAAAAAACTTTTTTGGATTTTATTTACATTTGTCATGTTCGCTTACCCATTATGGAAGTCAGTGAATAGGGATCTTCCACCACCCCTTCCTGTTTTTTATGATGTTCCCGATTATGTATTGACCAATGAAATGGGGAAGTCATTTGGTTCGAAAGATTTGAACGGTAAGATTTATATCGCCAATTTTGCTTTTACCAGTTGTCCGTCGGTGTGTCCTGAATTAATGGGGAAATTGCAAAAAGTCCAAAAAAGAGTTCGAGGTTTAGGTCAAGCTGTTGCTCTGGTTACCTATACTGTCGATCCAGACACGGATACTCCCGAGGTACTTTTTAAGCACGCAAGAAAATATGAAGCCAATCCCTTTGTCTGGACTTTTTTGACCGGAACTCAGCAGCAGTTAAATGATGTAATTGTTGGTGGTTTCAAGCTAGCGAAAGGTGAAAGAAAGCAAGATCAGGGTTTATTTGATATTGCTCATAGCGATCGTCTGGTTCTTGTAGATCGAGAAGGAAAGGTTAGGGGTTATTACCCAACTGACGAGAACAGCATTAATAAATTAATGATCGATGTCGGCTTATTAGTGAATAATAGCTTTAGTAAAATTTAGGAATATTTATTTAAGGAGCATATTGTGTCAGGAAATACTCAACACCAAAGTCACTTTAAAGAATACATGATTATTTTCTTTATACTGGCCCTTTTGACAGTAGTGGAATTATTCATACCAGGACTGAAAATTGCCTATGCTGCTAAAGCATCGTCACTCGTGCTTCTTGCGATTGGAAAGGCCTTCGTAGTTGCTTACTACTACATGCACCTCAAAGAAGAAAAGGCGATGTTGAAGTATATTGCCCTTGTTCCAATTTCAGCAGTTCTCTACGCCGTCGTCTTAATTTTAGAAACCATTTACAGATAATTTTTTTTAGATATTTTGGAAGGAAGTTTTACATGGATCCTAAACAACCACAATCAATAATTGTTACGAAGGATGTTCAACCTATTCAAAAAGATCAACTTAAGTTGCCAACATGGGGAGCCTTGGCTCTGTTAGTAATTGCTTTTATCGTTTTGAAATCTCTTATTTATATCAAAGACAAGAAAAGACACGGCAAATAATTATTTCACAGGAGTAGGTGTAGCAGAAGCTGTAGCTGTCGGGAGTGGTGTTGGTGTTAGCTCTAAAGCGGCACCCTCTGAAGTTTCACCAAGGGTCATCGTTATAATTTTATCCCCAAGACTAATTTTATCCAAAACTTCTAGTCCGTCTTGAACCTGACCGAAAACTGTAAATTTTCCATCGAGTTCCGGCATAGTAGAGAGTGAAATATAAAATTGGGAATCCCCACTGTCGGGATCATTTTCTAATCGTGCCATGCCTACTGTACCTTTAATGTGTTTTTCGTAGGAATCTTCGCCTTTTATTTTTTGACCTGATCCCCCTGGGCCAGAGCCAGTGGGATCGCCAGATTGAATGATAAAATTGGGTACAACTCTGTGAAATGAAAGACCATCATAAAATCCTGCTTTTACTAGTTGCGCGAAGCGCTTAGAAGTATTTGGTGCTTTGTCATAAAAAAGATTTATTTTAACAATTCCATGGATAGTTCTCATGGTGACTACATTTTGGTCGTCATTGGAATTAGGATTTTCAGATAATTGCGCCTCGTCATTTTTTCTCAAGCAGGAGGTCGCAAGAAACAAACTGATCAATAAGAAAATATGTATCTTCATTAATTCTTCCTTTTTTAGTGAGAAAAATAATAGCACTTTTTCTTGAGAATTTTATATTGACAATGTTACCTCGCTTAAATATCTTTGCCACCACCTTAAAATTCAGGTTTTCTGTGGGGGTGTAGCTCAGTTGGGAGAGCATCTGCTTTGCACGCAGAGGGTCGCAGGTTCGACTCCTGTCATCTCCACCAACTTTGAGTTGCTCTTTAAAAATTTAAATAAGAAACAAAGTTCACTGCTTTGGCAGTGATCGAGATGAGAAGGGATTAAAAAAGTAGGCTCGGCGTAACAGACGGCAAGAGTTGGTGAAGCTGTTTTTGTTGACACCAATAATTGTTACCGAGCGCTTATAGCGATCACCGCAAGGTGAAACTATGAGAGCGTCTGCCCGTCA
>Ga0172372_10002604_pt1 | contig 27235 bp, 26 predicted proteins | sample LakKiv5m_2_FD_114544 | JGI IMG/M metagenome (GOLD analysis project Ga0172372, IMG submission 114544) | Freshwater microbial communities from Kabuno Bay, South-Kivu, Congo - kab_092012_9.5m | ecosystem: Environmental > Aquatic > Freshwater > Lake | place: Democratic Republic of the Congo...
GCCCCCTTGCGGGGATTTTGGTAGGACGTGGCAGGCTCGAACTGCCGACCAACGGATTAAAAGTCCGCTGCTCTACCAACTGAGCTAACGTCCCATCAAACAAACGGTGGGCTTGTTGTCATACCCCACCGCAAAAAACATTCACCGCATCAGCTGTGCTCAGACTGGTGGGGCGTGAGTGACTCGAACACTCGACCTACGGATTAAGAGTCCGCTGCTCTACCAACTGAGCTAACGCCCCGCCTAAGCGGCATCGCTGTCTGCGAAGCCTCAAATTATAGCGTCAAAAACAGCGTCTTTGGAATCTGCTCAAACCTTTTGTTCGGTCGCCAGTACATTCATCACCCAGCCCGCGGCACACAAGCCGAACGTCGCCGTCACACTGACGGACGAACCATAGCCGTGACAATTGAGCGAGCCGTCGGTCGCGGCCAGCTCGCAGGAGGCGTCGGGCGGCGCAACCGCCTCGCGGCTGAACACACAGGCCGTCCCGATGCGCCCGGCGCGCGCCGCACCATGGTGTTTGCGCAGGCGGTAGCGCAGCTGCGCCAGCAAGGGGTCGTGCGTGACATCGGCCAGGTCGGCCACCGCCACGGCATGGGCCAGTCGTTTGCCACCAGCGGCCCCCACGGTCAAATGGGGCCGTCGGCTCTCGCGGGCCCATGCCGCCATGGCAGTCTTGGCGCGCACCTGGTCACAGGCGTCGATCACGGCCGACGGTGCCCCGCCGCAAGCATGCAGCAAAGAACCCCAGTTCTCAGGGGTCACGAAAGCATCGATCACATCGACCTGACAGCCCGGATGAAAGCCGGCGATGCGTTCGCGCATGGCATCGCCCTTGGCCTGCCCCAGACTGGCGTCGCATGCGTGGATCTGCCGGTTGATGTTGGACACGGCCACATGGTCCATGTCGATGAGACTCAGGCGCCGCACGCCGCTGCGGGCCAGTGCTTCAGCCGCCCAGGAACCCACGCCGCCAATGCCGACCACCACCACATGGGCGTCGAAGATGCGCTGCGCACCGGTGACGCCGTACAGGCGGCGCAAGCCGCCGAAGCGGCGCTCGAAGTCCTCGCTGGCGAGGGCTTCGCCCGGAAACACCGGGTCCATCAACCGCGTTCCAGCAGCCACAGCTGCAGCCGCAGGCCGGCCACAGCGCCGGCCATGATGCCGGCCACCGCCAGCACACTGGTCAGGCTCAGGGTGGACAGGCCGGAAAGCCCCTGCCCCACGGTGCAGCCCAGTGCGGTCACCCCGCCAACCCCCATCAGCACAGCCCCGACCAGATGCAGGGCCGTGTCCTGCGTCCCCTGGAAGCCTTCCCAGCGGAAGCTCTTGTCCAGCAACGACTGCACGAACGAGCCGAGCACGACACCCGCCACCGCCACCACGCCGGTGGTCAGCAGGTTGGCGCTATCGCTGAACAGGATGAGCCAGTCCAGCGTGTAGGCCATGGGCGCGGTGAACGAGAAGGACTCCATGCGCCGGGTGTCGGTGGCGAGGTAGACAGCTTCCAGTGTTTCGGGGTGTTCGGCCACGAATCCGAGCCGCCCGGTCACCCACCACATGGCGGCCACGCACAGCCCCAGCCCGATGCCGCCCAGCAAGTTGCCCGGGGTGCGGAAGTCGGCGCTGCGCAGCGCCCAGATCAGCAGCGACCCACCCACCGCAGCGGCCACCACCAGGCCTGTGATGCCCGGCTCCAGCCCCCACTGATGGCTCAGCCAGGCGGGCAGTGCGGCGCCGCCCGGCAGGTTGAAGGCCACGGCATCCACCGTGTTCACCCGCACCACCGCCAGCACACCGCTGAGCGTGGCAAAAGCCGAAAAACCCATGACAAAAAAGACCGTCAGTGATTTCAGACTGCCGCCGCCGATACGCACCAGCGTCTTGCTGCCGCAACCCGAGGCCAGCACCATGCCGCAACCAAAAAGCGCGCCACCCAGCAGGGCCGACAGCCAGATCACGCGACCGGCGGCGTAGATGGTTTGCGTCGCATCGATCCAGCCCAGCCAGGCCATGGCGTGAAAACCGATCATGGCAACGGCCACGGCAACCCCCCACATGCGCATGCGGGTCCAGGACCCCATGTTCACGATGTCACTGACCGCACCCATGGTGCAGAAGTGGGTGCGTTGCGCGATGAACCCGAAAGCGGTGGCCAGCCCGAAGGCGGCCCAGAGAACCCAGTGGGTCTGTGTCTGAAGTGCGGCGATATCCATGGCCGCGATTGTAGGAGGCGCCCTGCACCCCTGCAGGGCGACCGGTTGCCCCGGCGCGTGTCAGCGCAGGCGGCTCAGACGCTCGCGGGCGGCCTCAGCCGCTTCGGACTGGGGGTAGGCTTTGACCAGATCCTCCAGCGTGCGGCGTGCGGCGCGGGTGTCCTTGAGCTCCATCTGGCTGTTGGCCACCGCCAGGTGCGCCTCGGGCACACGTGGGTGGTTGGGAAACTGACGCACCAGATTGCGGTGGGTGTCCATCGCCTCCTTGTATGCCCGGTTGGCGTATTCCGCATTGCCCAGCCAGTAAAGGGCTGCCGCGGTGTAGCCACTGCCTGCATGGCGCCGGAGGAAACCAGCGAACGCCTGCGCTGCAACCGGAAAATCTCCCTGACGCAAGGTTTCCATCGCGGCATCGAAGTCCCGCTTTTCAGCCGGCGTCGCGAGAAACTCCTGGCCGTCCAGGGACACCTTCAGCGGTTCGACCTTGCGCAGGCGTTCATCGAGACCGAGCTGCACGTCCTTCTGCTGGCGCTGCAGCTCCGACACCTCTCGCACCAGCTGCTCGTTCTGGCCACGCAGCCGCGCGACCTCGCCCCGCAGCTGCTCGATCTGGTTGGCCAGGTCCAGCAGGCTGCGGCGGGTGGTGGCCTGGCCTTCGCTGAGGTCTTGCAGCGGCTCGGCGGCCTTGGCAATACCCGCCTCGGCTGCCTGGCGGTTGATCTCCACCCGCTGGCGCAGCTCGATGATGGCTTTGCGCGCCTCATCGTCCGACAGAAAGGCATGCGCAGCGCGCGGCGTGGCCAAGGCCAGCAGCGATGCGGCCACCAGCACGGCCAGCAGGGGACGTTGGACCCGTTTCATGCGCATCAACGGTAGGTGAACTCGACGCGCCGGTTCTTGGCGTAATCGCTTTCGGTAAAGCCATTGACGGCCGGCTTCTCTTCGCCAAAGCTGACGGGCTCGGCCTGCTGCTCGCTCACGCCCAGCAGGCTGAGGGCGCGACGCACCGCCTCGGCACGTTTTTGACCCAGCGCGAGGTTGTATTCACGGCCCCCGCGCTCGTCGGTATGGCCTTCAAGCGCCACCCGGCGCTGCGGATCTGCCTTGAGGTAGCGCGCATTGGCTTCGAGCATCGCGGTGAACTCCGGCTTGACCACAAAGCTGTCGTAGTCAAAGTACACCACCCGCTCCAGCTGTGCCGGCTGCACATCGCCACTCTGGGTCACCTGCACGGGCGAAACCTCGTTCGATGGCGCAGCCCCGCCCTGGGCCTGGGGATTGACCGCACCCTGCCCCAGGGGCGACACGGGCGCGGTCGGCGCGTTCGAACGGTCTGTCACTGGCACCTCGTCGAGCGACACCTTGGAGGCGCAAGCCATCAACGTGGCCGACAACAACGACACCAGCAGCACAGACGCCGTGGGTCGCACAGCATGGCGCGGAGCAGTCGGGGAGACAAGCTTGTTCATCTGCAACACCTTTCCATCAAAAAACCATCAGAAACAGCCATGGTGACGATCAGCCGGTTGCGAGACGCAGCACCACGGGCATGACATCAGCGGGCAAAAGGCCCCCACTCGGGCTCACGGATGTCGCCCTGCGCGCCGGCCAGGCGGGTCTTGATCCGGCCATCGAGCGAGGTCGTCATCAACGCTTCCTGCCCCTTGTCACGCGTGGCGTAGATGATCATGCGGCTGTTGGGCGCAAAGCTGGGGCTCTCGTCGCCCGCAGTTTCGGTCAGCGGCCGCACCTCGCCACTGGCAAGGTCCATCAGGTGCAGGCGAAATGCGCCGTTCACGCGCGAAACGAAAGCCAGATGGCGCCCGTCCGGACTGGGGGCGGGCGATATGTTGTAGTTGCCCTGAAAGCTCACGCGCTGGGCCTGTCCGCCCTGGGCTGACATGCGGTAGATCTGCGGCGAGCCACCCCGGTCGCTGACGAAGTAGATGTGGCGTCCATCCGCACTGAACACCGGTTCGGTGTCGATGCTGGTGGTGGTGGTCAGGCGGCGCGGCTCACCGCCTTCGGCGCCCATGGCGTAAATCTGTGCATTGCCCGAGAGGGACAGCGTGACCGCCAGTTGTTTGCCATCGGGCGACCAGGCAGGCGCACTGTTGGAGCCCCGGTAGTTGGCCAGCAGCCGACGGCGTCCGGTCGAGATATCGTGCGCATAGATGACGGGCTTGCGCGCTTCGAAAGACACATAGGCCAGCTGGCTGCCCCCGGGGGCCCAGCTCGGCGAGATGATGGGCTCGGGGCTGCTCAGCGCCGCGCGGGCATTCTCGCCATCGGCATCGGCCACCCACAGGTTGTAGCGCGGGCCGACCTTGCTGACGTAGGCGATGCGGGTGGAGAAAACCCCCTTCTCGCCAGTGATCTTTTCGTACACCTGATCGGCAATGCGGTGTGCCGCAAGGCGCAGATCCGCCGCAGACACGGGATAGCTCAGCCCGCCCAGGTCGCGTGCACCCACCACATCCCACAGGCGGAACCGCACGTCGAAGCGGCCGTCGGCCAGGCGTGTGACGCTGCCCAGCAGCAGCGAGTCCGTCCCCCGCCCGCGCCAGGCCGTCAGGTCAGGACGGCTGTTTTCGTCGAGGCTGCCGGCCAGTGGCTCGACAAAGCGGAACTGGCCGGTACGCTCCAGATCGGCGCGCACGATGGCGGCCATGTCATGCGCAGCAACGTCATTGCCGAGGAATGCAACCGCCGTGAAGGGGAACTGGGTGAGTCCGACGCCGGCGACCTCGACCCGGAACTGGGCGTGGGTCAGGCCCATGGGGAGGGCCGTCAGGGCAAGGGCGCTGCCAGCCATGAGCAGGCTCTGACGGCGGGTGGTACAGCAAAGTGGCGAGCGGGTCGAATCCGGCATGGGTGTGTTGTCGCCCTGCCCTCGGTCAGGGCCAAGATGATCCTCGATTGATGATACCGGAGGGCTTGCAGCGCCCCGTGACAGGATGTGTGCCGCGCACCGCGCGGGTTCGCTCACCTTGACACGGCGGTCAGGCCATTGGTTCCCGGCGGTGGCCACAAAAGACCACAGGCCCCGTGATGCTCACTGCGCGGAGTACCCAGAACCCGTCGCATGAATTCGCATCACCGCGACGCAGCGCCACCGTGTGACTCGGGCACGCCGCACCGCGTCACGCCTGCTCAGAGCAGGACGATGTCGTACTGCTCCTGTGTCATGGAGCTCTCGGCCTGCAGCGAGATGGGCTTGCCAATGAAGTCGGACAAACCAGCCAGATGCTGGCTTTCCTCATCCAGAAACAGCTCCACCACCCGCGGCGACGCCACGACCCGGAACTCGCGCGGACTGAAGGCGCGCGCCTCGCGCAGGATCTCGCGCAGGATGTCGTAACACACACTGCGCGCGGTCTTGACCACCCCCTTGCCGGCACAGGCTGGACACGACTCGCTGAGCATGTGGGCCAGCGATTCACGCGTGCGCTTGCGCGTCATCTCCACCAGGCCCAGCTGCGAGAAGCCGCCGGTCATGGTCTTGACCCGGTCGCGCGCCAGCTGCTTGCGGAATTCGCCCAGCACCGCATCCCGGTGGTCTTCGCGCGTCATGTCGATGAAGTCCACGATGACGATGCCGCCCAGGTTGCGCAGGCGCAGCTGGCGCGCAATCGCCTGGGCCGCCTCCAGGTTGGTGCGAAACACGGTGTCATCAAAGTTGCGCGCACCGACAAAACCGCCGGTGTTGACGTCCACTGTGGTCAGTGCCTCGGTCTGGTCGATCACCAGGTAGCCGCCCGACTTGAGATCGACCCGGCGACTGAGCGCACGCACGATGTCTTCATCGATGTTGAACAGGTCGAAGATCGGGCGCTCGCCGGTGTAGAGCTGCAGCTTGGGCAGGGTGTCCGGCATGAACTCGGCGGCAAAGGCCTGCAGCAGGCCGAACTGCTCGCGCGAGTCGATGCGGATGGTCTGCGTCTGCGCGCTCACCAGATCGCGCAGCACGCGCTGCATCAGGTTCAGGTCCAGGTGCAGCAGTGTGGCCGGCGGCTGACGGGTGGCAGCCTCCTTGATGCGCTGCCAGGTCTTGCGCAGGTAGGCAATGTCCTCTGCCAGCTCCTCGTCGCTGGCGTCTTCCGCATTGGTGCGCAGGATGAAGCCGCCTGTGGCGCTGCCATCCGCGGGCGTTGCGAGGGTGCTCACCCGCTGGCGCAGCGCTTCGCGCTGGGCCGACGGAATTTTCTGGGACACGCCGATGTGGTTGTCCTGGGGCAGAAAAACCAGCAGCCGCCCTGCAATGCTGATCTGTGCCGTCAGCCGCGCGCCCTTGGTCCCGAGCGGGTCCTTGAGCACCTGCACCATCAGCGCCTGGCCTTCGTAGATCTGGCGTTCGATGGGCTGCACCGGATCGGCCTGCAGCACCTTCCCCCCCGCTTCGGCCGCCGCTTTGTCGCGCGGTGTCGCGTGCTTGGCCGCGATGTTGGGCATGAGGTCGGCCACATGCAGAAAGGCTGCGCGATCGAGCCCGATGTCGATGAAGGCCGACTGCATGCCCGGCAACACACGCGAGACCTTGCCCAGGTAGATGTTGCCCACCAGCCCGCGTTCGAGGGTGCGCTCCAGGTGCACCTCCTGCACGGCGCCCTGCTCCACCACCGCGACCCGTGTTTCCTGTGGTGCCCAGTTGATCAGGATGTCCTGGCTCATATTGTCTCGCTCGTCGTTGTCAGCAGGCCAGTTTCACACCGGCGGCCCGCAGCAGCTGTGCGGTCTCGTGTGCCGGCAGGCCCATGATGCCCGAATAGCTGCCGCTGATATGCCGGATGTGCAGGGCCGCTGCGCCCTGGATGGCGTAGGCCCCGGCCTTGCCCATGGGCTCGCCGCTGGCCACGTAGCGGCGGATGTCGGTGGCGCGCCAGTCGTCAAAGACAACCTGCGAACGGGACAGCGCAGCCCAGCGGCGTGCCGCCCCCCTCGCAGACGGGCGGGCCACGGCCACCGCTGTCAGCACCCGGTGGCGCTGGCCGGACAGATCTGCCAGCATGCGCTGCGCATCGGCGGGATCGACCGGTTTGCCCAGGATGCGCCGGCCCAGCGCCACCGAGGTGTCGGCACACAGCACCGGCGCCAGCGGCAGGCCGCGACGGCGCAGGCGCTCGAGCGAGGCCTGCAGCTTCAGGCCGGTGACGCGCTGCACATAGGCTGTCGGCGCTTCGCCCGGCAGCACCGCCTCAAGGGCTTCAACGTCCTCGTCGGCATCGGGCAACAGCTGTTCGCAGCGCACCCCCCACTGCGCCAGCAACTGCTGGCGGCGGGGGCTTTGGGAGGCCAGATAAATGAAATCACTCACGGCGCGTCATTCCCTGTGGTAAGGGTGGTTCGCATTGATCGACCACGCGCGGTAGAGCTGCTCGATCAGCAGCACCCGCACCATGGCGTGGGGCAGCGTCAGGTCCGACAGCCGGATGCGCTGATGGGCCGCTTCGCGAAACGCGGGCTCCAGCCCGTCGGGGCCGCCAATGACCAGCGCCACATCGTCGCCGCCGAGCTGCCAGGCTTTGAGCTGCTGCGCCAGGGCCTTGGTGGTCAGCTGTGTGCCCCGTTCGTCCAGCACCACCGTGCGGCAGCCCTTGGGCAACGCCGCGACGATGCGCTCACGCTCGGCGGCCATCACCGTCTCGACCGTCTTGGACCCTCGCGGCTCGGTCTTGACCGCTTTGAGCTCCACCCGCAGTTCGGGCGGAAACCGCTTGGCGTAATCGTCGTAGGCGCTCTGCGCCCAGTCGGGCACACGCTGCCCGACCGCGACGATCACCAGCCTCATGCCTTCTTCTTGGCGGCGGGCTTGGCGGCTGCGCGCTTGACGGCCGGTTTGGCGGCGCTCTTGGTGGCCGTCTTGGCCACCGTCTTGCTCGCAGGCTTGGTGGCGCTCTTGGGCTTGACCACCACTGTCTTGACCAGCTTTTTGGCCGGGGCCGCACCGGTCGCTGCCTTGCGTGCAGGCGACTTGGCTACCGCCGTCTTGGCGGCCGCGCCGCTCTTGGCCACGGCGACCTTGGTGGGTGTCTTGGCCGCGGCCTTCTTGGCCGGGGCTTTCACCGGCTCGGCAGCAGCAGCGGTGGCTGCAGCCTTGGCCTGCTTGCGGGCCACCGACTTGGCATCCACCGGCTTGACCTCCTTGACGGCCCCCTTGCGCGTGGTCTTCGTCGGCGACTTGGCCGCCTCGCGCGCCTCGGCCGCCTTCTCGGCGGCCGATTTCAGACGTACCGGCTTGGCACCCCAGATCTCTTCGAGCCGGTAGTACTGACGGATCACGGGCTGCATGACGTGTGCCACCGCCTGGCCGCAGTCGATGATGATCCATTCACCGTTTTCTTCGCCCTCGATGCGCGGCTTGTCAAAGCCCGCATCCTTCACGGCATCGCGCACGCTGGCCGCCAGCGCCTTGGTCTGGCGGTTGGAGGTGCCGCTGGCCACGATGACCCGCTCGAACAGCGGTGAAAGGCTCTCGGTGTTGAACACCACAATGTCCTGGCCTTTGACGTCCTCCAGACCGTCGACGATGGCCCGCTGGAGTTTCTGGATGTCTTTTTTGGCGGTGGTTTCGCTGCTCATGTGGGGGTCTGGTAGAGATGGTTCTGTGAAATATAGCCTGCCACTGCCTGGGGAACCAGTGCCGCGTGGGCGCCCGTCCGGCCCATGGGTTGCCCGAAGCGGGCCCGCACGGCGGTGGCGCTGATGTTGTTCAAGGGCATGTCCAGCCGTATGAAGGGCAGATCGACACCCGAAAGATCGGTCTGATCCTGTTGCGCATCGAGGGCGTCTTCACCGATGCGGGTCGCCCGGTTGGCGACCGCCAGTTGCGCACTGGCGAGCACCTCCGGCCAACGCATCCAGGTCTTGAAGGCAAGCAACTGGTCGGCCCCCAGCAGCAAGAACAGCTGGGCGCCTGGCCACTCGGCGCGCAACTCGGCCAGGGTGTCGGCAGTGTAGCTGGGTCCGGTGCGCCGGGTCTCCCGCGGGTCGATCCGGGTTCGGGGCAGATCGCCAAAGGCCAGCAGGCACATGGCCAGCCGGTGTTTCGCATCGGTCAGCGGGCGGACCTTGTGCCAGGCCTGCCCCGTCGGCAGGATCAGCAGCAGATCCAGTTGCAGCTGATCCAGCGCTGTTTCGGCCAGGGCGCGGTGCGCCTGGTGCGGCGGGTCAAAGGCGCCGCCATACACCCCCACACGCAGCGGCGACGGGGTTACAGCGCCGGCGAGGTCCGCTGTCAAACCCAGTCCTTGCGCACCAGGAAGTCGCGCGTGAGCCGTGCCTCGTCAGAATCCGCCGGATCCTGGCGCTGGTAGGACCAGCTGACCAGCGGTGGCATGGACAGCAGGATGGACTCGCTGCGCCCGCCCGACTGCAGGCCGAAGTGCGTCCCCCGGTCCCAGACCAGGTTGAACTCGACATAACGGCCACGGCGGTAGAGCTGGAAGTCGCGCTCGCGCTCGCCGTAGGCCATGTCCTTGCGGCGGTCGACGATGGGCAGGTAGGCGTCGAGGAAGGCGTCGCCCACCGAGCGCAGCATGGCGAAACTGCCGTCGAAACCGAACTCGGAGAAATCGTCGAAGAACACGCCGCCGATGCCACGCTGTTCGTCGCGGTGCTTCAGGTAGAAGTACTCGTCGCACCATTTCTTGAAACGCGGGTACTTGTCCACGCCAAACGGGTCGAGCGCAGCCTTGCAGGTGCGGTGGAAGTGCACCGCATCTTCTTCAAACGGGTAGTACGGCGTCAGGTCCATGCCGCCGCCGAACCAGCACACGGGCTCACCTTGCGCGGGCGTGGCCGCGATCATGCGCACATTCATGTGCACCGTGGGCACGTAGGGGTTGCGCGGGTGGAAAACCAGCGAGACGCCCATGGCCTCGAACGGTGCACCGGCCAGTTCGGGCCGGTGCTGGGTGGCCGAGGGCGGCAGGCGCGGCCCCTTGACGTGCGAGAAACCGCATCCCGCGCGTTCAAACACAGCGCCATCTTCCAGGATCTGGGTGATGCCCTGCCCCTGCAGGGTTTCGCCCGCGGGCTTCTTCCAGTGATCCACCACGAAGCGGCCACCATCGACCAGCGCGACGGTGGACGTGATGCGGTCTTGCAGACCGGTGAGGTAATCGCGAACCTTTTGTGGCGAGCTGCTCATGCGGACCTTTGCCAGATCAGAGGGCGCGGTAACCGATGTCGCGGCGGCACTGCATGCCGTCGAAATCGATGCCGTCCACCACGCCATAGGCCTTCTGCTGCGCCGCGGCCACGGTGTCGGCCAGAGCCGTCACGCACAGCACGCGGCCACCGGACACCACCACCTGCCCGTTGGCATCGGCCGTACCGGCATGGAACACCATGCGGTCGGCCTCGTCGGACGGCAGACCGGTGATGGCATCGCCCTTGCGCGGGTTCATGGGGTAGCCGGCCGCGGCCAGCACCACACCCAGCGCCACGCGCGGGTCCCAGTCCAGCGTGACCTGGTCCAGCTCGGCTCGGGTGGCCTGCAGCAGCACCTGGGCCAGGTTGGAGCGCAGGCGCATCATGATCGGCTGGGTCTCGGGGTCGCCCATACGGCAGTTGAACTCCAGCGTCTTGACGCGGCCGTCGGGCGTGATCATCAGACCAGCGTACAGGAAGCCGGTGTACGGGATGCCGTCGGCCGCCATGCCGCGCAGCGTCGGCAGGATCACCTCGTCCATGGCGCGCTGGTGCACAGCCGGGGTCACCACCGGTGCGGGTGAATACGCGCCCATGCCACCGGTGTTCGGGCCCTGATCGGCGTCCAGCAGGCGCTTGTGGTCCTGGCTGGTGGCCAGCGCCAGCGCGTTCACGCCATCGCACAGCACGATGAAGCTGGCTTCCTCGCCTTCGAGGAACTCCTCGATCACGACGCGAGCGCCGCCTTCGTTGTGCGCCACGCCCAGCTTGTTGTCCAGCAGCATGAAGTCGATCGCCTCGTGCGCCTCGGCCAGCGACATGGCCACCACCACGCCCTTGCCCGCCGCCAGACCGTCAGCCTTGATCACGATGGGGGCGCCCTTGGCGTCCACATAGGCGTGGGCCTGCGCTGCATCGGTAAAGGTCTGGTACTCGGCCGTGGGAATGCCGTGGCGCTGCATGAAGGCCTTGCTGAAGGCCTTGGAGCTTTCCAGCTGGGCGGCCTTCTGCGTCGGGCCGAAGATCGCCAGGCCATGGGCCCGGAATTCGTCCACCACGCCCGCCGCCAGCGGTGCCTCGGGCCCCACCACCGTCAGGCCGATGCCTTTGGCCTGCGCCCACTCGCGCAGCGCCACCTTGTCGGTGATGGGCAGGTTGATCAGCTGCGCGTCACGCGCCGTACCGGCATTGCCCGGCGCCACGAACACCTGCTCCACACCCTCGGACTGCTTGAGCTTCCACGCCAGAGCGTGCTCGCGGCCACCGCCGCCAATCACCAGGACTTTCATTCGTTGATCTCTGCGTTGTGGAAGATCTCCTGCACGTCGTCCAGATCTTCAAGAATATCGAGCAGCTTCTGCATACGCGCCGCGTCCTCCCCGGCGAGCGGGATGGCGTTTTCAGCACGCATGGTGACTTCGGCCACCTCGGGCTTCAGGCCAGCGGCTTCCAGCGCGTTCTTCACGGCTTCAAAGTCGGGGTAGGAGGTCAGCACCTCGATGGCGCCATCGTCGTCGGTGATCACGTCTTCGGCGCCGGCTTCCAGCGCCACCTCCATCACCTTGTCCTCGCTCGTGCCGGGCGCAAAGACGATCTGGCCGCAGTGCTTGAACTGGAAGGCCACCGAACCGTCGGTACCCAGGTTGCCACCGTACTTGCTGAAGGCGTGACGCACCTCGGCCACGGTGCGCACCTTGTTGTCGGTCATGGTGTCGACAATGATCGCCGCGCCACCGATGCCATAGCCTTCGTAGCGGATTTCTTCCAGCGCCTGGCCTTCGAGGTTTCCGGAGGCCTTGTCCACGTTGTACTTGATACGGTCGGCCGGCATGTTCGCCGCCTTGGCCTTCTCGATCGCCAGCCGCAGCCGCGGGTTCATGGCCGGGTCGCCACCACCGGTGCGGGCGGCCACCGTGATTTCACGGATCACACGCGTCCAGATCTTGCCCCGCTTCTCATCCTGACGGCCCTTGCGGTGTTGAATATTGGCCCATTTGCTGTGTCCAGCCACGAGTGAGTCCTTTTTTCTGACCAGAGTTTGGTGTAATAACCTTCGATTTTACGACCCCCTCTTCTCACACCCTTGAGGACGCAGACCATGGCAGAACCGATGCTGATCGCCCAGAACACCAACGCCCAATGCCACCTCCTGCCAGGGCTGGCGAATCGCCACGGCCTGATCACCGGCGCCACGGGCACCGGCAAGACGGTGACACTGCAAACCCTGGCCGAGCAGTTCTCCAACATCGGCGTGCCGGTCTTCATGGCCGATGTCAAGGGCGACCTCACCGGCATCAGCCAGACCGGCAAGCTGCCCGACAAGGTGGTGAAGATCCTGGCCGACCGCGGTATCACCCCAACCGAGCCGCAAGCCTGCCCCACAACACTGTGGGACGTGTTCGGTGAACAAGGTCACCCGGTGCGCGCCACAGTCTCCGACATGGGCCCGCTGCTGCTGGCCCGCATGCTCGATCTCAACGACACCCAAGCCGGCGTACTCAATCTGGTGTTCAAGATTGCCGACGACAACGGGCTACTGCTGCTGGACATGAAAGACCTGCGTGCCATGCTGCAGCACGTGGGCGATAACGCCAAGCAGTTCACCACCGAATACGGTAATGTCAGTGCCGCCAGCATTGGCGCCATCCAGCGCGGGCTGATGCAGGTCGAGCAGCAGGGGGGGGACAAGTTTTTTGGCGAGCCGATGCTCGACATCAGTGACTTCATGCAGACCGAGCGTGGCAAGGGCGTGATCAACATCCTGGCCGCCGACAAGCTGCTGAATGCGCCGCGCCTGTATGCCACCTTCCTGCTGTGGATGCTGTCCGAGCTGTTCGAGACCCTGCCCGAGATCGGTGACCCGGAAAAGCCCAAGCTGGTGTTCTTCTTCGATGAGGCCCACCTGCTGTTCAAGGACGCGCCCAAGGTGCTGATCGAGCGCATCGAACTGGTCGTGCGCCTGGTGCGATCCAAGGGCGTGGGCGTGTATTTTGTGACCCAGAATCCGCTGGACATTCCCGATTCGGTGCTGGGTCAGCTGGGCAACCGCGTGCAGCATGCGCTGCGCGCCTTCACCCCGCGCGACCAGAAGGCGGTCAAGGCCACCGCCCAGACCATGCGTCCCAAGGCCGGCCTGGACATCGAAGCAGCCATCACCGAGCTCGCCGTGGGCGAAGCCTTGGTGAGCCTGCTCGATGCCAAGGGGCGTCCCAGCGAGACCGAACGCGTGTTCGTGCTGCCGCCGGGCAGCCAGCTGGGCCCCATCACACCCGAACAGCGGCAAGCCCTGCTGCAGCAATCGCTGGTGGCGGGTGTGTACGAGAAGGCGCTCGACCGCGAGAGCGCCTACGAACTGCTTCGCGCCCACGCGGGCGGTCCGTCCGCTGAAACCGACACGCCACCGGCCGGTGCGCCCAAGACCCCACGCATCCCGGGCGCTGCGGGCAAGACGGCGGAATCGGCCTCGGCCGGCGGCGTGGGCGGCATGCTCAACGAGGCCTTGTTCGGCCGAACCGGGCCGCGTGGCGGACAGTACGACGGGCTGGTGCAGACCATGGCCAAGACAGCGGCGCGCAGCGTGGCCAGCGGCATCGGCCGCCAGATCGTGCGCGGCGTGCTCGGCAGCCTGCTGGGCGGCAAGCGCTGACCCGGTCAGCGGGCCCAAGAAAAAGGCCCGGCGATGCCGGGCCTTTTTCGCATCCGCGCGCGGCATCCGCGCGCTGCCAACCGGATCAGCCCGCGGTGGCTTCCTCGGGTTTGGCCTTGCCTTCTTTCTTGGGCAACGGCTGGATATCGAGCAAGACATCCTGGGTTTCCTTGCCGTCTTCGCCAACTTTGGTTTCCAGATCCACGGTCAGACGCCCCCCCTCGGTCAGGCGCCCGAACAGCAGTTCGTCGGCCAGCGCACGGCGGATGGTGTCCTGGATCAGGCGCTGCATGGGGCGCGCGCCCATGAGCGGGTCGAAGCCCTTCTTGGCCAGGTGCTTGCGCAAGGTATCGGTGAAGGTGACCTCCACCTTCTTCTCGGCCAGCTGACCTTCGAGCTGCAGCAGGAACTTGTCCACCACGCGCATGATGATCTGCTCATCCAGCGCGCGGAAACTGACGATGGCGTCCAGCCGGTTGCGGAACTCGGGCGTGAACAGGCGCTTGATGTCGCCCATTTCGTCGCCGGCCGCCCGCGGGTTGGTGAAGCCGATGGTCGCCTTGTTCATGGTCTCGGCACCCGCGTTGGTCGTCATGATGATGATGACATTGCGGAAGTCGGCCTTGCGACCGTTGTTGTCGGTCAGCGTGCCGTGATCCATGACCTGCAGCAGCACGTTGAAGATGTCCGGGTGCGCCTTCTCGATCTCGTCGAGCAGCAGCACGCAGTGCGGCTTCTTGGTGATCGCCTCGGTCAACAGGCCGCCCTGGTCGAAACCCACGTAGCCCGGAGGCGCGCCGATCAGGCGGCTGACGGCGTGACGCTCCATGTACTCCGACATGTCGAAGCGGATCAGGTCGATGCCCATGATGTAGGCCAGCTGCTTGGCGGCCTCGGTCTTGCCGACCCCCGTGGGGCCGCTGAACAGGAAGGCGCCGATGGGCTTGTCGGCCTTGCCCAGCCCCGAGCGCGCCATCTTGACGCTGGCGGCCAGCACCTCCAGCGCCTTGTCCTGGCCGAACACCACGCTCTTGAGGTCGCGTTCGAGCGTCTGCAGCTTGCTGCGGTCGTCGTTGGACACGTTCGCGGGCGGAATGCGTGCGATCTTGGCCACGATCTCTTCGATCTCGTTCTTGCCGATCGTCTTCTTGCGCTTGGACGGTGCCAGGATGCGCTGTGCCGCGCCGGCCTCGTCGATCACGTCGATGGCCTTGTCGGGCAGGTGGCGGTCGTTGATGTACTTGGCCGACAGCTCTGCCGCCGCCTGCAGCGCCGCCACGGCGTACTTGACGCTGTGGTGCTCCTCGAAGCGGCTCTTGAGGCCCTTGAGGATGTCCACCGTCTGCTCCACCGTGGGCTCGACCACGTCCACCTTCTGGAAGCGGCGGGACAAGGCGGCGTCCTTCTCGAAAATGCCGCGGTACTCGGTGAAGGTGGTGGCGCCAATGCACTTGAGCTGGCCGCTGGAGAGCGCCGGCTTGAGCAGGTTGGACGCGTCCAGCGTGCCACCGGACGCAGCACCCGCACCGATCAGGGTGTGGATTTCGTCAATGAACAGAATGGCGTGTGGCTTGTCTTTTAGCGACTTGAGCACGGCCTTGAGGCGTTGCTCGAAATCGCCGCGGTATTTGGTACCGGCCAGCAGCGCGCCCATGTCCAGCGAATACACCGTGGCCTCGGCCAGGATCTCGGGTACGTCGTTCTGCGTGATACGCCAGGCCAGGCCTTCGGCGATCGCGGTCTTGCCCACGCCGGCCTCGCCCACCAGCAGCGGGTTGTTCTTGCGACGGCGGCACAGGATCTGGATCGTGCGCTCGACCTCGTATTCGCGGCCGATCAGCGGGTCGATCTTGCCGTCCTTGGCCGCCTGGTTCAGGTTCAGGGTGAACTGCTCCAGCGGCGACTGCTTTTCGTTGCCCTTGGCTTCGGCCCCCTGCTCCTCGTTCTCGGCCGCGCTCTCGCCCGGCTTGGACGCTTCGGGCGGATCGCTCTTGCGAATGCCGTGGGCAATGAAATTGACCACGTCCAGGCGGGTCACGCCCTGCTGGTGCAGGTAGTAGACGGCGTGCGAATCCTTTTCGCCGAAGATGGCCACCAGCACGTTGGCGCCGGTGACTTCCTTCTTGCCGTTGCCGGTGGACTGCACGTGCATGATGGCGCGCTGGATCACGCGCTGGAAACCCAGGGTGGGCTGGGTGTCCACCTCTTCGGTGCCCGCAACCTGCGGCGTGTTGTCCTTGATGAAGTTCGTCAGGGACTTGCGCAGGTCGTCGATGCTGGCCGAGCAAGCCCGCAGCACCTCGGCAGCGCTGGGGTTGTCCAGCAGGGCGAGCAGCAGGTGCTCGACGGTGATGAATTCGTGCCGCTGCTGCCGGGCCTCCACAAAGGCCATATGCAAGCTGACTTCAAGTTCCTGGGCAATCATGGGCACTTCCTTTGGGCAGAGTGGTCGGGAGGGCTGGAATCCGGGTTGTGGGTGCGCAAGAGTCCAGTAGATGCGTTCGATACGGTGTTATTCAACCGGTTCACTCACACATTGAAGGGGATGGCCGGCATGCCGGGCCGCCTGCAGAACCTGGTCCACCTTGGTGGTGGCCACGTCCCGGGTGTAAATCCCGCAGACGCCTTTACCCTCGAGGTGGATCTTGAGCATGATCTGCGTGGCGGTTTCGCGGTCTTTGGAGAAAAACTCCTGGATGACCAGCACGACAAACTCCATCGGGGTGAAGTCGTCGTTGAGCAGCACCACCTGGAACATCTGCGGCGGTTTGACGCGCTGGGTCCTGCGTTCGAGCACCACCGAGTCGCCACTGCCGGCGCCGGGCGGAGAAAGGGGCGTGGTGGGATTTTTCGGTTTACCGGAAGCCATGAAAACGATTCTAGCGGTCGCCACGCAGACGCGCCGGAAGCGGCAGATCTCCCTGCTGTGTCCTGGCCCTTCGGTGCGTACGACATGCTGGCGATTCTGGCCAATCGCGCACGATCAGAAACGCCGAGGAACAGGGGTTCCCGGCGGTTATTCGGATCTTGCCGGCGACAAAGGGGCATGGCCCCCCGCGCGCGCGGCCTTCTTTACATGTGGTCGATCATGACCTGGCCGAAACCCGAGCAGCTGACCTGGGTGGCGCCTTCCATGAGACGGGCAAAGTCATACGTGACCTTTTTGCTCTGGATCGCCTTTTCCATGCTCGAAATGATCAGGTCGGCCGCCTCTTTCCAGCCCATGTGGCGCAGCATCATCTCGGCCGACAGGATCTCGGAGCCCGGATTCACGTAATCCTTGCCGGCGTACTTGGGCGCCGTGCCGTGGGTGGCCTCAAAGCAGGCCACCGAATCCGACAGATTGGCGCCCGGCGCGATACCGATGCCGCCCACCTGGGCCGCCAGCGCGTCGGAAATGTAGTCACCGTTGAGGTTGAGCGTGGCGATCACCGAATACTCAGCCGGGCGCAGCAGGATCTGCTGCAGGAAGGCGTCGGCAATCGAGTCCTTGATGGTGATGTCCTTGCCGGTGCGGGGGTTCTTGAATTTGCACCACGGCCCGCCGTCGATCAACTGGGCGCCGAACTCCTTCTGGGCCAGGGCGTAACCCCAATCCCGGAAGCCGCCTTCGGTGTACTTCATGATGTTGCCCTTGTGGACCAGGGTCACGCTGGGCTTGTCGTTGTCGATGGCGTACTGGATCGCCTTGCGCACCAGTCGCTCGGTGCCTTCGATGGACACCGGCTTGACCCCGATACCCGAGGTTTCGGGGAAACGGATCTTGGTCACACCCATCTCGTCTTGCAGGAAACGGATGAGCTTCTTCGCCTTGTCGCTTCGAGCGGCGTACTCGATGCCAGCGTAAATGTCCTCGGAGTTCTCGCGGAAGATCACCATATTGATCTTGTGCGGCTCTTTCACCGGCGAGGGCACGCCCGGGAAGTACTGCACGGGCCGCAGGCAGACATACAGGTCCAGTTCCTGGCGCAGCGCCACGTTCAGCGAACGGATACCGCCGCCCACCGGGGTGGTCAGCGGCCCCTTGATCGACACCACATAGTCCTTCAGCGCGGCCAGGGTCTCCTCGGGCAGCCAGACGTCCGGGCCGTACACCTGGGTCGATTTCTCACCCGCGTACACCTCCATCCAGTGGATCCGGCGCTGTCCGCCATAAGCTTTGGCCACCGCGGCATCCACCACCTGCAGCATCACCGGTGTGATATCCAGCCCGGTGCCGTCGCCCTCGATGTAGGGAATGATCGGCTCGTCCGGCACGTTGAGCGACATGTCGGGATTGACGGTGATCTTCTGGCCCTGGGCGGGCACCTGAATGTGCTGGTACATGCGGTCTGTCTCCGTTGGATGGTGCGTGGCACTGTGCCGTTGGCGGGCTGGCGAATTCTAGACCCCCCCCCACGCGCGACACCTGCCTCATCGCTGACAATGCAAATCCTCCGTCCCACCCCGACGCACCATGATTCGCCGAACCACCCTCACCGCCGCCCTCGCCTGCCTGATGGCCACGCCCTTGTGGGCACAAGACGCCCCGCAACGCCACCTGCCGCAGGTCACGCTCAAGGCGGGCATGCACCTGATCCAGGCCCAGGTCGCCTCGACCCCGGAGCAGCGGGCCATCGGCCTCATGCACCGCCAGAGCATGCCGACCAACGAGGGGATGCTGTTCGTGTTCGACACGCCGGGCGTGCAATGCTTCTGGATGAAGAACACCCTGATTCCGCTGACCGCTGCCTTCGTGGCCGATGACGGCAGCATCGTCAACCTGGTGGACATGAAGCCCCAGACACTGGACTCGCACTGCTCCGAAAAGCCGGTGCGCTTTGTGCTCGAGATGAACCAGGGCTGGTTCGCCAAAAGGGGCCTGCAGGCCGGGGCACGCCTGGGCGGGGCACCGTTCGACAACCGGCGCTGAGCGCGCCGCTCACCCGCCAGGGCCCAGCAAAAAAGCCCGCCGTCCGGCGGGCCTTTTTCATGCCGGTGCGGCGGCGGTCAGGCCACCGACGCGAGCGCAGCGTTCAGCGTCTGGCTCGGCCGCATCACCGCTTCGAGCTTGCTGAAGTCGGGCTGATAGTAACCACCGATGTCCACCGACTGGCCCTGCACCGCGTTGAGTTCGCCCACGATCGCGGCCTCGTTATCGCTCAGGGTCTTGGCCAGCGGTGCAAACTTGGCCGCCAGTTCGGCGTCCTGGGTTTGCGCGGCGAGCTCCTGGGCCCAGTACAGCGCCAGGTAGAACTGGCTGCCCCGGTTGTCGAGCTGCCCGGTCTTGGGCGACGGGTTCTTGTTGTTGTCCAGCAGCTTGCCGGTGGCCGCATCCAGCGTGGTGGCCAGGATCTTGGCCTTGGTGTTGCCCGTCTTGAGCCCCAAATCCTCCAGCGAGACGGCCAGCGCCAGGAATTCACCCAGCGAGTCCCAGCGCAGGTGATTTTCTTCCACCAGCTGCTGCACATGCTTGGGGGCCGAGCCGCCGGCACCGGTTTCGTACATGCCACCGCCGGCCATCAGCGGCACGATGGAGAGCATCTTGGCCGAGGTGCCCAGCTCCATGATCGGGAACAGGTCGGTCAGGTAGTCGCGCAGGATGTTGCCCGTCGCGCTGATGGTGTCCAGCCCGCGGATCACGCGCTCGAGGGTGTAACGCATGGCGCGCACCTGGCTCATGATCTGAATGTCCAGACCGGTGGTGTCGTGCTCGTGCAGGTACATCTTGACCTTGCGGATCAGCTGCGCCTCGTGCGGGCGGTAGGCATCCAGCCAGAACACCACCGGCATGCCGGAGTTGCGGGCACGGTTGACAGCCAGCTTGACCCAGTCGCGGATGGCGGCGTCCTTGACCTGGCACATGCGCCAGATATCACCGGCTTCCACGTTCTGGCTCAGCAGCACCTCGCCCGTTTCCAGGTCGGTGATATTCGCCACGCCGTCTTCGGTGATTTCGAAGGTCTTGTCGTGCGAGCCGTATTCCTCGGCCTGCTGGGCCATCAGGCCGACGTTGGGCACCGTGCCCATGGTCTTGGGGTCGAAGGCGCCGTGCCACTTGCAGAAGTTGATCATCTCCTGATAGATGCGGGCGAAGGTCGACTCCGGCATCACGGCCTTGACGTCCTTGAGGCGGCCGTTGGCGTCCCACATCTTGCCGCCGTTGCGGATCATGGCAGGCATGGATGCGTCCACGATCACGTCGTTGGGCGAGTGGAAGTTGGTGATGCCCTTGGCCGAATCGACCATGGCCAACTCGGGGCGGTGCTCGTGGCAGGCGTGCAGGTCGCGCTTGATCTCGTCCTGCTTGCTCTGGGGCAGCGTCGCGATCTTGTTGTAGAGATCGACCATGCCGTTGTTGACGTTGACACCCAGCTCCTTGAACAGGGCGTCGTGCTTCTCGAAGGCTTCCTTGTAGAAGATCTTCACGCAGTGGCCGAACACGATGGGGTGCGAGACCTTCATCATCGTGGCCTTGACGTGCAGCGAGAACATCACGCCGGTCTTGCGCGCGTCTTCGATTTCTTTTTCATAGAAGGCCACCAGGGCCTTCTTGCTCATGAACATCGAGTCGATGACCTCGCGGTCGAGCAGCGAAACCTTGGGCTTGAGCACGATGGTCTTGCCGCTCTTGGTGATCAGCTCCATCTTCACGTCGCGCGCCTTGTCCAGCGTCATGGACTTTTCACCGTGGTAGAAGTCGCCGGCGTGCATGTGGGACACGTGCGAGCGCGAGGCCTGGCTCCACTCGGCCATGCTGTGCGGGTTCTTGCGGGCGAACTCCTTCACGGCGCGCGGCGCGCGGCGGTCGGAATTGCCTTCGCGCAGCACCGGGTTCACGGCCGAGCCGATGCACTTGGCGTAGCGCGCCTTGATTGACTTTTCTTCGTCGTTCTTGGGGTTCTCGGGGAAGTCGGGAATCTTGTAGCCCTTGCCCTGCAGTTCCTTGATCGCGGCCACCAGCTGTGCAACGGATGCGCTGATGTTGGGCAGCTTGATGATGTTGGCTTCAGGGCGCAGGGTCAGCTTGCCCAGATCGGCCAGGTGGTCGGGCACGCGCTGCTCTTCGGTCAGGTATTCGGGGAACTGGGCCAGGATGCGGCCTGCCACCGAGATGTCGCTGGTGGTCACGTTCACACCGGCCGGAGCGGCGAAAGCGCGGACGATGGGGAGGAACGACGCCGTCGCCAGCAGGGGCGCTTCGTCGGTGAGGGTGTAGACGATGGTCGGGGCGTTTTGGCTCATGTGATGGCTCCTGATGTCGTTGTAAGAAAACGCCGGTCCGAGCGCAGACCGACACAAACAATCGATGGTGTGGGATTTTGCTTTCAGTCCTCTGACCTTTGATTCAAATTTTGAACTGATATCCCGCAATGCAAAAACCACTCCCCAAAAAGCCCATTTTTTTTCACGCCGCGGCCTGACACCGCCCAAAACAAAGGCCCGGTGACGGGACGCCACCGGGCCTTCGTGCTGATGCGAACGCGCGATCACGCGTAGTTGGCTTCGGCAAACGACCAGTTCACCAGCTGGTCCAAGAAGGTTTCGACGAACTTGGGACGCAGGTTCCGGTAGTCGATGTAGTAGGCGTGCTCCCACACGTCCACGGTCAGCAGGGCCTTGTCGGCGGTGGTCAGCGGCGTGCCGGCAGCCCCCATGTTGACGATGTCCACCGAACCGTCGGCCTTCTTGACCAGCCAGGTCCAGCCCGAACCGAAGTTGCCCACGGCCGACTTGACAAAGGCTTCCTTGAAGGCTGCGTAGCTGCCCCACTTGGCGTTGATGGCAGCCGCCAGGGCCCCGGACGGCTCACCGCCGCCATTGGGCTTCATGCAGTTCCAGAAAAAGGTGTGGTTCCAGATCTGGGCAGCGTTGTTGTAGATGCCACCGGAGGACTTCTTCACGATGGACTCGAGATCCATGTTCTCGAACTCGGTGCCCTTTTGCAGGTTGTTCAGGTTGACCACATAGGCGTTGTGGTGCTTGCCGTGGTGGAACTCCAGCGTTTCCTTGGAGTAGTGCGGCGCCAGGGCGTCAAGGGCGTACGGCAGTGCGGGCAGGGTGTGTTCCATGGGGTTCCTCGTGCGGTTGAATCGTTGATTGGGGACACACAGCGCGTTGCGTCCCCACCGAGGGCGCATTGTAGGCACGGCCCGCCACCCCTGCGGGTGTGGGCCTATCCACGCGCGGCGGTCCGGGTCACGGACACCGACAAGGTGCCGTCGACCAGCGTTGCCGTCAGCGCCTGCCCGGTCGCCACCTGGCCCACGTGTGTGACGGCGCCACCCTGTGCATCGCTTAGCCAGGCATAGCCACGCTGCAGCACCAACTGCGGATCGAGCAGCCCAAGGGCATGCGCACTGCGCTGCAGACGCTGCTGCTGCAGTTCCACGGCCCGCTGCAGGGCTAGGGGCAGGCGCTGCACCAGCACGTCGCAGCGGTTGTACCGGGTGGACAGCGCCACTTGCACACCGTGGCCGAGCTGGTGCTGCAAACGCAGCAACTGCTGGCGGCTGTCGTGCAGACGGGTCAAGGGGCGGCCCAGGCGCTGGCCCAGCCGATCAAGACGCTGGGCACGTGCATCCACACCGGCCCAGACCGCTGCAGTGAGCCGCTCCTGCAGGTACTGCAGTTCTCCCAGGCGCTGCGCCTGAGGCGGTGCGCACAGTTCTGCGGCCGCCGTGGGCGTGGGCGCCCGCAGGTCGGCGACGAAGTCCGCCAGGGTGAAGTCGGTTTCATGCCCCACACCACAGATCACCGGCATGGGCGCCTGCGCCACGGTCCGCACCACTGCCGGGTCGTTGAACGACCACAGGTCTTCCAGCGAGCCCCCGCCACGCACCAGCAGCAGCACGTCACAACCGCCTGTCTGGCCGTGGTGGCGATAGGCCGCCTGCAAGGCTGCACAGAGTTCGGCCGGCGCCTGCGCCCCCTGAACCGACGCCGGAAACACCACCACGGGCAGGTGCGGCACACGCCGGCGCAGCGCGGTCACCACGTCACGCAGGGCGGCGGCCCCGAGCGAGGTGACCACGCCAACGCCCCGGGGCTGCACCGGCAAGGGTTTCTTGCGGGCGGTGTCGAACAGCCCTTCGGCTTCGAGCTGTGCCTTCAGGCGCAGGAACTGCTCGAACAGCCCACCCTGTCCGGCGGGCTTGAGGCGCTCGACGATCAACTGCAAATCGCCACGCGGTCCGTACACATCCAGCTTGCCCGCGGCCTCGACCAGCAAGCCGTCACGCGGCACGAAGTCCAGCTGGTCGGCCGACCGGCGAAACATCGCACAGCGCAACTGGCCGGTTTCGTCCTTCAATGCGAAGTAGCAATGTCCGCTGGAGGCCCGAGCGAAGCCCGAGATCTCGCCCCGCACGGTCAGCGGATTGAAGCGTGCCGCCAGTGCATCGGCCAGGGCCCGCATGAGGGCACCCACCCCCCACACGGCGGGAGCCCCCGGGGCGCGCGGGGCTGAAAATGGCTCAGACACTGGCATTCGAGAGGCAAATGTGTCCACACCCCGCGGCCACGCTGGCGACGGCCCGGCAGCAGCCGCCTTTGCGCGGCCCGCACGGCCAAGCCCTTGATTTCAAAGCATTTTGCACTGCCTGTTTGCTCATCAATGTGTTGGAAGTCAGGATTTGTGCGGCCTGGCGCCCGTTGCCCACCTGGTTGCCCACAAAGTTATCCACAGAAAATGGGGATGGAGTGCCCGGTGGCACATCGTTGGCCGTGCCGGACTGCCGGAAGGGCTGCGCCATAATCACAAAGATTGCACAGTGCCGCGCTGCGGCCCCCGTCTGGAGCCCTGATTTGCTTTCCATCATACAAGCGGCCGGCTGGCCCATCTGGCCCCTGATTGCCTGCTCCGTGATCGGCCTGGCGCTGGTCATCGAGCGCTTCATCAGCCTCAAGACCGCCAAGATCGTGCCCCCCAAACTGCTCGATGAGGCCATCATGGTGTCGCGCAATGGCATCCCGGGCACCGATGTGGTGAACCAACTGGAGCAGAACTCGGTGCTCGGGGAGGTGCTGGCCAGCGGCTTTCGCACCCTCAACACCAATCCGCGCGCCAGCGAAGCCGATCTGCGTGCCAACCTCGAGGGTGCCGGCCGCCAGGCAGCCGCCAAACTGCAGCGCTACCTGGGCGCGCTGGCCACCATCGCTTCGGCAGCCCCGTTGCTGGGTCTGCTGGGCACCGTGATCGGCATGATCGAAATCTTCGGTTCGCAAGGCATGGACGGCGGCATGGGTATCACGCCCGGCGGCGGAAATCCCGCGCAACTGGCGCACGGCATCTCGATCGCGCTGTACAACACCGCCTTCGGCCTGATCGTGGCGATTCCGGCCCTGATTTTCTGGCGCTACTTCCGTGCCCGGGTGGACGACTACCTGCTGAGCATGGAGCTGGCGGCCGAGCGCTTCGCCCGCCATCTGCTCACACTGCGCCGCTGAGCGGGGGAGACCGTCCAGCATGAACTTCCGCCCCGGCAACCGGGATGAGCCCGAGCTCAACCTGATCCCGTTCATCGACATCCTGCTGGTGATCCTCATCTTCCTGATGCTGACCACCACCTACAGCAAGTTCACCGAACTGCAGGTCAACCTCCCGGTGGCCGATGCCGAGCAACAGCGCCCCAACCCCAAAGAAGTGGTGGTGGCGGTCAGCAGCGACGGCCGCTATGCCATCAACAAGGAAGTGCTCGAAGGGGCAGGCGTGGACACCCTGACCAATGCCCTGGCCCGCGCCGCCCAGGACAGCCGCGAGGTGGTGGTCATCATCAGTGCCGATGCGGCGGCATCCCACCAGTCGGTCATCAACGTGATGGACGCCGCGCGCCGTGCCGGGCTGGTGCAGGTGACCTTTGCCACGCAAACCACGGGCAGCCGGCGCTGAGGCCGGCACACCCTGTTCCATGCCACACGACAGCTGGCACGGCATCTGGGCCCACCGCGGCTGGCGCGCCCGCTTGCTGTGGCCCGTCTCGTGCGTGTACGCCGCGCTAGGGGCGTTGCGCCGATGGCTCTATCGCTGCGGCCTGCTGACCGCCCACCGTCTGCCCGTGCCGGTGGTGGTGGTCGGTAACGTGGTGGTCGGCGGTGCCGGCAAGACACCCACTGTCATCGCACTGGTTGAGCACCTGCGGGCCCGCGGCTGGCAGCCCGGGGTCGTCTCGCGTGGCTATGGGCGCGAAGGGGATGGGGTGCTGGCCGTGACCGATGCTGTCCCGGCCAGCGCCACCGGAGACGAACCGGCCCTGATCCATCGGCGCACCCGCGCCCCGGTGTTTGTCGCACCGCGCCGCATCGACGCGGCGCGCGCCCTGCTCGCCGCACACCCGCGCGTGGACATTCTGCTGTGCGACGATGGCCTGCAGCACCTGGCCCTGGGCCGCGACGTGTCGATCGCCGTGTTCGACGAACGCGGCACCGGCAACGGCTGGCAGTTGCCGGCCGGACTGCTGCGCGAGCCCTGGCCGCCCGGGTGGACACACCCCTGCCCCCCCGATGTGTTGCTGCTGCAGCGGCGGGCCGGCACACCGGGCGTTACCCTGCCGGCCAGCAGCGTGCCCGCCTTCGATGCGGAGCGTCGCCTGGCCGGCCATGTCCATGACGCGCAGGGCCGCCAGGCGGCCCTGGGGAGCCTGGCCGGCCAGCCACTTGTCGCCGTGGCCGGCATCGCCCGGCCACAGGCGTTCTTCGACATGCTGACCCAAAGCGGTTTGCACATCGCTCGGCCGGTGCCCCTGGCCGACCATGCGGCACCGGCCGACTATGCGGCACTGCGGCTGCAGCCGGGCGACACCGTGATCTGCACCGAGAAGGATGCGGTCAAGCTCTTTGCGGTGCTCCCGCCCGGCGTCGCGGCCTGGGCGGTTGCGCTGGAACTGGCGCCACAGCCGGCGTTCTGGCAGGCTGTGGATGCATTGCTGGCACGCCACGCCCCAAGGCGCTGAAGGCCGCTCGCCCCGTATCATCGGCCCATGGACACCAAACTGCTTGAACTGCTGGTCTGCCCCGTCACCAAGGGGCCTCTGATTTACCAGCGCGAGACGCAGGAACTGCTCTCGCGCAGCGCCCGCCTGGCCTACCCCATCCGCGACGGCATCCCCATCCTGCTCGAACACGAAGCCCGCCCGTTGACCGAGGCCGAAGCAGCCCGCCCCCCTGCCCCGCCCGCAGCCCCATGAGCGCGGGCTTTTCGGTCCTGATTCCGGCGCGCATGGCCTCCAGCCGGCTGCCCGACAAGCCGCTGGCCGACATTGCTGGCCTGCCCATGGTGGTGCGCGTGGCGCAACGCGCTGCGCAGAGCCATGCCACCCGCTGCGTGGTCGCGGCCGACGATGCGCGCATCGTGCAGGCCTGCCAGGCCCATGGTGTCGATGTGCTGCTCACCCGCGCAGACCACCCGTCTGGCAGCGACCGGCTGGCCGAGGCCTGCGAGCAGTTGGGGCTGACCGAGGACGCCGTGGTGGTCAACGTCCAGGGTGACGAGCCCCTGATCGCGCCCGAACTGATCAACGCGGTGGCGGCCGAGCTGATGCAACGGCCGGACTGCGTGATGAGCACCGCGGCCCACCCCATCGACCTGATGGCCGACTTCCTCAATCCCAATGTTGTCAAGGTGGTGCTGGACCGCCTCGATACAGCCCTTTATTTCAGCCGGGCGCCGATCGCGTGGTGGCGTGACGGCATGGCCGATCCGGCTCAGCGCCATGCCCTGCCATCACCCGCACCGCTGCGCCACATCGGTATCTACGGGTACCGTGCCGGCTTTCTGCGGCGGTTTCCGCAGCTCGAGCCTGCACCGCTGGAACACACCGAGTCCCTGGAACAGCTGCGCGTGCTCTGGCACGGTCACCGCATCGCCGTGCACCGCGCCGCGCACGCGCCCGGCGCCGGCGTGGACACGCCTGAAGACCTCGCCCGCGTCCGCGCCCTGCTCGCACCCCGCTGAGCGGCACCGCCCCCTGCGCTGTAAGCAAGGGGCCGGTTCACGCGTGCTATCCTCAATCCAAGCCTTTGCACGCCTGCGGCAGGGCAGCCGCCGAGACAAGCGGCCCATCCATTGAAACTCTGAAACAAGGACAACGATGCGACTGATTCTCCTGGGTGCTCCCGGTGCCGGCAAAGGCACGCAAGCCACCTTCATCTGCCAGAAATACGGCATTCCGCAGATCTCCACCGGTGACATGCTGCGCGCCGCCGTCAAGGCCGGCACCCCGCTGGGCCTGCAGGCCAA
>Ga0172372_10002606_pt1 | contig 27231 bp, 20 predicted proteins | sample LakKiv5m_2_FD_114544 | JGI IMG/M metagenome (GOLD analysis project Ga0172372, IMG submission 114544) | Freshwater microbial communities from Kabuno Bay, South-Kivu, Congo - kab_092012_9.5m | ecosystem: Environmental > Aquatic > Freshwater > Lake | place: Democratic Republic of the Congo...
ATACACGATCATGTCCAGCGGGCGGTTGCGGTTGCCCAGCTCGGCGATGGTCTTGCCCTTGATCTTCGCGCCGGGCTTCAGCTCGCTGATGGGGAACTGCACCAGCGGCGTGCAGGTGTAGGCGGCGAGGAGCTGCGCTTCCTTGCCGACCTTGAACGGGACGAACGTGCGGATGGGCGAGCGGGTCTCGAACTTGCCGTGCGCGCCGTGGTAAATCTCGACGCTCGTGCCGTTGGCGACCTTCTGGAACGGGAAAGGAATCGCGCGCAGCGTGGAGGAAAACTCCTCGTTCGACAGCCCGGCGATGAGCAGGCGGTCCTCCAAGAACGCGAGGTCGGTGATGGACTCCTGGCGCGGGTTGCTCTGGCGTTTGCCCTCGCCCTGCACGCCGTCCACCGGCGCGTCGGGCAGCTCGGCGCGGGAATGCCTCACCTTGTCGAGCGAGACGACTTCGAGGTTGCCATCGCCCTTCACGCGCACAATGACCGACGCCGCACCCGCACCGCGCCCGCGCGTGACGGCGAGATAGGCGGTGTGCGAAGCGGGATTGACGGCGAGGTCGTCAATGATGACCTGGTCGGCGGCGGTGCCGAGCAGCGCGGCGACCTTCGTGTTGATGCCGTCCACCTTCACGGGCTTGGCCGCGCCGCCCTTGGTGTCACCGGTGGCGACGGCGACGACGGCGGCGGACTTGGTGTCGGCAATGAACAGGATGCCATCCGGCCCGAAGGTGATCGGCCCGGCGGACTTGAGGGTGACTTTGCCTTCGGTCATGCCGGAGATCCAGTTGGCGGCGGAGGCGGTCCCGGCCAGCAAAGCCAAGCCGAGCGGGATGGAGAGGAGTGATGTGGGTTTCATAGGTTGAGGGTTTGGACGCGGACAGGCCGCGTCAGGTTGCAAACAGGTTTCTGGCGAACTGACGCGATAGGAGCGCGTCCGGGGCAAGCGTTCAACCTCTTTTTCCACCTTTGTCTTGTCCGCCGACGGTGCCCGGAGATCCGCAACGCAACCTGAATTCAACGCTCGAAAACTTCTACGATGCTGTCCGCGTCAATGCGGACGTTCTCGCCCGAGTCCGCAAAATAGAACAACATCTGGCAATCCTTGCTGGCCCCGAGGTCGCGGCGCGTCTTGAAGTGGTATTTCGCTCCGTTGCTCAGGCGGATGACAAACGGGCGGAACGGTTCCCGTTCCACGATTCGCTCAACCTCTTGCAGCTTGATGGCGGCAACGTAGACGGAGGCCGCCCAGCGGACAAGCCGGTTTTGGAGCCTTGCCGATGGAAGGAACGCGAACGCGCCTGCCGAAGCCATTCGCGGCGGACTTCAATACACCCGGCGCAGGTTCGAGGGCAGGATGTTCAGCTCGCCGCGATACTTGGCGACGGTGCGGCGGGCGATGGTGATGCCCTTGGCCACGAGCAGCTTCACGATGGCGTCGTCGGAGAGCGGGGCGAACTGGTCCTCGCCCTTGATGATCTCGGCCACCATGTCCTTGATGCTGGTGTTCGCGACGGCCTGGCCGTCGGCGGCGGTGAAGCCGGAGGTGAAGAAGTGCTTCATCTCGAAGACGCCGTGCGGGGTCTCCATGTATTTGCCGGAGACGGCGCGGCTGACGGTGGTCTCGTGGACGCCCACGACCTCGGCGACCTGGTTCATGGTGAGCGGCTTGAGGTGCGCGCGGCCCTGCTCCATGAAGTCGCGCTGCCGCTTCACAATCTCGGTGGCGATGTTGTGGATGGTCTGCTGGCGCTGGTGGAGGCTCTTGATGAGGAATTTTCCGGCGCGGATTTTGTCGCGGATGTATTCGCGCGTGGCGGGGTCAGTCTCCTGCCGCGCCATGAGATCCTTGTAGGTGTTGCTGATGCGGAGGTGGGGAACCTGATCGTTGTTGAGGGTGACCACCCAGTCCTCGCCGACCTTCTGCACGAAGACTTCCGGGATGATGTATTGCTCGTTGTCCGGCAGGAAGGCGCGGCCCGGATGCGGTTCGAGATGGCCGATGCGGTCGGCGGCCTCCTGAATGTCCACGACATCCTGCCCGAGGGCGCGGGCGATTTCCGGGAAACGCCGGCGGCCCAGCGCCTCCATGTGGCCGGTGACGATCTTGTATTCGAGGGTGTCCTGCCGGCCCGCGCGTTCGAGCTGGAGTTGCAGGCACTCGCCCAGGCCCCGCGCGCCCACGCCCGGCGGCTGGAAGGTCTGCACCACCTTGAGCGCGGCGGCGAACTTCTCCAGCGGCACGCCGGTGGAGGCGGCCAGCTCCTCGATGCTGGTGGCGAGCCAGCCGCGTTCGTCAATGTTCCCGACGATCATCTCCGCGAGCGGCAGTTGCTCCGGGGTCAGTTCCGAGTCGCGCACCTGCTCCAGCAGCATCTCCTGCAAGGACTGCCCGGCGACGAGCGAATCGAACATGAACTGCCGGCGCTCCTCGTCCTCCTCGGTCGCACGCATGGGCGAGTTGCTCTGCGCGTAATGGTCCCGCCACTCCTGATCCAGTTGCGCGAGCTTGTCGAACTCGGCCTGAAAATCATCCGCCGGCTCCGCGCCCTCCTTCTCGGGCGCCGAGTCGGAGGTCAGGTCGGCCGGCGGCTCGGCGGGGTCAAGCTGCTCGGCGACTTCGTCCTTCTCCTTGCCGGGCTTGTCGTCGAGTTCCAGCTCGCCGTTGAGCGACTCCTCGAGCACCGGGTTCTGCTCCAGTTCCGCCTCGACCTGCGCGCGCAGTTCGAGGATGGGGGCCTGCAAGAGCGCGAGCGACTGCTGGAGCTGGGGCGCCAGCACCATTGACTGCGACATCTTCTGCGACAAATACAGGCCTTGTGCCATTGATTGGCGTGAGCGTAGGCCCGGCGTGAAACTTGCTCAAGCGGTAAGAACGGAGGCGGAGATTCCCTTGTCGGCCCGGCGGCGGTCGGGGATAACCGCGCCATGCAAATTCATCTCCGCCGGTTTTGCCGCGTCGTCGCGCTGCTCGCCTGCGCCGCTTCGGCGGCGGCCCAGGGCACGAAGGCTTCCACCAACTACGTCCTCAAGGTCACGCCCGACCGCGCGGACGCGCTCTATCGCGTCGGCGAGGCCGTGACCTTCAAGCTCGAACTCACGCTCGACAAGCAGCCCGTCGCTGATGCGGAGGTGCAGTGGACGATCACGAAGGACGGGGTGCCGCCCGCGACCAGCGGCAAGGTGAAGCTTGCCGGCGGGGTCGCAACCGTGACGGGCAAGCTCGACGAGCCGGGCTTCCTCCTGTGCCAGGCGGCGTTCACGAGCGCGGCAAAGCGGGCTTACACCAGCCTCGGCGGCGCGGGCGTTGAGCCGCTGAAAATTAAGCCGAGCCAGCCCGTGCCGGCGGACTTCGATGCGTTCTGGGCGGCGCAGAAGAAACAGCTCGCCGCCGTGCCGTTGAATGCGCGGCTCACGCCGGTCAAGTCGCCGCAGCCGGCAGTGGCGGCGTTCGATTTGCAGGCGGACTCCATCGGAGCGCCGGTGTTCGGCTACTTCGCCAAGCCCGAGGGGGCGAAGCCCAAGAGCCTGCCGATCATCCTGACAGTCCACGGCGCGGGCGTGCGCAGCTCCAGCCTGGGCGGTGCGGCGGGCTGGGCGCGGCAGAACTTCCTCGCACTGGACATCAACGCGCATGGCCTGCCCAACGGGAAGCCGGACAAGTTTTACGCGGACCTGGCGGCGGGTGACTTGAAGGACTACCGCACGCGCGGCCGTGAGTCGCGGGACACGGTTTATTTTCGCGGGATGTTCCTGCGGCTGGTGCGCGCGCTGGATTTCCTGACCGCGCAGCCCGAGTGGGACGGCCGGACGGTGGTCGTGTCCGGCACGAGCCAGGGCGGGTTTCAGGCCATCGTGGCGGCCGGGCTGGATTCGCGCGTGACGTTCTTCGCGGCGGGCGTGCCGGCGGGGTGCGATCACACGGGCTTCAAGGCCGCGCGCATCAACGGCTGGCCGAAGTTCATCGCCACCGGCGAGCAGCCGCCCGCGAACGTCGCCGAGGCCGTCCGCTACTACGACGCGATGAACTTCGCCACGCGCACGAAGGCCGGCGCGGTCTTCACGGTGGGCTTCATTGACACGACCTGCCCGCCGTCGAGCGTGTATGCGACCTACAACAACGTGAGCGGGAAGAAATCCATCCACAACGACCCCGACGCCGGCCACACCAGCACGCCCAAGGCTGGCGAGGCGATGCGCAAGGCGGTGCTGGAGCACCTCAAGGCGCAGGCGGCCAGGTAGACGGGCCTTCATCCCCCAAAACGAAACCGGCGGGTCTGCTTGCGCAAGAACCCGCCGGTGAACTCATCCGCCTCGGCGGCTACGGCCTACATGTGCGCGATCACGTTGTCGCCGAACGCGGAGCACTTGATCTCCGTCGCGCCTTCCATCAGGCGGGCGAAGTCGTAGGTCACGCGCTTGGATGCAATCGCGCCGTTGAGGCCCTTGATGATGAGGTCGGCATCATCCGAAGCCGACGGGACTGAAGTCATCGCTTTGAGGACAGCTTCTCTCCAAGGAAGAGCGACAACAGGAAGATCTCTGATGCAGCGTGCTTTTGACTGTTGTCCCAGGCCGCGAAGGCAGCCTTGGCCTGACTGACATACTGGACGGCATCCGCCCACAAGAAGGTGCTTTCCGTGCTGTAGTCGGCGAGATGTCGTTGATGTTGAAGTTCGACAAAGGCGCTCGCAACGAACTGCAATTCTACGGGTATGTTTCGGAGTTGAGGAAGGCCTTTGAGGGAGTCGGGCAGATTGCCTGCCCCGAACCAGTTACACGCCGTTTTCATTCGGCTGTGCTCAAGGGTGCGAACTAAGCAGTGCCGCAACGCCTGTTGGTCGGCTTCGGTTCCCACTACGCGCATAACACACGCCCCGGCGAGCAGGTGGAAAACCGCATAATAGGCCGACGAGATTGAGCGTCGGAGGTCTGCCTCGGTCGCACTTCCGCCCTTTGATCCGGCCAGTTGTTCGGCTTGCGCCAGCAATTGCTCCGCCAATGTTCGTGACGGAATCATGCCTCACACAAGGGGGCCTGCCGAAGTTCCGATGGCGTGCGAAACCAAAAGTAAGGCCAGAGCGTGATGGCCTTTTTTCGCAGTGCGGTGCGAATGGCATCCTCCACCCGCCAAAGCCGGGGATAGCGTCGTTCTTCCGTGGGGGTGTTCTCGGCCAGAGTAACCACGACGCGAACGGCCTCCTCGCCGTCCGAATCGGTGTAGGGGCTGATTCTGACACCCCGCACATAGGTTCCCAACCCTGCTCTCTTAAGGTTGTCCTGCGCCAGCTTGCCCGCGCCTTTGAGTGTGCTTTCGGATGTCTTCATGGATTAACTCGTATCACACCGAATGTCGCCAGCAAGCGCACAAACACACCTTACATGTGCGCGATCATGTTGTCGCCAAACGCGGAGCACTTGATCTCCGTCGCGCCTTCCATCAGGCGGGCGAAGTCGTAAGTCACGCGCTTGCTGGCAATCGCGCCGTTGAGGCCCTTGATGATGAGGTCGGCGGCTTCGGTCCAGCCGAGGTGGCGCAGCATCATCTCACCGGAGAGCACCACGGAACCGGGGTTGACCTGGTCCTTGCCCGCATACTTCGGCGCGGTGCCGTGCGTGGCCTCGAAGATGGCGTGGCCGGTGACGTAGTTGATGTTGCCGCCGGGCGCGATGCCGATGCCGCCGACCTGCGCGGCGAGGGCGTCGCTGAGATAATCGCCGTTGAGGTTCAGCGTGGCGATGACATCGAAGTCCGTCGGGCGGGTGAGCACCTGCTGGAGGGCGATGTCGGCGATGGCGTCCTTGATGAGCACGGCTCCGGCGGCGAGCGCGGCCTTCTGCTCGGCGTTCGCGGCGTCCTCGCCCTTCTCCTTCTTCGTGCGCTCCCACTTCGACCAGGTATAAACCTTGTCGCCGTAGATGCGTTCGGCGGCGTTGTAAGCCCAGTCGCGGAACGCGCCCTCGGTGAACTTCATGATGTTGCCCTTGTGGACGATGGTGACGCTCTTGCGCTTGAAGCGCAGCGCGTAGTCCACGGCGGCCTTCATCAGGCGGATGGTGCCCATGGCGGAGACGGGCTTGATGCCGACGCCGACGCAGACCTCGGCGCTCTTGGGCGAGTGGTCGGGCGCGGCGAGCTTCATGTAGTCAATGCCCGCCTGCTGCGTGCCGAAGCGGATTTTCTTAAAATCCTTCGGGAATTCGGTCGCGAGGAAATCCAACACCTTCTGTGCCTCGGGCGTGCCGCCGGCGAACTCGATGCCCGCGTAAATGTCCTCGGTGTTCTCGCGGAAGATGGTCATGTCCACCAGCTCGGGGCGCTTCACGGGCGAGGGAACGCCGGTGAAATACTGCACCGGGCGCAGGCACACGTAGAGGTCGAGCATCTGGCGCAGCGCGACATTGAGCGAGCGGATGCCGCCGCCGACGGGCGTGGTGAGCGGGCCTTTGATGCCGACAAGGAATTCCTTGAACGCCTCGACCGTGTCGTCGGGCAGCCAGTTGTTGAACTGCTTGAACGCCGTCTCGCCCGCGAAGACTTCCATCCACGCGATCTTGCGCTTCCCGCCGTATGCCTTCTCGACGGCGGCATCCATCACCCGCACGGACGCGGCCCAGATGTCCGGCCCGGTGCCGTCGCCGCGGATGAACGGGATGATCGGCTGGTCGGGGACGACGAGCTTGCCGCCTTGGATGGAGATTTTGCCGCCAGCGGGGACGGTGCAGGTGGTGTAGGGCATGGACGTGTTGCGTGTTGCGTGTTGCGTGACGGGCGGCGAACCGCCCAAGGCCCGCGTTTCTAGCGGAGGGCATCGGGCCGGGCAAGCGGTTTGCTCCTCGCCGGACGGAAACGGCAAGGCATGGGTGCGCACAGTTCAGGGCGGGTTCAGCACCATCATGCGCGCCAGGAGGGGGCCGTCTTCCGTTCGGACGAGGTTGACATTAATCCTGCTGCCAGCTTTGAAGGCAGCCAGCGAGGAAGGCCTGGCGGATAGTGACTTGCCCGGCGTGGGCTTGGATCCTTGGTCATAAGCGAGAAAGGCGCAATCCGGAGCGATCTGGGCGGAGATATTCGCGGCGGCCTTGGTGTCCTGCGGGTTGAAGTCCTCCGCGAGCGGGGGACAATTGACCGTAATCGTGCGGGCAGTCACATCCACGGCAGTCAGCGTTCCGCGAACACCGGAGAACTCGGCCCAAAGGCTCACCGCGAGCAGGCTTGGACTACTGGCCTTGCCAGTGCCGATGCGGACTGACACGCGCTTTCCCAGCAGCTTCTCGGCCTGCTCCCGAGTCGCCGGTTGATTGGGCCATAGAATATAGCGCGTCTGCGGTGAAATGCGGTAGGTGCTCAGGCTCCAGTCCTTGCCATCGTCCACCCGGCGCACCAGTGGCGAGGCTCCCGGTGGATTGAAAATCCCGGCACTACTATGCTGGCGGAGGGTCAGCGTTTGGGCCTTTGCGTCCAATGCCACGAGCTTGCCCATTGCTCCGACTGCGGAGGAGGCACCCATCCCGCCTCCGGCTCCGACCACTGTCCGGGGTTGTTGGGCGAGAAGCGTCGAGCTGGTGATCAGCACGCAGAGGACTAACTGCAGCTTGCGTTGACCGGCGGCGGAGGTGCGACGAGCGGGGGTCATAGGGGATGGGGTTGCAGGTTGTGCGGAGTGACGTGCATTTGTAGCGGAGGGCACCGTGGCGGGCAAGCGTTTGGTGGCACGCCCCGCTTCTTTCGGGCGCACGCAGCGCTGTCAGCCGTGCCCGCGCGAGGCCGACGCAATGCGCGTGAAATGGACGCGGGCTTATGCCAGCCTCCCGCCGAACATCAGGCCACTTCACGCGGGTAGCCAGCCAGCCGCACAGAGTGGTCGTCCCAGAACCCGTGGCAACCAACCTGCTCCCGCGACCGCCCGTGCCCGCCGGGCTGAAGAAGCCAGTCCTTCTCGTCGCCGCCGTGGTGCTGGTCGGACTTGCCCTCGCGCTCGCCACCCGCGCCCCGGAGCGGCTGGGCATTCTCCAGCGCCTCGAATGGATGACCTACGACTGGCGCGTGCAGCTCGCCGCCAATCCTTCAGCGCCCACCGACCCGCGCCTCGGCTTACTTTACCTCGACGATGACAGCCTTGAGCTGATGAACAAGCTTCGCGGCCACCGCTGGCCGTGGCCCCGCAGCGTGTATGCGGAGGCGCTGCGCGAACTTCAGCGGCAGGGCGCGGCGGGCGTTGCGTTCGACATCCGGTTCTTCGAGCTGCACAAGGAGAACGCCGATTCGGATCGCGCGTTCGCCGGGCAGCTTCGCGGCAGCAGCAACGTCGTGCTCGCCGTGATGGGGGACGCCACCGACGCCGGCGAATGGCACGCGCTGCCGCCGGCCGCGCTGTTCGCCACCAACGCCGCCGCGCTGGGCCACATCACCTCCGACCGCGACGCCGACGGCGTGATGCGCCGCACGTTTGCCTTCCGCGACGACGCGCAGTCGGGCCGCGTGTGGCACCTCGCGCTCGTGCTGGGCGCGCGGGCACTGGGGCTGGACTTGAGCCGCGCGGAAGTCCACGCCGACCGCATCGTGCTGCGCGGACCGGACGTCGAGCGCGTGATCCCGGTGGATGCGCGCGGGCGGTTCCCGATTGACTGGTCGCTGACGAGGAATGACTTCCGCGTCACGCAGCAGAGCGTTCACGAACTGCTCAAGCTCGAAGCACTCGCCGCCCGGCCGGGCGTGCCGCCGGTCAGCTTCAAGGACAAACTCGTCGTGGTCGGCTCCGTGGGCAGCGGCAGCAACATCGCGGATCACGGCTCGACGCCGCTGGAGAAGGACTCGTTCCTCGTGAGCAGCCATTGGAACGTGCTCAACAGCCTGCTCACCGGCCGCTTCGTGCGGCGCGCGGGCGCGGGCGCGGACTTGGTGCTCGTGGCGTTGCTCGGCGCTGCGGCGGGGGCTGCGGCGCTGAAGCTGGAAGTGCGGCGCAGCACGGCGCTGCTGGCTGTCGGCGCGGCGGTGTATTTCGGCCTTTGCGCGATGGCTTACTCCCGGTCGCGGCTGTGGCTGCCGGTCGCACTGCCGCTGCTCACGGCGTTCGCGGCGCACGTTGCGGTGGTGACGTGGCGGGCGCTCTTCGAGGGACGCGAGCGGGCGCGGTTGCAGGCGGTCTTTGCCAAGGTCGTCGCGCCGGAGGTCGCCGCCGAGCTGTTGCGGCAGAAGGAACTGCGCCTCGGCGGCGAGCACCGCGAAGTCACCGTGTTCTTTGCGGACATCCGGGGCTTCACGGAGATTTCCAACCTCCGCCACGACGAGGCGCTCGCGCACGCGCGCCTGCTCAAGCTCGACCCCGCCGCCACGCGCGCGTGCCTCGACGAGCAGGCCACCGAACTGCTCGACACGGTGAACCTCTACCTCAAGACCGTCGCCGACCTCGTGAAGGCCCAGCGCGGCACGCTGGACAAATACATCGGCGACTGCGTGATGGCCTTCTGGGGCGCGCCGGTCGCCAGCGACACCCACGCGCTCGACGCCGTCCGCACCGCCGTCGCCGCGCAGCGCGCCGTCCACGCGCTCAACCGCGACCGCGACGCGGAGAACCACCGCCGCGAGATGGCGAACGTCAGCCGCGCACACGCCGGCCAGCCGCCGCTCGCGCCACTGCCGTTGCTCTCGCTCGGCTCGGGCCTCAACACCGGCACGGTCATCGCGGGCCTCATGGGCAGCGAGGACCATGTGCTGAACTACACCGTGTTTGGCCGCGAGGTGAACCTGGCGAGCCGGCTCGAAAGCGCGTCCGGCCAAGGCAGAATTCTCATCGGCGAAGGCACCTTCCGCGCGCTGCAACGGCTCGACCCCGCACTGGCCGCGACGTGCGCGGCGCAGCAGCCCGTGCGCTTGAAGGGCTTCGACCAGCCGGTGCAATGCCATGAAGTCCCGTGGCGCGAGGCCGGCGACGCCGAGCAGTTCAGCATCAGCGAGACGCGGCACTTCACGCGCACCGGCGAGACGCGCTTTCAGGTCCGGCCCGCCGCCCGTGACGGGGACACTCCTGTCCCCGGTGCGGAACTTTCACCCGACCTGACCAGCGCGGCGGACAAGGAGCATCTCAGCACCGTCCCCGTTTTCTCCCTCTCCTCCCCGGTGGGAGGAGAGGGTGGGGGAGAGGAGGCGCGAGTTGTTTCTGTTCCGATCCCCTCTCCCCAGCCCTCTCCCCGCTTGGGCGGGGAGAGGGAGCCAGAGCCAGGCTCACTGGCGGACAAAAGTGTCCGTCCCACAACTGCTTCGCGGCTTCCTTCCGTCCCTGACTCAACTACACTCCCACCATGAACGACCCCTTCCTCACCAAGCTCCGCGAGTCCGCCGAGTGGCTGCTGCTCGACCCCGTCACGCCGCTGCACCTCCTGGTCGCGGGCGGCCTGTGCCTCGTGCTCGGCGTCATCACCCTGCGCAAGACCGCCGAGAGCCTCGGCGCGTCGAACTGGACCATGCCGATGGCCGTGCTGTCCTACGTGCTCGGCCTCGCCGCGCTGGTCGCGGGCCTCACCGCCTCGGACATGTTCCTGCTGCCGCTGCTGCCCAAGGGCGTGCCGTTCCCCGCCTACGCGGGCGGCGTGCTCGTGGTGCTGCTGCTCGTCGTGGCCGTGCCGCTGGCCAAGGTGCTGCTGAAGTGCGGCTACGCGGCGGCGGCCTCCGCGTGGGTTTCCGCGCTCCTCGTCTGCGCGGCGATTGTGTTCCTCGCGGACTTTGGCTTCACCAACTTCGGCCCGCAGATGGCGCGCGTGCTGGACCTGAAGGGCGACGTTTCCTACCGCCTCGCGAAGGGCGAGCCGCAGGCGGAGATCAAGCGCCGCCGCATCGGCCTGCCCGTGGGCGCGGAGATCACCACCAAGGCCGACTCCTCCGCCACGCTCGACCTCGGCGCGAAGGGCTTCATCGCCATCCGCCCGTTGAGCGTCGTCCGCATCAAGTCGGTCGGCGAGCAGGCGACCCTCGAGGTGGACGTGGGCCGCATCATCGGCTCGGTGCGGCACACGGCGAAGACCAAGTTCCAGATCCGCACGCCCGCCGCCAACACCGGCATCGTCGGCACGGACTTCATGGTGACCTCGGACAGCGCGAAGCAGACCTTCGTAACCGTCGCCAGCGGGAAGGTCGCCGTGGCGAACACGGCGGGCAGCGCGACCGTGGAGGTCAACACCGGCCAGACCACGAGCTGCGCCAACGGCGGCGCGCCCACGCCGGCCGTCGCGGCGAACCCCGCTGACCTGACCATCATCAACAGCTTCAAGGCCGCCGTCGGCGACACCATGAGCCAGCGCAACAAGCAGATCGAGGACGCGCTGTGAACCCTGTGGCGCGGGCTGGCAACCTGCGGTGTCCGCCGACTGGCAGTCGGCAGGTTGCGGCTCCGCCCAAACGGCAGAACCCAAAGATTTGAGGCGGACAAAGATGATCTTGGCTTCCGCGCTTGAAGCGCAAGCAGCCGTTTGAAGACCACTAACCGGCACTCACTTGCACTAATGAATTCCCACTTTCGGCCTTCACCTGGCGGGTGAACCTGCCGCAGGAGCAACATGAGTGCGGGTCAGTGCCGGTTAGTGGTTTGGTTTCGTCCGCGTGTCCCTCAATTGCGGTTTCGGGATGATTCCCCCTTCATCTTTGTCCGCCCCGAATCTTTGGGTCTGTTCTGCGGTTCGCAACGCTCGCCTTCCCGCCGGTTAGACACCGGCGCTCCGTTACTCCCGCGCCTTGGTGTCCACGATGATGGTCACGGGGCCGTCGTTCAGCAGCGCCACCTTCATGTCCGCGCCGAACTCGCCGGTCTGGACGGGCTTGCCGAGTTCCTTCGCGAGCTGCGCGACGAACGCCTCGTATTTGGGGATGGCCACCTCGGGCCGCGCGGCGCGCAAGTAGGACGGCCGGTTGCCCTTCTGCGTGCTGGCGAAGAGCGTGAACTGGCTCACCACGAGGATGTCCCCGCCCACGTCCTGCACGGAGCGGTTCATCAGCCCGGCGTCGTCCGGGAAGATGCGCAGGCGGACGAGCTTGCCGACGAGCCACTCGCCGTCCGCCGGCGTGTCCGCATCCTCCACCGCCACGAGCACGAGCAACCCGCGCCCGATGGCGCCCCTGACCTGCCCGGCGATGGTGACGCTGGCCTCGGAAACCCGCTGAATGACGGCGCGCATGGTGCGTCGGAGATTGCGAAGCCAGAACCAACCAGCGTCAAGCCCCGAACATGAACACCCACACTGCCAGCGGTCGGTTGCCGCGAGCCAAGCGCGGATTTACGCTTATCGAACTCCTTGTCGTCATCGCGATCATCGCGATTCTGGCGGGGATGCTGTTGCCGGCACTGGCGAAGGCCAAGTCGAAGGGCAAGGGCGCGGTCTGCACCAACACGCTCAAGCAATGGGGAGTGGCTGTGCAGGTGTATGCGGGGGAGCAGGACGACAAGCTGCCGTGGGCATGGACGCAGCCTATTTCCTATGGGATGCCGAACAACAATCTGCCCTATTACAATTCAGCCGTGGGCGGGACCCTGTTGTCTCCTTACTTGACGACTCCGGGCAGCCAGCCCAACGAAGTGGTCAACAGCAGCTACAACTGCCCCAGCCAGAAGCAGGACAACGCGTCCTACGTGCCGCACGTAGCGTTCACGAGCGCAGGCCTCAAGTTCGTGGCAAAGCAACGCTATCGTGTGAATCCGTATCTCGGCGGCTGGGGGCTGGGACCGAGTCCCCCGGGAAGCGCCTTTTCCACCGTGCATAACGCAGTGCGGCTCGGGACGATCAACGGGGTCGCTGACAAAGTTTTTGCTTACGACAACTCGGCAGTGATCATCCCCCCCAACGGCTCCATGATCCACTTCCCCTACAGCACCACGCCGGGAACCTACACGTCCCAAGGATGCACCTACGGCGGCACGGGGGATCCCGCCGACGCAAATAATTACAGCCCGTATTACTACAGCCCCAACATCGGCACGGCCCATGACGGTCGGACAACGATGAACTTCTTCGACGGCCGGGTTGAACTAATCTCCAAGACCAGCCCGATCACGTTCGGTGGCATCGCCAACGGAACAGCGAACGACAATAACTGGAACATCCGCTGAAGGCCTTCGGGGTGGATGTCGCAGGGTTTCGTAGCTTTCCACTTCGGCAGTTACGGCAGCGGGACCGGGCTGTGCCTCCCCGCTGGACATTTCTCCTGAAAGCTTCAGCCTGAGCGGCGTCTGCGACTCATCGTTCTTTAGCCCAGCCCAATCATGGATAAGAAGCCCCTCCTCCTCGCCCTCGTCGCCGTGCTGGCCATCGCCGGCTCAGTGTTTCACCTCGTGCGTTCCGATTCCGGCGACTCGGCCGGCGTGAACGTGAAGCCCTTCGAGTATCTTGGTTCAATGGTCGCGACGGAGACCGCCACCCTGCTGAACAATTCGGGCACCGTGGTGCTCGTAGTCGAGACGATGGATGGCTTGAAGGGACCGAACGTGGAGGCGCAGGTCAAGGGCTTCAAGGCCGGACTGGCGAAGAGCAAGGGCGTGACGCTCAAGGAAGTGAAGGAGCTGTCGCGGAGCATGTCGGAGGATCCCCGGCTGTGGCCGGCACAGCACGCGGCACAGTTGGTGGGCATGGGAGCCGGGGCTAAGGCGGTGGTTTACTTGGGCAGTTTCCCCGAAGCCCTGCCGCCGAATGACATCGCCACGCTCAAGGGCAGTCCAGCGGGTCTGGTGGTAGTGGGCACGAAGTCGCCAATGGTTCAAACGCTGGTGAACAGCGGCGTGATCCGCCTCGCGGTCGTTGGTCGAATCCCGCCTCCGCCCCCGCCCGGCGGCCTGGAATCGCCGCCGCAATGGTATGCCCGCGTGTATGAGGTGCTGAAGGCTAAGTGACCCGTAGCTCGCCGGCTCAGTCCACCAACATCCCCGCCACCGTCGCGGTCAGGTAGCAGGCCAGCAGGCCGCCGGCCATCGCGCGCAGGCCGATCTTGGCGAGGTCCGCGCGGCGCTCGGGCATCAGCGAGCCGATGCCGCCGATCTGGATGGCGATGCTGGCGAAGTTCGCGAAGCCGCACAGCGCGTAGGTGACGAGCGTGACGCTGCGCGGGTCGAGCGTGGCCTGCACCTTCGCCAGCGAGAGGTAGCCGATGAACTCGTTGAGCACGATGCGCTCGCCCAGGATTTGCCCGACGGCGAAGCAGTCCTTGAGCGGCACGCCCATGAGCCAGGCGAAGGGATAGTTGACCCAGCCGAACAGGGTTTGCAGCGGGGCGGCGTTCTGCACGCCGACCGTGCCGAGCAGCCAACTCAACAGGCCGTTGGCCAGCGCGACCACCGCGACGAAGGCGATGAGCATGGCCATGACGTTGATGGAGAGCAGCGCGCCGTCGCTCGCGCCGCGACAGAGGGCGTCGAGGCCGTTGTGGGACTGGCGCTCGATCTTGGCGGTCGCGCCGGCGGCGGTCTCGCTCACCTCGGTCTCCGGCAGCATGATCTTGGCGATGAGCAGCGCGGCGGGCGCGCTCATCATGGAGGCGGTGAGCAGGTGCCCGGCGGAAACTCCGAAACCGACGTAGGCCGCCAGCACGCCGCCCGCGATGGTCGCCATGCCGCCGGTCATCAGGGCCATGATTTCGCTGCGGGTCATCTTGGGCAGGTAGGGCTTGATGACGAGCGGGGCCTCGGTCTGGCCCATGAAGATGTTGGCGGCCGAGGCAAGGCTTTCGCTGCCGCTGGTCTTCATCAGCCGCTCCATCACCCACGCCACGCCGCGCACGATGAGTTGCAGCACGCCGTAGTGGTAGAGCAGCGACGACAGCGCGGAGACGAAGATGATGGTGCCGGTGACGGTGATGACGAAGACAAAGCCGGAGGGAATGGCGAGGCCCTTGGCGATGGCGTCGGCGTTCGCGAGCGGACCGAAGACGAACTTCGAGCCTTCCGCCGCGTAGTCCAGCACGCGCGAGACGGCGTCGGAGAAGCCCTTGAAAAACGCCTTACCGGGGCCGGTGTTGAGAATCAGGAAGCCGAAGACGAATTGCAGCAGCACGCCGGAGACGACCGTGCGCCAGGGAAATCGCTTCCGGTCGGTGGAGAGGCCCCAGGCGATGGCGAGGAAGGCGGCCAGTCCGAGCAGGCTGGTGAGCTTGAGGAGCATGGCGGGGGAGCGTAGGCAGGCCGGGCGGGACGGGCAAGGCAAGCTTCCGTGGCGGCAGCCGTCACGGCCGGTGAGCCGCGCATTGGGGCCATGAACCAAAGACAGGAAACCCAAAGATTTGGGAAAGACAAAGATGGGAAGCGCTCAATCTTTGTCTTCCCCAAATCTTTGGGTTCTCTCTGCGGGAGGTTCATGGAGAAGGAAGCCTTGGTAATACAGTGGTAACGCACCTCCTCTCCCCGCCCTCCATCGGATGAGCCGCGCACGCCGCTTCGGCCAAGCCGTGAGCCAGCCGCCGCGCGCCGTGCCGCCAGTGCAACTTCGTCAAGTGATTCGCCCCGGCGGTGCGTCGAACTCCGCGATGTTTGAACCGGTCCTGTCAGCTTGGCTTCGCCGCGTCACCGCAGGGCTGCTGCTGGCGTTTGCCGTAGTTGGCGCAGACGCCGCCGCGCCCCGGCCGAACATCGTGCTCGTGCTCGCGGATGACCTCGGCTACGGCGACCTCGCGTGCTACGGCGCGAAGGACGTGCGCACGCCGCACCTCGACAAGTTCGCCGCCGAGGGGCTGCGCTTCACGAGCTGCTACGCCGGCCACGCGAACTGCTCGCCGTCGCGCACCGCGCTGATGACCGGCCGCACGCCGACACGCGTGGGCGTGCGCAACTGGATTCCCGAGGAGTCGCCGGTGCATTTGCGCCGGAGCGAAATCACCATCGCGACGCTGCTCCAGCGCGCCGGCTACGCGACCTGCCATTCGGGCAAGTGGCACTTGAACGGCGACTTCAACGGGCCTTCGCAGCCGCAGCCGGGCGACCACGGTTTCGACCACTGGTTCTCGACGCAGAACAACGCGCTGCCGAACCACCGCAACCCGGAGAACTTCGTCCGCAACGGCAAGGCCGTCGGGAAGCTCGAAGGCTACGCCGGGCACCTGGTCGCGGACGAGGCCATCCGCTGGCTCGCCTCCGGGCGCGACCAGGCGAAGCCGTTCTTCCTCTACCTCTGCTTCCACGAGCCGCACGAGCCGATTGCCTCCGACCCGAAATACGCCGCGCTCTATCCCTCCGCCGACCCGAGCTACACGGCGCATCACGGGAACATCACGCAGATGGACGACGCCTTCGGGCGCTTGATGGCGGCGCTCGACCGGCAGGGGTTGCGCGACAACACGCTGGTCTTCTTCACGAGCGACAACGGCCCGGCCATCACGCCGATGCACCCGCACGGCTCGGCGGGGCCGCTGCGCGACAAGAAAGGCTCGCTCTGGGAAGGCGGCATCCGCGTGCCGGGCATCCTGCGCTGGCCCGGCAAAACCAGACCCGGCAGCGTGAGCGACGAGCCGGTCTGTGGCGTGGATTTGCTCCCGACCTTGTGCGCTGTCGCCGGCCTCCAGCCGCCGCGTGACCGCAAGCTGGACGGCGCGAGTTTCCTGCCGGCGCTGGAGCAGAAACCGGTCGCCCGCGCCACGCCGCTTTACTGGCATTTCAACCGCGCCATCGGCGAGCCGAAGGTCGCGCTGCGCTCGGGCGACTGGAAGATTCTCGCCACGCTCGACAAGGCCCCTGCCCCGCGCACCAACGACCTCACCGACGAGGAGGAGCGCGACTTCAAGGCGGCGGAACTGACCGGCTTCGCGCTCTACAACCTGCGCACGGACATCGCGGAACAAACCGACCTCGCCGCGAGCGAGCCGGCGAAGCTGGCCGAGCTGAAGGCGCAGTTGCAGGCGAAGTATCGCGAGGTGCGCGCCGAGTCGCCGACGTGGCCCGCGTGGAAGTTCACCGGCAGCGAGGGGAAGAAAATCATCTGGCCGGACTACTGGAAGGCCAAGCAACCCGCGGCGAAGAAGCCATAGTCCGCACGTCCGGCCCGGGGCCGCCCTCGAATCGCGACGCTGGTGGCCGCGTCTGAAAATCCAATGCCTGACTGCCGCTTCCACCACTGTTTGCCGCGCGTTTTCACAGCGCTGGTGATGGTTGGCCTGGGGCTTTTAAGCGCGGCGTGGGCCGATGCTCCGCCGCTGCGACAGGTGGTGGATGAGCAACTCGCGGCGGCGTGGAAAGCAAAGGAGCTTGTGCCCGCGCCGCTGGCGGATGACGCGACGTTCCTGCGGCGCGTGTATCTCGACCTCGTCGGCGGCATCCCGACACACGACGAAACGGTCGCGTTCCTCGCCGAGACCTCGGCGGGCAAGCGCGAGCAGCTCATCGCCAAGCTGCTCGACGACCCGCGTTTCGCAGCGCAGCAGGCGTTGCAGTGGGACCTTGTGCTGTTCGGCCGCAATCCACCCGGCGGCGACGCCACGCGCAACCGCGCGCCGTTCCGCGGCTGGCTCACGGACAAGTTCGCGAAGAACGAGCCGCTCGACCGCTGGGTGCGCGCGCTGCTGCTCGCGGAGGAGGAAGGCTCGGAGCTGTTTTACGCGGCGTATCAGAACAAGCCGGAGGATCTCACCGAGGCCTTCAGCCGCGTCTTCCTCGGCACGCAGCTTCAGTGCGCGCGCTGCCACGACCATCCTTACACGGACCTGAAGCAGCGCGATTTCTACGGCATGGCGGGCTTCTTCGTGCGGCTGGTGGTGATGGACCAGGGTGCGAGCGGCGAAGCCGGGAAGCAGGTGAAGAAGTTCAAAATCGGCGAGAAGGGCAGCGGCGACGTGCTGTTCGCGGGCAACCTGAAGGAGGCGAAGGCCGGCAAGAAGGGCGAGCCGGTGAAGCCCGCCTTCCTGCGCGGCGCGGCGCTCACGGAGCCGCCGTTGCCGGCGGGCTACAAGGAACCGGAGTTCAAGACCGGCACCAAGTCGTTCCCCCGGCCGGAGTTCTCGCGGAAGGAAAAGCTCGCCGAGTGGGCCACCGCGCCGGCGAACCCGTTCTTCGCGCGCGCGGCGGTGAACCGCGTGTGGGGGCAGTTCATGGGCCGGGGCATCGTGCATCCGGTGGACGACTTCGAGTCGGACAACCAGCCCGCGCTGCCCGCGCTGCTGGACACGCTCACGCGCGAGTTCGTGGCGCATCAGTTCGACCTCAAGTGGCTCGTGCGCGAGCTGGTCAGCACCCGCGCGTATCAGCTCGCCAGCCACGGCCCGGCGAAGGACGCCCTGCCCGCGCACCACGAGCGCGCGCGGCTGCGGCCGCTGTCGGCGGAGGAGATGCTCACGGCGCTGAAGGCCGTCGGCGGCGACGCGGCGGCGAAGACCGACGGCGTGACCACGGACTATTTCACGCGTTACTTCGGCGAGCCGCTGAATGGGCAAGGCGATTTCCAAGGCCGCCTGAGCGAGCACCTCTTCCTCAACAACAGCGACAACGTCCGCAACCTCCTCCGCCGCAAGAAAGGCAACTTCGCCGACACGTTGCTGACCGCGACGGACCCGTGGGAACAGCGCGTGGACCGGATGTTCCTCACTGTGCTGTCGCGTCCGCCGACGGCCGCCGAGAAGGCGAAGTTCGTCGCGCACCTGCAAAGCGACCCGAAGCCCGATGCGCTCGTCGAGGAGGCGCTGTGGGTGCTGGTGAACACGAGCGAGTTTCGGTTTAACCACTGAGCGCATGGAGACGATTTTCGAGGACGCCCATCGGAATTTCACTCGCACGCCCGGACGCGAGCCTTCTCCCTTCCTCGGAGGAGGGGAGAAGGTGGCCGCAGGCCGGATGAGGGGTGGGGCCGCTTGCGCCGACGCCCACCCCTCACCCCAGCCCTCTCCCCTCCTCGGAGGAAGGGAGAGGGAGTCGGAGCGCGTCGAGTTCCTGCGGCCCATCGCCCAAGCCGCCGAACAATAGTTTCAACGGTATGAAACCCACTCCTTTCTCCGGCCACTGCCGCCCGCACGAACACATCTCCCGCCGCGCGCTGTTCAAGGCGGCGCTCACCACGGCTGCGGGCGCGACCGTCGCCAACTGGGGCGGGCTGTTCAACACGCAGGCCGTCGCCGCCGAGGCGAAGAAGCGCGGCAAGCGGTGCATCCTGCTCTGGATGAACGGCGGGGCCAGCCAGATTGACACCTTCGACATGAAGCCCGGCCGCCCGACTGGCGGGCCGTTCCGCGAAATCAAGACCAAGCTCCCCGGCTACCGCATCTGCGAGTATCTGCCGAAGATGGCCCAGCAGGTGGACAAGCTCGGCATCATCCGCAGCATGAGGACGCAGTCGCCGGACCACCCGGACGGCATCTACCACATGCACACCTGCTACAAGCAGTCCGAGCGCATGCCGCATCCGGAGCTGGGCGCGATGATTGCGAAGTATCTCGGCCAGACCGACGCCGACCTGCCGAGCTTCGTGCGCATGGGCCCGACGGGCAACGCGGGCGCGGGCTACCTCGGCCCGGCGCACGAGCCGTTCTCGATTGACCGCGCGGGCAAGCTGCCGCCGTTCACCGGCCTGTATTCCCCGGCGGCGGGCGAGGCGAGGCGCAACGACCTGTTGCGCTTCATGGAGAAGGAGCACCAACAGACCAACGGTGCCGACGCCTACGAAAGCCACCGGCTCGCGAAGGAGCGCGCGTGGCGCCTGCTGCGCGCGAAGGGACTCTTCGACATCTCGAAGGAATGGCCGCAGCACGAGTCGCTCTACGGGCCGACGGATTTCGGGCGCGGCTGCTTGCTCGCGCGCAAGCTCGTCCAGGCCGGCGTGCCGTTCGTCGAGGTCGGCCAGGACAACTACGACAGCCACGCGGACAACTTCGTCTGCCACAAGGCCAACATGCAGGTGCTCGACCCCGCGTGGTCCGGGCTGCTCACGGACCTGGAGCGCACCGGGCAGTTGCAGGACACGCTCGTCGTGTGGATGGGTGAGGTGGGCCGCACGCCGAACATCAACAACCGCGCGGGCCGCGACCACTTCATCCGCGGCTGGACCATTGTGCTGGCCGGCGGGGGCATCAAGGGCGGCGTGGTCTATGGCTCCACGGATGCCGACGGCCGCGAAGTCGCCGAAAATCCGGTGAGCGAGGGCGACCTCTTCGCGACCATCTACACCGTGCTCGGCATGAACCCGCGCCAGAAGCATTACGCCGGCACGCGCCCCATCTGGGCCACGCCCGAAGGCTCCAAGCCTGTGAAGGCCCTCCTCGCCTGACGCCGTGAACTTCGACCAAGCCAAGCTCCTCTGGTCCCTGCCGTGGGACGCCGACTGGGTTTCCGCCGTCAGCTTCATCGGCCCGCGCCGCGTCGCCGCCGGCAATCACCTCGGCGAGATTCTCGTCTGGGACTTGCCCGAAAATCCCGAACCAGCCCCCGCGCCGCCGCCCGAGAAGAACAAATCCGGCTCCGGCGAAAAATCCGAGCGCCCGCTGCATGCCGCGCCGCCGCCCGCGCGCCAGCTCCTCGGCCACTCGAACGTCGTCAACCGCCTCGTCTGCGCCGAGGACCGCTGGCTCATCTCCGCCAGCCACGACCACACCGTGCGTTACTGGGACCTTCAGGCCGCGCCCGGCGCGAGCGCCAAGCTCACGCTCAACGCCCGCACCATCGAGGACGCCCTGCGCAGCAAAAGCTCCGGCCGCAAACCGCCCGCGCCGCACGAAGCCGAAGTCCGCACTCAGCCTTCCGCGAAGACCCTCGAAGGTAAGGAATGGATCGTCGGCCTCGGCCTCAACCAGGACCGTTCCACGCTCATCACCGGCGACGACGCCGGGCAGGTCACGCTCTACGACCGCGCCGCCGGCACCGAGTTGAAGCGCTGGCAGGTGAAGGGCTGGGCCTACGCCGTCGCGCTCTCGCCCGACCGCAGGCAGGCCTTCGTCTCCGAGCGTTACCCGCTGGTCTTCGACTCCGGCCGCCACACCGGCGCGAAGCTCTGGGACGCCGCCGCCGGCACCGTGCAGCACGACTTGAGCAAGGAGTTCAAGAACATGCAGCTCGCCGCCGCCGCGTATTCCGCCGATGGCTCCGTGCTCGCCGTGGGCCGGGGCGGCGAGGCCGACGGCACCAGCGGCAAGGTCTTCCTCGTGGATCCCGCGAGCGGCAAAATACAGCGCGAGTTCAACCCCGGCCACCTCAACGGCCTCACCGACCTCTGCTTCCATCCCGACGGCAAACACCTGCTCTCCGCCGGCCGCGACACCGTCGTGCGCATCTGGAGCCTCGCCGACGGCAAGCTCGTGAAAGAACTCGGCAAGCCGCGCGGCGGCCAGTTCAAGGACTGGATCCACGCGCTCTCCCTCACCGCCGACGGCACGCGCCTCGCCGCCGCCGACATGGCCGGCCACGTCCACATCTGGCAGCTCGGCAGTTGAGCCGGCCGCCGTTAACCTCATCCCATGAAGTTGCCCGCTTCCATCGCACTGCTCGCCGTGTTGAACAGCGCCCTGCCCGCCGCGCCGCTGGACGCGCCGGGCGCGGCGTTCATCAAGGACCATTGCCTCCGCTGCCACGGGCCGGAAAAGGCGAAGGGCGACCTGCGCCTCGACCAGTTGGAGACGGACTTCTCCAAGCCGAGCGTCTTCGAGCGCTGGCGCGAGGTGGTGGCGCGCGTGCAGTCCGGCGAGATGCCGCCAAAGAAGGAACCGCGTCCGGAACCCGCACAGGTGCAGTCCTTCGTGCGGCAGTTGAACGCGCGGCTGGATGAGGCGGCGGCCAGGCATCGCACGGCGGGCCGCGTGGTGCTGCGGCGGCTCAACCGCGTGGAATACGAGAACACCGTCAACGACCTGTTCAACGTCAGCGTGATGGTGAAGGAGATGTTGCCCGAGGACACCCTCGCGCAGGGCTTCGACAACGTCGGTGCGGCGCTGAACGTCTCGCCGGTGCTGATGGAGCGTTATCTGGAGGCGGCGGACGCGGTCATCACGGAGGCGCTCAAGCCAGTTCACAAGCTGGAGAGCAAGCAGGAGCGGTTTGACTTCTACGAGTCGCTGCCCAAGTGGTTCGCCAACGGCGTCTTCAAGCAGGACGACGGCGTGGTGCTGTTTCGCGGCGGCGCGACGGACGTGCGGCAGTTCCGGGCGCCCGCGCCGGGCCGCTACAAGTTCCGCATCGCCGTCTCCGCGCACAACTCCCCGACGCCGCTGCCGCTGGGCCTGCTGCTGGGCAACTTCGTCGTGAGCGGCAACTACGCGCGGCACCTCGGCTACTTCGACGCGCCGCCGGGACCGCAGCCGACGGTCATCGAGTTCACGGAGCGCCTCGGCGCGAAGAACGACACCGTCAAGCTCATGCCGATGGCGCTGCCCTTCGTGTATCTCAAGCAGGAGACGATGGCGGAGTATCCGGGGCCGGGGCTGAAGGTTCACTGGGTCGAGACCGAAGGGCCGTTCCCGGAGGCGTGGCCCACGGAGAGCTACCGCCGCGTGTTCGGCGACGCCCGTGAAGGGGACACTCCTGTCCCCTTTGACCCGAAGAAGGGCACGCTCGCCGACGCGGAGAAGCTGATTCGCGCGCTGCTTCCCCGCGCGTTCCGCCGACCGGTGAAGGAAGGCGAGGAGAAGCCCTTCGTCGCCGTCGCCGCGAAGTCGCTGGAGATGGGCCAGCCGTTCGAGGCCGCCTTGCGCGCCGGCTACAAGGCAGTGCTGGCGTCGCCGAAATTCCTCTACTTCCGCGAACCGACCGGCCCGCTGGACGACCATGCGCTGGCGTCGCGGCTCTCGTATTTCCTGTGGAGCACGATGCCCGACGAGCCGCTGCTCGCGCTGGCGGCGAAAGGCGAACTGCGCAAACCCGACGTGCTCCGCGCGCAGGTGGAGCGGCTGCTGAAGCACCCGAAGGCGCGGGCGTTCACGGAGAACTTCACCGGCCAGTGGTTGAGCCTGCGCGACATCGAGGCCACCACGCCGGACAAGGCGCTCTATCCCGAGTTCGAGGAGCTGCTGCAATGGTCGGCGGTGCGCGAGACGCATCTCTTTTTCGAGGAGCTGCTCAAGCAGAACCTCAGCGTGAAGAACTTCGTGGATTCGGACTTCGCCATGCTGAACGCGCGGCTCGCCACGCACTACAGCATCCCGGACGTGCAGGGCGTCGCCTTCCGCAAGGTCGCGCTCAAGCCCGAGTGGCATCGCGGCGGCGTGCTGACCCACGCGAGCGTGCTCAAGGTCACGGCCAACGGCACGACGACCTCGCCGGTGCTGCGCGGCGTGTGGGTGCTGGACCGCATCCTCGGCCGGCCCGTGCCCCCGCCGCCGCCGAACGTCCCCGCCGTCGAGCCGGACATCCGTGGCGCGACGACCATCCGCGACCAGCTTGCCAAGCATCGCGCGACGGAGAACTGCGCCGGCTGCCACTCACGCATAGACCCGCCGGGCTTTGCCTTGGAGAACTACGACGTCATCGGCGGCTGGCGCGAAAAGTATCGCGTCGTGGCCGAGCGGAAAAACTGGGTGAACAACCGCACCGGCCCGCTGGCGAAGTATCTCGCCGCGTGGCAATACGGCCTCGGGCTGCCCGTGGACGCGGGCGACGAACTCCCCGACGGACGCAAGTTCGCGACCATCGAGGAGTTCAAGCAACTCCTGCTCACCGACCCGGAGCAAATCGCCCGCTGCCTGACCGAGAAGCTCGTGACCTACGCCACCGGCCAGCCCGTCGGCTTTGGCGACCATCAGGCGGTGAACCGGATACTCGCGGAGGTGAAGCCGGCTGATTACGGCCTGCGCTCGCTGGTCCACGCGGTCGTGGCGAGCGAGCTGTTCCGCAACAAGTAGCCCTTCAGAACTGGCCCCGGTTCGCCCGCCAGAGCAGCCAGGCACCGATGCCTTGGAAGAGGAAGTTCGGGATCCACACGATCAGGTGCGGGAACATCTGCGGCCGGGTCTCCCAGGATTGGCCGAGGATGATGAAGCTGTAATAGACCGCCGTGAGCAGCAGCGCGGCGGCGATGCCGAAGCTGGTCTCGCGACGGTGTCCGCGCAGGCCGAGCGGGATGCCGATGAGGGTGAAGCTCACGCAGGCGAACGAGAAGGAAACCTGCCGGTGGAGGTTCACCAGCACGGGCGTTGCGTCAATGCCGCGCCGCTGGTGCTCGTCGCGCTCGGCGAGCAGCTCCAGCGCGGTCATCTCGCTGAGCTTGGGCTTGTCGCCGACGGGCTGCGCGCCGGAAAGATCGAGCCGCACGGGCGGAGCCTCGTCGAAGAAGACCATGCTCCACTCACCGCTGCCGGGAGCGGCGGGCGCGGCCGGAGCCGGCTGACCGTCGGCCGGCTTTCCGGTCTCGGGCACGAGTGACTTGGTGAAGACCTCCGCGTCGAAGAGCTGGAAGATGACCTGCCGCGTCGCCGGATCGGATGTTACACGCGCGCGCCGTGCGTTGATGCGCTGGGTCAACTGGTCCTGCCGCGACTGGTAGAGCAGCACGTTCTCGAACTCAGCCTCGCCCCTGCGTTTCCCAATGTAGATGGTCCAGCCGGTGAACTCGGTGATGTAACGCTGCTCGACCAGCAGGGCCGTGGGGCGCGCCAGCCCCAGTTCGTAGCTCATGCGCTTGAAGGCGATCCGGCTGCGCGGGGCCAGTTCCAGCGTGGCGAAGGCGGAGACGCCGGCGGCCAGCACGCCGATCCACAGCACGGGCGTGACCAGCGCCAGCAGGCTCACGCCGCCCGCGCGCACGGCGGTCAGCTCCTGGTCGGCGCTCAGGCGGCCGAAGACCAGCAGAGTGGCGGTGAGCAGGCCCATGGGCAGCGCGAAGACCAGCCCGAACGGCAGCAGCATGGCCACCGCCCACAGGACGTTGAGAAGCGGCACCTGCGGGTTGAGCAGCAGCGGCAGGATCTCCTTGAGGACGTTGACGATGAGGAACAGCCCGGTGAACACCGCCACGGTCATGGCGAGCGTCGTGAGCACCTGACGCGCGACGTAACGGTGCAACGTCTTCATCGCGACAGCGGATGGAAACGGGCGTTGGCCGGAGGCAACATTGCGGCGAGGGTAGCCCCCCCGGCTGGCCATGTCACGGCGGGTTCATGTTCCGTGAAAACACCCGGCGAGCCGCCGCAGCGTGCCTTCCGCTACGGCAACTGGATGGGGCGGTAGAACCGGCGCGCGTTGCCCGGCGAGGTCGTGTCCGTGAACGTCAGCGTGCCGTGGCCGCTGTTGACGGTGGTCAGCACCGTCCAGGTGACGAAGTTCGTGGTGTATTCGATGCGATACGTGCGGCCCGGCTCGGCGCTCAGGCCCACGGTGAACTGGCCGGCCGTGAAGCCCGCGCTGCCCAGCGTGGTGCCGATCGGCGTGTTCGAGTTGCCGTTCAGCCGCGCGATGCGGCCGCGCGTGGCGCTGTTGACCGTGGTGAAGTCGCCCGCCAGCACCACCTTGAAGTCCGACTGGAGCAGCACCGTGTAGATGAGGTTGTCCGCCCCCGTGCCGGTGGTGAAGGTCGAGTCCAGCGCGCCGTCCGGCAGGAAGCGCGCGATGCGGCCCGCTGACGTGCCCGCCGCGCCGAAGGAGCCGTTGGGCGTAACCGCGGTGGCGACCTCGTTAGCACCGGCGGACGCGTAGCTGAACCGGGTCGTGCTCGGCGCCGCCGTCACCGTGAACGTGCCGTCGTAGCCCGCGCCCACGCCCGCGATGGTCACGCGCGAGCCGACCGCCAGGCTGTGCGCGGCGGTCGTGGTCAGGGTGGCGACATTGCCGGCGCGCTCGCGGAGGGAGACGCCCGTGCCCGGCGAGGGCGGCGTGCCGATGTCCCCGTTGATGACCGTGAACGCGCCGCCCGCGAGGATGCGGCCGTCCGGCTGCACCACCACGCTCAACACCGTGTCGTTCATCACCGGGAAGAACGTGGCGTCGAGCGAGCCGTCGTGGTTCAGGCGGGCGAGCCGCGAGCGGGAGACGCCGTTGATGCTCCCGAACAGGCCGCCGATGACGATTTTACCATCCGTCTGGAGCGAGATGCCGGCCACCGTGCTGTTCGCGCCCGTGCCGGCATTGAACGTGGGGTCAACCGAGCCGTCGGCGTTGAGGCGGATGAGCCGGTTGACCGTGCCGCCGTTGAACGTGGTGAACGAGCCGCCCACGAGGATCTTCCCGGCGTTGGTGCCGCTGGCATAGACCACGAGGGCGTTGACGAAGCCGTTCGCGCCGACGCCCGGATTGAACGCCGTGTCGAGCGAGCCGCTGGTGTTCAGGCGCGCGAGGCGGCCCCGCGCCGTGCCGGCGAAGTTCGTGAAGCTGCCGCCGATGAGCACCTTGCCGTCCGCCTGCAGCGCCATGGCATTGACCGAGCTGTTCGCGCCGCTGCCCACGGAGAAGCTCGTGTCGAGCGAGCCGTCGGCCAGCAGGCGGGCCACGCGGCTGCGCAGCGTGCCGCCGACAGAGGTGAAGTCGCCGCCGATCACCAGCCGGCCGTCCGACTGGAGCGCGATCGCGTTGACGGCGTTGTCGGGGCCGAGGCCGGAGTTGTAGGTCGGATCCAGGGTGCCATCGAGGTTGAGCCGGGCCACGCGGCTGCGGCTGGTCGCGCCGAACAGGGTGAACCGGCCCGCCGCGAGCAACTGCCCGTTGGTCTGCTGCGCGGCCGCATATACCGAGCTGTCAAAGCCCGCGCCCGGATCAAAGGCGAAGTCCACGCCGCCCGCGCCGTCGTTGTCCACGATGCTCAACGTGGCGTTGCTGATCGCAAAGCCCGCGCCGCCGGTGGTGTTGGTCAGCCGCAGCGCGATGGTCTCCGTCGGCTCGACAAGCTGGTCGTTGAACACCGGCACGAGGAAGGTCTTGGAGCCGCTCTCGCCGTCGGTCCAGGAGAGCGTGCCGCTGACATCGGCGTAGTCCAGCCCGGTGGCGGCCGTGCCGCCGCCGGGGACCGTGAGGAACTGCACGGTGATCGCGCCGGAGCTGCCGCCCGTGCGGGACACGACCACGACGCCGTTGGTGCTGCTCTCGCCCACCAGGAAGTTCGTGGTGGTGAAGCCCACGGAGCCGACGTTGTCCACGATGGTGAGCACGGCGTTGCTGACGGTGAGGAACGCGCCGCCGGTCGGGCCGAACAAGCCCAGCGTGACCGTTTCGGGCGGCTCGGACACGGCGTCGTTGATGATCGGCACCGTGAAGGTGCGGCTGATGACGCCCGCCGCGAAGCTGAACGTCGCGTTGGTCGCCACGTAGTCCACCCCGGCCAGGGCGGTGCCGTTGGTCGTGGCGAAGCTGACGCCGACGGCGACGTTGGTGAC
>Ga0172372_10002608_pt1 | contig 27229 bp, 20 predicted proteins | sample LakKiv5m_2_FD_114544 | JGI IMG/M metagenome (GOLD analysis project Ga0172372, IMG submission 114544) | Freshwater microbial communities from Kabuno Bay, South-Kivu, Congo - kab_092012_9.5m | ecosystem: Environmental > Aquatic > Freshwater > Lake | place: Democratic Republic of the Congo...
CGCTGCTGATATCATTCCGCCCCCCCCGCCGCCCGGACTCTCCCCGGCTCGGGCGAGTCCCCCTGCAAAGCCGCCGGCGGACCGCCCGCCCGCGCCCAACCACATAGATCCGAGAACCGGCAGCTCTCGCACTCGTCCGCAAGCCTGGGCTGCGGGTCGTGATATCCGCTCAAGTACGCGCGCGCCGTCCGATCCACCTGCGTGCGCAGGATCTCCCAACCTTCTTCGAGCGGCAGCCGGATGATGCTGCCGTTGCGCGAACTGAACTTGAAGGGCTTCTGCACCTCGCTCCCGGCTGCTTCCTGCTTTTTACGTGCGACGGAAGTATCGACAAAGGGTTCGAAAAACAGTCCGCGCGAACGGTCATTGTCACGTCCCAACACGACAAATTGCGTCGCCGCCACGGGCTTCTTCCAGTGGTCACGCGCCGCCAGGCCGTAAAAAGGCATTTGGAGCCGTGTGCCGGTTTCCAGCACGTCACGGCCCGTCGGATTGGCGGAGCCGGTCTTGTAATCCATCACAATCAGATGCCCGTTCCATTCATCGACCCGATCGGGGCGGCCTGATATAATATAATCGTCCGTCGCATACCGGATCTCCTCCTGGTCGAGCGCGACCGGAGTCGTACGCGCTCGGGCCTGCCACTGGGACTCGACCTCGCAGAAGGCCTCCAACACGCGGATCATGCCTCGGCGGGCATTCTCCCTGAAACGACGGGAGGGAAGCAGACCGCGTGGTGGATTCGCCGTCCACGCTGCGTCCAGCGCCTGCTCGGAAGAAAGCGAGAGCGCACCTTCCTCCGTCCGGGAGGCCATCAGCAGCCTCACCGCCTCGTGCAGCAACTTGCCCCGCTCCTCGGGCCAAAGCGACGGCCCGGGCATCTTGATATCATCCAGACGCCAGCGTCCCTGAGCGAGTCCCACAAAGGCACATCGACTCTGCGCCTCGAGTTGACTTGCAGTCAGCGTTCCCGGCTCGCCTGCCGCGCCTGATTTTGTCACGGGCAGACGCACTCGGGCGACCGGCTTCAAACGGTGACTCGAAAACCCCGCAAGCCAGCGCGGATGCGCTCCGAGTTCAAGCGGACGGGCTTCGCCGTCCCGACTCCCGGAATCCGGCGGAAATCCCAGTTCCCGAAGAGCCGGCCAGATACCGGCCCGCTCGGCTCCGTCCCAATCAAACTCCGCATCCCAAACTTCGCAACGCCGTGCGGGAGCGAACCAACTCTCGAGCGCTCCCCGGCGATCGTTGCGAATCGACTCAAGCGAGCGAATCGGAAAATCGAGTGCAAGGCGCTCGCGCTCCCGCCGACTGAAAAAGTAATCTCCCGCCCCCTGGCCCCCTTCGCCCGTGAGCCACTCGGCCGGAAAACCGAAAAGAATCACTTCACGCGCCTCGAAAGTCGCGAATTGGTTCAACCGGTAGAGGCGCACGCCGTCCGGCGTGGAGGCGATCGCAGCCGGCGGCGCAGCATCCTGCAACCGGAGGCGAAGCCGCTCCAGCCAGGCCAGAAGGGGCATCCTGCGGGCACCCTCGTCGCGATCCCGATCCAGCCAGCTGATATCTTCCGCAAAAACCTTCCACTGCGACTCGAAAAATCCGGAAAGCCAGGCATCCCGTTCCTCCAAGGCGGTCAATTCCCCGAGGTGCAGGGCCGCAAGTTCCGCGCACGTGAAACGACCCGCATAGCGACTGGCAAGACCTGCAAGCGTACGATGGAGAAATTCCAATTTACCGCCGCGGTAACTCTCAAGCCCGTCGCGCACTCCCCGGCGAACGATCTCACGTGATAGCGCTGCGATATCCTCCTGCGGAAGCAACGACGTTCCCCGGGTCCCGAGCCAGGCCAGCACCCGGTCGCGTTCGAAGCGCGAAGCGACCATTTCAAGCGGGAGCAGCGCCTGCTTGACCGACTCCTCCAAACGCAGGCGGGTGGGATCACGCGGATCCTCCAACGGCAGTCCGTTGCGATTCAAAGCCGCCAGGAGCGCGCGACGCACTTCCGGCTGATCCGGAATCAGCAGGGCGATATCAGAAAGCGCATTCCAGTCCGCCTCTTTTGTCACCCGCGACCCAAGTTCCCGAGCCAGAAACTCGGCGGCATCATCCAGCGTGTGGGCGCGGGACCACTTCCACTCGAGGGGTAATGAGCGCGAGCCCCGGGATCCGCGCCCCTCCGTCCCCGGCTCCAGCCGCGTGACCCGGGTCAGGCGCGCCAGGGTCTCAAAAAAAACTGCGACTGCCGGATCCGGCCGCCCGGCCGAAAAAATCAGAAACTCCTGAGAGATCAGACCTTCGGCCACGCCCCCCGCCACGGCTTCATCGATGCGCGCGCAGGCTTCGCGCAGGAGCATCACGGGGTCGAGCCAACCATTGCCGCGCAGCCAGGCTTCGAAGGCCGCCGATATCAATTTGAGTTCGTGCCGCAAGGGATTGACGGGCGAAGCGGAACCGCGCGACTCCTGAAGCAGCGCGTTTTCCATGACTTCGAGTTCGTCCGGACTGGCAAACGCCAGGCGGCCCGCCTGGAGCGCCCGGTCCAGCCTTCGGAAGAACGGAGTCTGGCGCCGGAGGCGGTCGAGTTCCGGGAGGTAGCGGGCGACGGCGGAACGGTCGAGCAGGTGCCGCAGGACCTCCTGACGGAACGGAGCCTGCGCCACACGGAAGCCCGATGCGGGATCGCCCTCCGCCGGCAAGAGTGATATCAACTCGAGCGCGAGTTCCTCGACCCCGACCACTGCAGCGCCCGTGAACCCGAGCCCCCGGGCCAGGAGAAGCACCTTGACTTCCTCGCGCGTGACTCCTGTGCCCACGACCAGCCTGAGATCGGGGGCGAGGCCCGCCACCCGGCCCAGCGTCCGGTCAGGATCGAGACCTCGTGAAGCTAATAGAGCTTCCAGCGCTCCTGCGGCTTTTCTTTCCACGCGCCCTCCACTGCCCTCAAAGAACGCGCATCGCTTCTTGGTACGCGTTTTCGAAAAGCGCCAGTCCCTGCCCCGGAGAGTTCGCCCGATTCTGGGATGCGGTCCACTCCGGGTGCGCGGTCCAGCGCACGAAATCCTCCGGATGCGGCATCATACCCAGAATTCTTCCAGAGGCGTCGCAGAGTCCCGCGACCCCCGCCTCCTGCCCGATATCACTTCCCTCATAGTTCAAGCACATCATGCCCTGGCGTTCCATCCGACTGAGAATTTCCGGTCTCCGAAGTCCGAGAATCATCAGGCGGCCCTCCGAATGGCGCGCCGGCAACTCGAGCGTGCCCAGACCGCGAAGCCAAAGGCAGCGGCTCGCGTTCGGGATCACCCGGACCCAGTGGTTCGAAAACTCCCCGGTCTCGTCGTGCGTGAGCGAAAGATCGGTTCCAAAGACATTCAAACGCAGGAGAATCTGGAACCCGTTGCCCACCCCGAGCACGAGTCCTCCCCGCTCGACATACCGGGAGAAATCCCACCCCAACCCCTGCTCGAACTTGAGTGCGAGCAGCTTGCCGCAACCCAGTGCCCCGCCGAAGGAGTTTCCAGCAGGAAGCGCAAGCGCCGACCAGCGGCGCGTCCATTCTTCCTGACTGACCCGCGAAAGGATGAGTTCATTCAGGGTCCGTATATCAGCATCGAAGCCTGCCATCTCGAACGCCCGGGCAAGCTCCGCCTCCCCGTGCAGTCCGTCTCCGGCCAAAACCAGTGCGCGTGGTTTTTTTTGTGCCATATCAATCGCCCTTTCCGCCGGTCATGAATGTCCCGCTCCATCCTCGAGCCAATTCGAGCGACTCCAGGCCTGACGGAGCCGGACTGCGTCCACGGATCCCAGTTTGCGCTCGAGCTGCCGCAATTCCAGACGGCCGCTTGAATTGACCGATCCCAGTCTCAGGAAAGGGATGCGATTTGCACGAAGCTCATCCTCGATGGGCAACGCATCGGCATCCGTGCAACTGGCGATGAAAGCGTGAAACCCCTCGCCAAAGCAGAAGTGCCAAGGATCAACCTCCGGCGGCAGGGTCAGTTGCGCGCCGAAACCGCGGGCCATGAGACACTCGGAGATCGCCACCAGCAGTCCGCCGTCCGAGATATCATGCAGGGAGCGCAGTCGGTTCTGGCGGTCCCCGAAATCTCCTCCGACCCAGCCATAAAGAAGACGCCCCAATTCCCAATCCGGGTGCGGGGAGACCGGCATTTGCGCGCTCCGAGGCACCTTGCCTCCCAAGAGCGCCTGGAGTTCCGACCCCACGAGTCCCATACGATCCGGGGTACCCAGCAGGTAGATGAAATCTCCGGCCTGTTTGAAGTCCGAAGTGCGCGCAAGCTTGAAGTCCGGCACGCGGGAGAGCGCTTGCACCAGGAGGAAATCCTGCTGGGAAGGACTCTCGGCCCCACCGGCGTCGGCAAACCGTATATCATCCTGATGCGCGATGATCGGCGCACCGAGCGCGAGGGCCGCATCCTGAATGCCCTGGCAAAGCCTGAGGAGGTTTCCAAGCGCCCGCGGGTCTCCCGACTCTCTGGATCCTTGCAACCGCCAGTGAACGTGGGTCATGAGGGCCATAATGGACTCGGGCCTTCCGTATTCTCCCCCGGTGCAAAGCACATTTCGCACTGCCTCGTCGACCGCCATCTGGCCTGCCAGCCAGGCATCTGCCTCGAGGTAGCGCGGTTGCGCACCGATCCCCACTCCCAAACTGGCAGGGGAATCGGCCAGGACTTTGAGGACGCCCCCGTCATTGGGTCCGCTCTGGGAAGCACGAGTACCCACTTGAACCGTATGCATCGGCTTGATCACGGACATCCCGCCCGCCTCGTGATCCAACTGACGGATCCACGGTTCCTTGGACGCAATTGCAGGTCTCCCCAGCAACGCAAGCAATTGCGGGATGGCATCCCGCTCGAAAACCATATCGAGAAATTCCGGTTGCTCGGGTCGGCCATGCCATTCCGCCGAGTAGAGATTCCGGGGAGCACCATCCAACACGAACAGGAGATCCAGACTGACCTGACTTTGATCCCCCATCCTCACCTCGAACCGACCACTGTCATCGAGGACTCCGATATCGGAAACATCCAGTTCGAAGGCCTTGGCCGCCTGATCGATCTGGGCGACGCGACCCGGTGATACCACCAGGAGCAATCGCTCCGAGGACTCGGCGAGCAGGATTTCAGCGGCCTGCGCGCCCGCAAGTTTGAGCGGCACCGGAGCCAGATCGAGCCTGGCGCCTCCGGTGGAACGGGTGAGCTCCAGCACCCCCGCGGCCAGCCCGCCGCGACCGAGCGCGAGCGAGGCCCGATGCAAGCCCAGCGGCCGCAGCGCCAGGACCAGATCGGCCAGTCGTTTGTGCAACATGGGATCTGATATCTGCACGACCGGAGCCCCCTGCCCCATCGCAAGATCAGCCAGGCCTTCGCGCCCCGTGCGCCCCCCGACAAGCAGGATCCGGTCCCCGGGCTGGATTCCTCGGGCTTCGCACCGGCGATCTCCCATGCGCTTGGGCATGAGGGCAGCGCCGGAAAAAACCGCTGAAAAACCCGCCCCACGCTCGGATGGCTCGGTCCCCCCGATTTTGGCGCCGACCGCCATGCTCCCGCTGACGAGCGCCACTCCCGTGGTCTGCGATACTTCCGATAGTCCTTTTCGGATGCCGCTCAGCGCCCTCCGATCGGCGACCGTGAGATTGGCGCTGGCGGATGCCGCCTGCTGAAAATGCGGAGGCAACAGAACGGAATCCGTGAAGAAAAGCTGTCGCGCTCCGAAACCTTGCGTGATGATATCACGCTGCATTCCCAGCATCGCGCCCACCGTACCCGCATAAGCATCGAATGAAAGATCGAGCGGGCGGGATTCGATTCCCGCCACCAGCGCCGTCTCGTCATCAAGCGCAATCATGCCGAAACCGGAGCGGGCACTCGAGCGGGTGAAATGTTCGGCGGAGCCCAGCACCGATATCAACCAGGATTTGGGCAGCTGCTCGGTGGTGCCGGCGATCATCGAGTGAAAAAGTCCTTCAACCTGACGGGGCATCACGTGTCCTGCGGGATCCGGCGCTCCGGAGGAGTCCAAGTAGTCGATCGACGCCTGCAGGGTCGGCCGCCCCACCCGCTCCGACCAGAGTCGAGCGAGCAAGTGCATTTCAGTCTCGGTCGGCGCCTGCAGGCCCGCCTGCGCACGGAATGGGTCGTCACGCGCCGGCCCCGTGAAATACTCGCGGATCGCCTGGATTTCCGGCCGAGTCAGATCCCACTTCTGATCGCGGACCAACGCACTCAGCTGCTCATCCGAAAAGTCTCCGAGTTCGATGGCCCCACCGAAAAAAAGCGGCCCCTCCCTACGGCTCGAAGGCCTGAGCGCGGAGGAGAACGTCGCGCGCTTGCCGGGTCCGGCAGCGGACGCAGCACCGATCGAATGCGAGCCCGCGACCGCCCGGGGGATATCCCTCCTCACGCGCTCCTGATCGAATCGCGAATTCTTCCGCAACTCGATATCATCAAAAATGGACCACGTTTCCAGTCGTTCGTTGCAGAAGTACTGACGGGCGAGTCTTCCCAGCTGCCGATCGTCGAGGTCCGTGCCCTCGATCAACAGCAACCTGCCGCTGGCTACCCGGGCTTCCGGCATCGGACGACGTCCGAGCAATTCAAACGCATGCACGATCTCGTTGGCGAGCGGGTCCGTGATGCCAGGGCGATATCTCTTCTCGATGGCCCAGAAGTTGCCGGGACGAATCGGCGAATACTCCATGAGATCCGTCATTCCACCGCTCTTGCCGGCAGCCGAGGGAATCAGATTCCCGGTGAAAAGCCATTGAGTGACCGGGTCCCAGAAAAGCTCCTGCACGGTGACCATCACGTTCTCGCGACTGATGGGGAGGTCCAACCAGTAAACGTCCACCAAGCGCGCCCATCGGATTCTCGACGACAACTCGGAATCCGGCGCCTTGACCTGCCGGACCAGACGTTCCGCAGCAGGATCCGCGAGATCGGGACGCACCACCACTTCAACTCGAGCGAGCATTGCTTCCATCCTTGGGCAGCCATTGCCGCGCCTTCGTGCAGATCGTTTCCAGACTCCAGGCCCCCGCATACCAGTTGCGACCGGTGAGGACGTTCACCAGCATGGGCCCCAGATTCAGTCCCCATTCGCGGACTTCCGCACTCAGGGCGGGCGGCGGCACCGGAACACGTTTCTTCCAGTCGCGCGGAAGGTCACTGGCATCGGCCAGTTCGCGCGCCTGAGTGACGGACTTGGCCCAGGGCGAGCCCTCGTAAAAACGTTCCGTCAACGCGAGCGTCAACGGAATCCCCCCTGACTCGAGCTGGAACTCCGAGGAACCGGGCAGACTCGCAAGCAGCGGCGTGCCATCGGGGAGCACGGCCCAGCGCAGGCGACCGGCGCGCAATTGGATCTGCGCAGTTTCGAACTCCTGGCGCTGGAACCCGGCCACCCAGGCCGTGGCCATCAGACTCCACTGCAGATCCTCGAGCGAGAAGCCGCTGGCGAGTGATATCGCAAGCGCTTCTTCAAGCTCCAAGGGGCGCGCGATCGGTTCATTGGCGGTGAAAAGCTCGATGACTGGAAAATCGAGCCAACGTCCCGGCTCGAGCGAAGTGGTCTTGAACCCGCGCCTCGCAAGGTACTCAGGATCCTTGCGGAGGCGGGCAAACGTGGAGCCGGGACCCGCGGAGGGGTCCAATTGGAATTGAAAGCGAAATTCAAAGGGCAGAAGTTTGGGCAGCGCGGAGCTGGAACTCCCACTATAAGTGTGAAGCGGACGACCGAAAATGGAAGCGGCGGCGGGACGGACTTCCTCGAGGTCTTGGACAAAGAGTCTTGCGCCTCCCGCCTGAACCGTCTCCAAAAGTGACACGCCCGGAATCGGGATCCCCCCGAGCCCAAGACGAAAGGTCCTGAGCCCCTTGGCCTGCAGGGACTCACCCACTTCATTGAAAAAGGCTCCGAATCGATTCCCTTTACGAAGCCAAAGAGCATGGACGCCGCGCGAGAACTCCAGCCAACGCGCGGGAGTTTCCATGCGGGCGAGGAGCGAATCGGCAAGAATGGCCGCCGCCGCCCCCTTGCCTGCGAAAGCATCCGGCATGCGACCCCAATCCAGTACCGAGAATCCATCGAGCATCCGCAGGCAAGCCGCCTGAATTCGCTCGCCGCTCGCCAACTGCAAGGCAATCGGCCCCAAGCGCTCGCGCTCATCCTCCCGCGAAAGGACGGACAGCTCGGCCGGCGCTGCGATCCACGAGTCGTATTCGGGCTCCTTGAGGGACCTCCTGAGCAAATGGGACGCCCGCAGCGCTGCGGCGTCCGAGTTCACCCCTGGGTAGCTCTGAGAATGCGGAGTCGTCATGATGCAGATTCCTTCCTGAAAGCGCTCCGGCTGGACCAAGCCGGGTGAAGTAACGCGCTGCAAGTGCTCGATCGGAAAAAAATTCCTACTCATTCACCATGCGTCGGTTTTTTGCATCGGGGAAGAGTGCAGAATGCAGTTTTCTTAAAAAAAATCAGTGGGAAACCCACCCTTAAGACGCACTGCATTACTTGCCCGACTTGACGCTTGCCGCCTCAAAATCCCAGAGATTCCTGAAAAAACCCTGATGGCCGCTGTTGAAAGCTCCGAATCAGATCGGTAAGCTCGAATCCGGAACGAAGGGAGTCACTTAAAGAAGTCCTATGAGCTCAAATTCAACACAGTCCTCGCAAAACATGAGTCCGGTCACCGGCATCATCGACGAAAAAAACGTCATCATCGACTTCGGCAAGTACGAGGGACAGTCCGTCCGCGAAGTCGCAGAAAGAGACCCGCAATTCTATGATCGCCTCGCAAGCCAGAAAGACAATGGCACTTTTGCCATCCGTCGCCATCGCGACAAGACCTTCCGCTTGTATATCAATCCGCTTTCGAACATCGATCATTGATTCCCGACCTCTTCTTCGGGAAGGGACTTAGTCATCGATATTCTCCTCCCACGGCCCAAGCCATCCCCAGATTTGGCTTGGGCCGTGGTGTTTTTTTTCAAAGGTACCCGCCTCGTCATGCTTCCTTGCCTCACGCTCGCCCGGGCAGCGGCCTCACTCCCTCATAGCGCTTTGTCCGAGCTCGGGGCCGAAGCTCTCGAACTCGATTGGTTCGAGTGGCTGGGCTTGAGCGACCTCGCGCGGGCCCGCAAGGCCGCACAGCTTGCAAAATTAAACTGTGAATTGATCCTGACGGTCCCCGCCCGCTGGCTTTCCACACAACTCAATCGCGACGTCCGAGCGGAGCGCATGGAGCAGCTCGCTTACTGGCGGGAAAAACTTGATATCAAAAGAATCCACGCAGTCCTGAGTCCTGCGACTCAAGTCTCCGATCTTCCACCCCTGGAGGCTCTCGTCGCCTGCGAGCCGAGCCGGGGCTCGGAATTCGAAGCCGGGCGACTTGCCCCGGTCGTCGATCCTTTCCATGAGTTCGGCGCCCTCAAGGAATCGAGTCTTCCGGCGCGGATTCCGAGGAGTTTTCCTCAAGGAGCCTACCTCAAAGTCCACGGCTGGCACCCCGATCGCTGGATCCGCAGGTACAGCCCGGAGTCGATTCAGCGGCTCGCACAATGGGCAGTCCTGAGTGGCGCCACCCACGTCTGCCTCGCGCACTCGCAGCGGATCGAGCAATTGCCCGAACTGCGCGCGGCGCTGGCGCAGGCAACCAGGGGACGCGACCTCAAGCCTTGAGCAGATTGCGTGATATCACAACCCGCTGCACTTGATTGGTGCCTTCCACGATCTGCAGCACTTTGGCTTCGCGCATGTAGCGCTCGACCGGGAAGTCCTGCGTGTAGCCGCTTCCCCCGAGCACCTGCACCGCATCGGTGGTCACCCGCATCGCCATGTCGGTCGCAAAGAGCTTGGCCATGGCGGCTTCCTGACTGAAGGGCGAACCTTGATCCTTGAGTGCGGCCGCCCGCTGCACGAGGAGCTTGGCGGCCTCGTACTGCACGGCCATATCAGCCAGCATGAACGACACCCCTTGGAATTCTCCGATCGACTTTCCGAATTGTTCGCGGGTGCGAGCGTGACTGACGGCAACTTCGAGCGCCGCGCGGGCAATGCCGAGCGCGGTCGCGGCGATGGTGATCCGTCCGCTGTCGAGCGCAGTCATCGCAATCTTGAAGCCGTCCCCCTCCTGACCGACCAGATTGGCCGCAGGGACGCGGACATTCTCCAAAATCAACTCCATCGTGTGGGAGACATGCGTCCCCATCTTCTTTTCCTGCTTGCCGCAGCGGAAACCGGGCATGCCTTTTTCGACAATGAAAGTGGAAATCCCCTTGGGACCTGCTCCCCCGGTCCGCGCCATGAGCAGCACGGTGGAGGCACTGTCGCCTTGCGTGGTCCAGAGCTTGGTGCCGTTCAAGATATAGAAATCTCCGTCCCGCACCGCTGTCGTCCGGAGCGCCGCCGCGTCCGAACCCGATCCGGCCTCCGAAAGCGAGAAAGCCCCGATCGCACGTCCGGCCGCAAGCTCCGGGATGTATTTTTTCTTTTGGTCCTCCGTGCCGAATTTTTCCAGAATCACCTGCGCAAGCCCGGTCACCGCGACACTGATGGCGTAGCCTGCGCTCGCCGCCGCGAACTCCTCGAGGGCAGCGATATACTCTTGATATCCCAGCCCCGCGCCGCCGTGCGCCTCGCCGACCGGAAGCCCGGTGAGTCCCAGGTCTCCGAGCTCCGCGATCAACTCGGTCCGGAAGCGCGCGTGCGCTTCGTCCTCTTCCATCAGCGGCAAGAGCTTTTGACGGGCAAACTTGCGCGCGAGCGCACGGATTTCGGAAGAGAGCGGAGATTCTTGAAAAGTTTGAGTCATGACTGAACGCCTTACCTCAAACAGGATCGCTCCGCCAAGCCCCGTGATCCGGAAGAAGAACTCCGATCAAGGCGCTTCCGTGCAAAGGTAAAGCTCCGGCACCGCGGGCTCGTGATGACGGACGAGCGCGGTCGAGTAGGACAGCACTTTCCCGGCCTTGATCCCCGGTAGACGCGCGCTTATGAGCGGCACCTCGAGAGTCGCAGGCCCGCGATCCCCGCCCAGGGATATCAGAGGGGCAGGGGCCTTGCCCGCGTAACTCAGGCGGGCCCCCTGGAGAGCGAACACCTCGCCAGCGTCTACTGGAAAGGCCAGAGAAAGCGGCGTCTTGCCCGGCGCGACGAACCGCGCGCGCCACTCGCCGGGCCGTTTCCCTTTGCGCACACTCATGGCCACCGCCGCCCGGGGGCGCAACCCGGTCTTGAGGGCCGAAAATCTGGCATCGAGTTTCTCGAGCGCCGGCGAAGCCCGCAGCACCAGTCCGGATTGAACCTGAGGACCCTCGATCAGCTCGAGCAACCGCTCCGTGCTCCGCGGCCCCGAAGCACCACTGCCGTAACTCACGGGCTTGGGTTGAGACTTCAGCGCGGCCCTCGTGAGCGCTGCGATCTCGCGCGAGTCCCCGACACTCAGTCGACCTTCAAAGCTCCCCCCACCCGGCGCGCATCCACCGGGGAGCGGTCGTCCGATCGAGGCCGCACTCCAATTCACGACCCCGTCCGGACGAATCTCGAGGCGTTCGGAGAGTGAATTCCCGGCGGCATCCACGCCTTTGCGAAAGGACGTGATCCAAGGCGCCGGGGGCGCCGCCTGAGCGCCGGTTTCGGATGCAAGCGGGAGCACCAGGGCGAAAAGAAGAAATATCATATCACCTTGCCCCCGCCTCAAGCAGACCCTGGAAACAACTCAAAGGCTCGAGAAACCGCTGCAAGTGCCGAGGCTTTAACGAAGCCTGAAGCTGGCCCGGGGCATTCATGATGGAGTCATGCTCGCCCTGCGGCAGAAAAGGATAACTCGGGTCTTGATATTCATCGGGCGCCCCGAGGGCGTGGGCCATTTCGTGAATGACGGTGCCGGCCGGAGAATTCAGAGTGTAGTTGGCGGCGTTGGCCCGATCGTAACGGCCATCCGTGGCCACGGGATTTTTCGCTTCGCAATGGTCTTGGACCTGCTCGGCACTCATGCCCAAAAAATCCGGCGGAGGCTCCGCAGGAGGCGCGCTCCCGGCAGCGCCCGCTCCCGGCCCTTCCGCTGCGATGCTCGTCAGAAACTCATCCATGGGGAGCGCATATCGAGAGGAGCCTCCGATTTTGCCCGCACGCTGCCAGAGCTGTATGGACTCCACGCATTGCTTGAGCGCATATCCCCGGGCCTTGTCGCAATCGACATTATCCGGACTGGAGAGTTCGGCCCGGTAGCAAGCATGCAGTCGCACCACCGGCGGCGTCTCGGGTGCGGGCGGAGTCCGCACCACCGCGATCCTGAAGCGCACAGGGGGACGAGCCATCCGAGGATCGGGTGGGCAAGGAGTCCTGTCCGCAAGCCCGGAAACCCCTTGAATGGCTGAACGCTCGCCGCTCATGCAGCCAAAGAAGGCATTCAACTGCTCCTGCATCGAGCCGATCTTGGCTGATATCTGCTCGTCGGTCAGATTGGAGTCCGCACGAACCTTGAGTTCGGTCGAGATCACGTGAGGCTGATCCGCGGGCAAGGGCGGCGGCACCTCGATCTGGTAGTTGACCCGAGCCCCGTAAGGGTAGCCATGCTCCATGCGATTCACGGTCACGCGGGCGGGCGCGGTCGCACTCCCCGGCACGAGCGACACCTTGTCGCACGAACTCAGGCGTCCGAGACGGGAGATGAGCGGGGATTCGCACAAGACCAGCCGCATGAGGGCCTTCTCCCGGGGCCCCGAGTCCATCAGGGTCTGCCGGACGATCTGCGGCTCCTTGGCGATATAAGTATTGAGGGAGTCCTGCTCGCACAACTCCTCGAGCGCATCCTCGTGGTGCTCGGCCTCACCCTTGAGGAGCGCGGACAGGCCCGCATTGATTCGATCCCGCGCTTTGTTGAGTTGCGTGCGTCTCGGTTCGGGCGTGGAGGTTTGCCCACTGTCAAAAAGTGCGTCCGCAATCTTGATTTCCATGGAGTTGGCCACCAGCGGAGACGTCAATTCCAGCGCGGATTCGTAGCGGGCGGCGCCGAGACTCAGTCGGCTTTCGTCAGTGAGGGGTTGATCGATCTGCGCTCCGAGCAATTCATGAAATCCCGCACGGATGGCTTTGCGACTCTCTTCGCCGCGCGCATCAAGGAGTGCCGGAAAAGAAGCTTCCAGCCGCGCAAGATTGTTCTCGATGGAAGTGCACTGGGATCCCAGTGCTTCTGAAAGTCTAGCGCCTCCGCAAAGCTTCTGCTGAGCCGCCTGCAGGTGATCGGAAAAAATCAGCGCCCGGAGCATCTCCTCGGAGCGCAGGGGGGACGTCGCAATCCGATATCGATTCAGGAGATCCCGCTCGGAGGACGGAAGTTTTTCGACGGAAGACCAATGGGGCACCTTGGCGGGCAGTCGAGCCAAGAGCGTTTGGAGATCAGGATCGTTCTCGAGGCAATCCGGCAGCTCGACGTCGGAGGCACCGAGCGCCTTGAGCTGCATCAGCCGAAATTCGGCCTCGTGGCGTCTCAGCTCCTTGAGCACCAATCCTTTCATCACGTCGTCCACCAGGGTATCGGCGGCGGAGCTCGCGGAGGTAGTCCCACCACAGTACTCGCGGTAATCCTGCTGTAAATCCTCCGGCCGGCACTCGAGCTTGAGCGCCTCGTAGGACTCCGCCTCGGACTCTCCGATATAGCCATACCCCCCGTAGACAGAGGTTCTGGGCGAATCGGCTTCCTCTCCGAATTGCAGCACTCCGCGCACCGGAGGCGCCGGCGGATGGGCGAGCACGAGCGGGTAAGCCACCCAGAGCTGGGTGACGACCAAGACAACCGTCATTTTTCCAACACTCCATCCGTTCACCGTACGCCCCCTCCCTGCTCCGAGTGTGTATCAGAATGGCGCTCCTGCAAAGGTTTGTGTCGAAAACGGGGGCCCTGGCTGAAACCCTTTGACCGACGGCTCTTGAGCTGCAACCCTGTTTTCGACGGCTCTTGAGCTGCAACCCTGTTTTCGACGGCTCTTGAGCTGCAACCCTGTTTTCGACGACTCTTGAGCTGCAACCCTGTTTTCGACGGCTCTTGAGCTGCAACCCTGTTTTCGACGACTCTTGAAAGGAGATTCCGAACCTCATGAAAAATATCTCGAGATCCACCGTGATTCCCACGTTCGCGCTGGCCACAGCCCTCGCCCTGTCCGCGTGCGGCGGCAGTGACGACAGCGACAATCCCGATGTCCGCTATTTCCCGCTCGATCTTGCTTTGGCGTCACCCACGGAGAGTGGCGGCAGTCAGGCACTCAGCACGCGACTGGGACGCATCCTTGAAGCCAAACCTTTAGGCAACAGCCCGCGTTCGTCGAGTCTGCAGAGTGTTTACGGCGAAGACTACGCGACCCTCATCGCGGCCCTGGCCGATATGGTGATATCGCCCTCGTCGAAATCCGATTGCGCATTCAATCTGGAGCTCGCCCCCACTTTTGAAGACGCCACCTGCTACGGGCCGCAACTCACTTACTCCGGACACCCGGATGGATCGCCCGCCTCGGGCACCCTCCCCTCGGGCGACGTCGGCCTCTGGGAAGCCACCGAGAGCTCGTCTGGCGAAGCCTGTGCCGCAGCTCAGCTCAATACCCGCATGAACGGGATCGCAAAACTCGCCAACAGCGGGGTTTTTCTGGCCGCAAGTGTCTACTGCTCGGCATCGGTCTCGGGCACGACTCTACCCACCACGAGCGGAGATGCAGTCGACTTGACCAGCGAGTTCGCGGCCAATGTGAGCTCGGGCTCAAACTCGGTCACAGTCACCAACGTGGACGTATCCTGTACCGACGATGATGGGAGCAAGTGCACCGAATACGTGGTCGCCCTGGAGGGGACCTCGGGCGCAAAAGAGATCAATCTGCGCATGAAGCATCAGCCCACCAACTCCACGGGCACGCGTTATGCCGGGAAAATATCGTACACAATCCAAGATCCGGCAGCCACGGGACCGAACTGCTCAGGTGCGGGCGTAACCGGCCTCACTTACGCCGTATCCGTGTCTTACGAGAAGCCCTCGAGCTCGGAGATGAACTACCAACTCAATTCAGGCTCGTACTGCGGCACTGGAGAAGACCCTTACGTGAGTACCGCGGATTTTACGGTGGATGCCTCCAAAAAAGCGCTCCAATCGGGAGGGGATACCGAAGGCTGGTCGGAAAACTTCACCCGCGCCACCGCGAGTTTTGACCCGGACAGTGGCGAGGGAGATTACTCGCTCACCTGGCAAGCAGGCCCCAACGACAGCCATGCCCGTTCGATGCTTGCGCATATCGAACAGCTCGCCGCGACCAACGCTGGGGTGGCTTTTTTCGGCTATGGACCCGGCCCCGATGCCACGGGATCGGGCGAAATCGAGGGCATGATCTGCAACTGGGCGGGACCGGGCGCCAATCACTCGCTGATTTCCAGCACGACCCTGGCTCAAAAGCAGGTCTTCGCCAAATCAAGCGGCCTTTACACCGCGGCATCCAGTAATATCACCTACGCGCCGACCAACACGTGTAATATCGCAGCGGCGGGTCCGGTGTTCACGCAGGTCGGAGGGGGCGGCACCTCCAACATCACCGCCTCGCAGACCGTGACGCACAACCTCGTCAACGTGAGCGAGGTCTCGGTGAGCGTGCCTGCGGCACCGACCAACGTGGACTGAGATCGAGCGCTGCCAAGCCTGCGCAGTAAAATCCGGCGGCCGGGACCCGAAAAGTCCCGGCCGTTTTTCATTTTGCCGGGTGCGCTTCCACCAGCAGGGCCAGGCGCTTCATGGAGGTTTCAAGCTCCTTGCCGCCCAGGCTGACCAAAAAGCCGGGCACTGCGATCCCCATATCAGAAGTGATATCTAAACGAACCGCAGCACCTCCCGCCGCGGGCTTGAGGGTCCAGGCGCTCTGGTAGAATTTGACGTTGCCAGCAAGCCCCTCGATCCGGAGCGTGTACTCCTGGCGATTCAATCCACTCTTGGCGTCATGGATCTCGCGCGCGAGAAACCAACGATCCGAAGTAAACGGAATCGGCACGCTGATTTTCCGAAAAACAAACCGCTCCTCGAGTGCCCCGTTCTCCACCCGGGCGACAGGCGATATCAAGGACGACTCGATCGCCAAGCGGAGCTTGTCATCGAGTTCCCCACTCACGGGCAAAAGCTTTTGCTCAGCCTTGAGCGGAGCTTCGGTCACTTCGCGCACTTTCTCGACCGGAAGGCCCGCACAGACTTTGGTCCGGTCCGAGAGTTTTCCATGGACGGCTTCGGTGAGCACCGACCAAACCTCGCTGGGTTTCTGCGGGAACACACTTTCGGCGTACCCCACCATGCGTCCCGTGGCGGGATCCTTCTTGAATTCGGATTTGATCTCGAGAGCACGGGCCGCACTCGGCACGGCAAGCGCCGCAAGGGCAGCCAAAGTCATTCCGACCTGATATCGTGTCAAAGCACTCATGCAAGCCACGCCTTGCAGGCTTTTTCCATATCACGGCAGGCTTCACCGCAGTCCTTGCACTCGAGGTGCATGCCGTGCCCGAAATGCGCTTTGTGCTCTTCGCAGGACTCCGCGCACTCTTTGCAGACTGCCGCACAAAGCTCGACTGCCTTGCGGGCCTGCGCCGACCCCGCGGCCACGAGCTTGAGAGCGGCGTCGCAGATCGCAAGCATCGACTGCACGGAGCCATGGCATTTGGCCATTTCCGTGTTGCCAGCCGCAAGCTCGCGGGCGCAGTGCGCGAGGCAGAGCTCCCCCGTCTCCTTGCAATGGGCGACCGCCTTGGCGAACGACTTGAGCTTTTCACCGCCCGCTTCTTTTTTCTTGGACTCTCCGGCCTGCGCCTCGGCCGATATCAAGTTTACGATTCCCGCACCGGAAAGAGCTGCGGCGGCAAAAGCCAAAGTCGATTCAGTGAGAAATTCACGGCGGTTGGAAGATTCGGACATGGCGGAGGGCTCCTCTTTTAAAAAAAATGAAGCCCAAGTTTCGGCCGGATTTGCGAGAGATTCAAGGGAGGAAAGCTACCCGATCAAGCCGGGATCAAGAATTCGCCGCGGAAAACTTCCGTCGCGGGCCCGCGCATGAGGACGGGGTTGCCCGCGCCCTCCCAACGGATCGCAAGCTCCCCGCCCGGCAAGTGCACCCGCACAAAACCGGTTTCCGGATCGAGCCGCGCGCGCCGGGTGAAAAGCGCCGCCACCGCTGCCGCACAGGCACCCGTACCGCAGGCGAGCGTCGGACCCGCGCCCCGCTCCCAGACCCGCACCCGCAACTCGGAAGGGCCCACGGTCTCGACGTATTCAATATTGGAACGATGCGGAAACCTCGGATTGCGCTCGGCCTCCGGCCCCCATTTCTCAAAAGGGATCTCAGCCAGGCACGGCACAAAAAACACGGCGTGGGGGTTGCCCATATCGACTTCAAAAAAATGCTGAGCAAAGCCCCCGACCGTGAGTTCCTCGCCCGTTCCCTGTGCGCCTTCTCCAAATCCACCTTTGAGTCCGGGCACGCCCATATCCACCGTCATGAGGCCATCATTGACCTGGATTTCCTTGAGTCCACCCAAGGTCTCGATGCGGTAGTGCGAGAGTCCGGGCTTGGGTCCGTGGCGGAATAGATAGAGGGCTGCCGCACGCACGCCATTGCCGCACATTTCGGCCATGGAGCCATCCGGATTGAAAATCTCCATCCGCGCGTCGCCGCCGTTCGAGGGAGCAGGCGTGACGCCACGAGTGACGGTCCACTCCGTGCCCGCAGGCCTGAGCCAAAGCAGCTGATCAAAGCCCACGCCAAACTGCCGGTGCCCGATCCGCGCAGCAAGCGCAGGAGTGATATCAGCACTCCCGGGCGCGCGTCTCACTGCGCCTGACGATGGCCCGGGGCCGGAAAGATCGTCGACCACGACAAAGTCGTTGCCGAGCCCGTGCATCTTGAGGAAAGGAATGCGGGTCTGCGAACTCAATCAATCCCCCCGACCGGAGTTGGAGCCTTCTCCCAATTCCGACGCCGTCATGGAGTAGTTGCCGACTGCATCCTCGAGAGTGTCAAACACTCCGTCGCACTTCACTGCATCCGCGCGCGTGGGCCCGGTGGCCGCAGATAACTCCGAGCACCCCTTGTCGATCCCGCTATTCAACGTGCCGATTTCCGATGAAGTAAGCTCGGTACCCGTCCGTTCCGATGAAGTACGATCGGTCCCCGTCAATTTCGATATATCTTTTTTCAAATTCACAAGTGCATCCGCGGAATCATCACAGTAAGCACCCACCACCCCTCGGCAATCTTCCACCGCCCTGCCTGCTTCCATTAACGCCACTTTGGCAGCTGAGATCTTCTCTTTCTTGCACTCCTGCACCTTGGCCGTGATCTCACTCCCGAGCCCGGCGGCCTCGCTCCGCTTGCTTTGCGCATCGGCCAGCGCCTGCTCGAGCGACGATCCATCCACCGAGCTTGAATCGATTAGCGGAGGAGTCATCTGCCCGCCCACGTGTTCGAGCACATTACTGGGCGGCAGGGTGACGCCATTCTTGTCCGTTTCCAGCTGCCCTTCGGGGGGTTTGAAGCCCTCGAACTTGATGGCCCCCACCCCCAAGGCTCGCAGCTGCGCGTTCAAGGCAGTCATATCATTGTTGAGCAGGGCATTCATCTGCGCGACCTGCGGGTTGCCGCCGAGCACCGTCTTGGCCATCGAGTTCATCGAAGTGCTCATCTGCGTGTTGAACGCTTCCTGATCCCGCTTGAGAGCGGTGCCTCGATCCGCAAGCTCCTTTTGTTTGTTGGAAAGCATCTGCGAGCACTGCATGAGCCCCGTGCAGGCAAAATTATCCAGCTTGTCCAAGGTCGCCCCCCCGATATCCATCGTGGTGGGCTTTTCGGTGTCCTTGCCCTGCAGCTGGTTGTCCAGGAGCGTCTTCATGGTTTTCATGCAACTGACCGCCTTAGACGGGTCCCCGCTTTCGCAATCTTTGTTGTTGTAAGGACTGTACACAGTCGTAAGTGCCGCGCCATTGGACGAGGACAACGTAGTGAATTGATCCAGCATGCCGGAGTTCTGGCCCCGGATCGTTTCCTCCATCACTTCGATCTGCTCCATGGCGTTGTGGATATCACCGGTCTCGGTCTGCTTTTTGAGAGCGGCCTCACCTTCCTTGAAGCAGCTCGACATGATATCCCTGAAAATCTGGGAGGGATTGTAGGAAGTGGTCGATGGCAGGGCACTGAACGCCCCACTTGCGATATAGGCGTCCACATCCTTCATCGAGGTGATGCCCGTGGGCTGCGTGACCGAAGGATCCGCCGCCGGTGCGCCACTGGACGACGGCTGCCCGAGCGTGAGGCCGGTCTGGGTCGGCATTTTCCCGAGCAGGCCGTCGAGCACGGATTGCAGCTGGGATTTGGCGTTGGCCGCATTGGTCTTGGAATTGGCGCTCGTACTGACTTTGAGCCCGCCCGAGCCGGAAACGGTTTGCAGCTGCTGCTCGTATTGACAGAGCATGGCATCGTAGGCGGTCTTGGAACCTTGCAGCTCGGGGGCCGCATTGGCCGCGGTCGTGCACCGGTAACTCGAAACCACCTTGTCCTTGAAACACTGCTGCGCATGAGCGGCGGGAATGGTCTTTTTGGCCTGGTCGAGGCGGAAGATCGAATCCTTGTACCCCCGCACCATGTTGCTCGCCTGTTGGATCTGCGAATCAATCTGCTGCTTAAGCGAGTTGGTCTGCTCGATCGCTTGGCCGATCTCCTTCATCCGGACATCGACCTTTTCACCTTTCTGCGTGATCATGTCGGCCTGCTTCTTGAACTCCGCCGAAATCAGACTCGCATTTTGATAGATGGCTGCATAATGGGCGTTGAGCGCACCCACCTGCTGATTGACCGCACCCACGCCCTGTTGAATGCAAGCCAATGCCTGATTCAAGGCCTCAAGTTTGGCGGCCTTGCACTCGAGGGCGGCCAAGTTCACCGCCGCTGCCGCTTCGAGCTGCTTGACGGCTTCCGCACTCGGGCAGGAGCTCGGAATCGTGACTTTGACTTCCTTGGGGCAACCCGTGGCATCCACATTCAAGGCTGAAGCGCCCTTTTTTCCAGCTGCGAGCATCCCCATGAATTGCTGGCCCACACTCTGGAGAGTAGCTTGGAGATTCCCCATGCACCCGTTGGCCGAGGCACCATAGCTGGAAGCAAGAAAGCTCTGAGGGAGCGCAGTTGGAATCGTCGAGCCTGCCAAAACACTGGGGCTTGTGGCGCCACGCGCCTCACTCATCCAGGCACTGGAGAGGCCGCTTGAGACCTGGAGCCAGATCAGCGTCAGAGCGACACTTCGGCGGAGGACCGACGGTTTTGCCCTCGAAATCGTAAGAGAACCTCTTTTGGATTTCCCCATGGTCATTCCCACCCCTTCTCCCATGATAGCGATAACGCGCCGGAGCGAAAGCCCCCCGGGACTCTTTTTTCGACGCAATATCGATAAGATATCTGTGTCAGGGCTGACCCACCCGCTGGTCAGGTGCCCGAAAAACCTGTAGAATTGATCATATGAAAAATTGGACCCACGCCCTCCCGTTCACCGCCCCGTTCCTGGTTCTGATCCTGACCACCCTGGGCACTGCCCGGGGCGGGATCTCCGTGCTTGCGGCAACCGCATTCATCTTTGTCGTGCACCCGACTCTGGACCTTTTGACCGGCACTGAAAAACCGCAGCCCGGTAACGAACTCCCGCCCGCGGCGCCCGCCTGGCTCCATGACCTGCTGCTCTGGGCCTATGTTCCCGCGCAAACCGCGCTCCTCGCGTTCTGCTTGACCCGCCCGCTCGATCCCACCTCCTGGGAGTTTTACGGAGTTGCGATATCACTCGGTTGTACCACGGGCGCCATGGGGATCACGATCGGCCACGAACTGATCCACCGCACCCGCGGTTTTGAGCGGGCGCTGGGTGCCTTTCTCTACATGCAGGTCAACTACGGGCATTTTGAAACCGAGCACACCTTGGGCCACCACGTCTGGGTGGGCACCCCCCGGGATCCTGCCACCGCGCGCGCCGGTCAGACGCTGTTTCAGTTCCTGCCGCAAACACTCCTCGGGCAGGTCAGGAGCGCCTGGCGGCTCAAACCCAAGCGCACGGCTCTTTATATCAGCTCCCAAGTGCTCTTTTTGCTTGTGCTGGCACTGACCCTGGGGGGCGCGGCCGTGGCATTGCATATCGCCCAGTCGATTGTCGCGGTCCTCATGCTCGAGACCATCAATTACGTCGAGCACTACGGGCTGAGCCGCCGGGAGGTCCGTCCGGGCGTTTACGAAAAAGTCACTGAGACCCACTCCTGGAACTCGCTCCACCGGATGACCAATTGGTTCCTGTTCAATTTGGGCCGCCACGCCGAGCACCACGCCCACCCGCGTGTGCACTACCAGAAGCTCAAGACCACCGAGCGCCCGCGCACCCTGCCCTACGGCTATTCAGCCATGCTGATCTTGGCTTGGTTCCCGCCCGTCTGGCGCAGAATTTTCCATGGTCGAGGCCCCGACCAGCCCGGGCACTTGGCCCGGACGGTGGGGTGATCGGGCGGGTCTTGAGGACTCCTGCGCCCCCTTGACGCACCGCCACTATCTCCCGTAAGAGCCTAACCGGGATGCACGCTGCCAACTCGTCCAAAACCGTGGTCGTCGGAATGTCCGGCGGGGTCGATTCGTCGGTCACCGCGGCACTCCTGCGTGAGCAGGGCTACCGGGTCATCGGGCTTTTCATGAAAAACTGGGAAGAGACCGGCCCGGACGACCAGTGCACTTCCGCCCAGGACTGGGAGGACGTGCAGCGCGTCTGCGAAAAACTTGATATCCCCCACTACGCCGTCAACTTTGCCCAGGAATACTGGGACGGTGTGTTCGCCCAATTCCTCAAGGAATATCAGCAGGGCTACACCCCCAACCCCGACATCCTCTGCAACCGCGAGATCAAGTTCAAAGTCTTCTTTGAAAAAGCCATGCAGCTCGGCGCGGATTATCTAGCAACCGGTCACTACTGCCAAAACAGGCTCGACCCCGCGAGCGGCCGATATCAGCTCGTCAAGGGCACCGATCCCGGCAAGGACCAGACTTATTTTCTCTACGCCATCGATGGCTCCGTGCTCGACCGGGTGCTGTTTCCGATTGGTGATATCCACAAGTCGGAAGTCCGCCGGATCGCGGAAAAGTACGATCTGGCCACCCAGGCCAAAAAAGACAGCACGGGGATCTGCTTCATCGGCGAGCGCGATTTCACGCGGTTTCTGGGCCAATACGTGCAGGCCAAACCGGGCTCGTTCCGCCTGCTCGATGGCACCCGGGTGGGCACGCATCAGGGAGCCGCCTTTTACACGCCCGGGCAGCGCAAAGGACTCGGACTCGGAGGCCAGGGCGAGCCTTGGTTTGTGGTGGGCAAGGATGCAGCCCGCAACGTGGTCTATGTCGAGCGCGGCGAAAAACACCCGGCGCTCTTTGCCGACGAGCTCTGGGCGACCGATATCACCTGGATCGATGGGCGCGGGCCGGCGGAGTTTCCGTTCCGTTGCCGGGCCAAGGTCCGCTACCGGCAGCAGGATCAGGAGTGCGTGATCCAGAGCGTCGCCGCCGACGGCCGGATGCATGTCACGTTTGAGGCGCCCCAGCGGGCCATCACCCCGCGCCAGAGTATCGTGTTCTATCAGGATGATATCTGCCTCGGCGGCGCCATGATCGAGCGCCCCGGCCCGAGCCACTGGGAGCAGGGGCGGACCTAGCCGATTTCAACTTCTGTCGAATTTAAACAACCCATTTTAATTCGACAGAAGTTGAAATCGCCGTTCTCCCCGAAAAATGGTGCATCTGCGGACCAGATACCTTGAAAAACTGTTACGGAAAGACCTGACATGGTCACGCGTCGTATCCGTCCAGGGCATGAGGCAGGCAGGGAAAACCACCCTGCTCAAGCAGATCGCCGATCGTTATATGACGCTGGACAATCCTGCCACGGCAACCGCCTTTGCCCGGGGGGATTGGAGCAGCCTCGATCACCCTTCGGGACCCCCGGTCGCAGTCGATGAAGCACAATTATGTCCAGCCCTTTTCCCTCAAGTCAAACTCAGGGCGGACGAAATGCAGCGGCCCGGGCTCTACATCCTCACAGGATCCGTCAGGTTTCTCGCGCGAAAACAGATTCAGGAATCGTTGACCGGACGGACGTCCATCCTCGAGTTGCTTCCACTGACCCTCGCCGAGGCTCACAACCAACCGCTCAACGATCTCATCGGACAGGCGCTGCGCCTCCCTCCGGACAAACTTCTGCAGAATCTCAAGAAACGCGTTTGGTGCAAAGCAGAACAGATCGCGCACCACCTCAATTGCGGAGGCAGGCCCGGCATCTGCTTCAAAAGAGAGGCCGGGATTCGCGCCCGTGCTTGGTCTTTTCATCTCGACACCGTTTTATCCCGAGATCTCCAGCTCCCGCGCAAAACAGATATCGGACTCCCCGCCCTGCGGGACCTCTTCTCGCAGCTTGCGCGCCACCAAGCCACCAAGCCACCAAGCCACCAAGCCACCAAGGGGAACCCCTCAACGTTTCGGCTTTGTCACGCTCGATTGGAGTACCACAACCGACCGCCAAACAGCTCCTCTCCGCTTTCGAGGGCTTATTCCTGATTCGAAAACACGGGGGAACGGTCTATTGCGAGGACCAGGGGTTGGCCACGTTTGCAGCTGGAGGCATGAACACGCTCCCGCGACGGACGCACCTCCTGAGACTGATCTACGGTGAACTCAACGCCCAACTCAAATACCTCCACGATCCTCGCGGCACCCTCACCGAATTCAAGACACGGGGTGGTGCTCATATCCCTTGGGTGGTTACCGCGCCTGAGCTGGGCTCTCTTGCAATCACTGCCGATGCCGATTCTCAAGCCTCTGATAAAAGCCTCCAGAGCCTGACCGCTTACTGTAAACGGAAACCCGGGACACGAGTTCTCGCTCTGCACGAGGGACACGAAGCCTACCTTTCGTCACGAAACTCCGTTCCCTGCATTCCCGTCCGCTGGATATTCTGATGGATCACGCCCCTCAATTGAAGCCGTAATTGTAGACTTCGCGCGCGCAATCCCGGGGCACGATCACGAAAAAGAGATGGTCCGAGAGCGTGCGGATCCGGGCGATGAAGATATCATTCTCGAGCGGGCTCTCTCCACCCTCGGGGTGCTCCGAGGGCGTGAGCGCACGGAACTCAAAAAGCCCGCGAGTCCGGGCATCGGCCACGATCTTTGTGAGTTCGGAGTCCGGCCACTCCTCGGCGCGCACGAGTGCGAGCGGGCTTTCGGGGTGGCGGCCGTCGCTCATGAGACTCTCGAGCGCAAGGACCTGCACCTCCTGCGGGCTGCGCTGGCAGTCGGAGACCGAGGCAGCGGTTGCGATTGCGGCTGATAGGAGCGCGGGTACGAGCACCAGTGGGAACAAGAACACAGATCACCTCGGGGAGTTGAGGGAGCAGCCGTCCCATAGTTTGGGGACAGACTCAATGGAGTGCCGAGGATTGAGATGCATGACAGTCAGGGCACTTGAGGTTCCAGTTTTTGAATCAAAACCTGCTTTTTAAGGCATCAAGGTCCGTGTTTGGGCCCGGATTTAGGTGCTCCAAGCCCAAAACTGGAACCTCAATCACTCTGACTGTCAGGGATCCACGATCAGCCCCCTTGCCTGCGGGCACCGCCCATGATCTCTTTCCCCCCTATGGGTCTCATCCAAGTCCTGCCGCCGCTGGTCGCCGAGCGCATTGCCGCCGGAGAAGTCGTCGAACGCCCCGCAAGCGTCGTCAAAGAACTCGTCGAGAACGCGCTGGATGCGGGCGCCACCGAGATCGCGGTCGCGCTCGAAGCCGGCGGCAAAGCCCTGATCGAAGTCACCGACAATGGCCGCGGCATGCAAGGCGAGGACCTGAAACTCTCCGTCCTGCGACACGCCACGAGCAAACTGCGCTCGGTCGAGGACTTGGAGAAAATCGCGACTCTGGGGTTCAGAGGCGAGGCCCTGCCGAGCATCGCAGCCGTGAGCGAGCTCACGCTCCTCACCCGCCCGCGCGAGCTCGCGGACTCCTCGACTGCGTTTGAACTCACGGCAGCACCGGACGGCACGGGCTCGGCACCGGTGCGCGAAACCACTTATGGGCATTTTCTGGGCTCTCCGCACGGCACGCGCCTCCAAGCGCGCGGGCTGTTTTCGCAGATCCCGGCGCGACTCAAGTTCCTCAAAGCGCAGGCCAGTGAAGTGGCCCAAGTGCGGGAGTGGATGGAGCGGCTGGCTCTCACGCGCCCGGATGTGGGGTTCAGACTCTCAAGCGACGGCCGCACGGTTCTCAACCTCCGGGCGCCAGCCCAGGGCATATCACTCATCGACGCCGAAAAAGAGCGCGTGCGCGCAGTGCTCGCCGACGGCGAGGACTACCCGATTCTGACCTTCCACGAAGATGGCGATCTGCAGCCCGGCATCCGGGTGCGTGCCCACTGGGTGCAGGGACTCAGCACTCCTCAGACCAAAAAAATGCTCCAGATCGTCAACGGACGCGCCGTGCGCGACCGCCTGATCCAGCAGGCGCTGTTACACCCGTTCCGCCAAGCGCTCTTGCCGGGGCAATTCCCGGGCATCTTGCTGCGCGTGGATCTTGACCCGGGTCTGATCGACGTCAACGTCCACCCGGCCAAGACCGAAGTGCGCTTTCTTGAGAGTGGCCGGATTTTTAAAGCGGTTGAGACTGCGGTCTCAAGCCTGATCGCCCGTCACGGGATCATGGGCTATGCCGCGGGCGCCCGCTCCGATGAAAGTGATATCCCTTTTGAAACAAGGAGTCCCGCGCCCTGGAGCGCATCGGATTCAAGCGCGGGTCACCCACGCCCCGCCATGGGCGGCACGCAGTCAGCCGTGCCGATGGCGTTTGAAGGGCCCACCACGAGCTTTCGTCAGCAGTCGCTGGAGCTCGATCGCGGCTCGCTGTTTACGCAAAAACCCGTGGGTGGTCACACCCAGTGGAGTGCGACACCGGTCGTGGGTGCGCATGAATCTGATATCACAAGCACGACACCCGCATCCCAGCGCAGCTTGAGCCAGGATCAAGGCCTCCGCACCGATCACCCGCTTGCGGGCTCGCGCTTTGCCGGCATCCTCTTCAACACTTACTTGCTCTACGAGCGCGGCTCGGAGCTTGCGCTCATCGATCAGCACGCAGCCCACGAGCGCATCCGCTACGAAAAACTCAGGCTGCGCGTGACGGATCCCGCGCGCGCCGCAGCTCCGCAGCAACTCCTACTCCCCGAGGCCGTGGCCATCAATGCCGATGCCCGGATCGAGCTCGAAAAACGCCTCCCTCTTTTGAATGAACTTGGCTTTGAGGCCGAGGTCTTTGGCGAGAGCAGCGTGCTGTTCCGCGCGATCCCCGGCGAATGGGGCACGGATGAATTGCGAGTGCGCCTCAGAAACCTCGTCGACCGGCTGCTTGACGCCGACTCGCTCCCGCAGGACCAGGAAGCGCGCGCCCTGCTGCTTGACGAAGATATCTTTGAGCGCATCGCAAGCGAAGCCTGCCACTCGGCCATCCGTGCCGGCGATCGCCTGGACCGCGAAGAAGCCGAGCGCATGATCGAACAACTCTTTGCCTGCCAGCACCCGTGGAACTGCCCGCATGGCCGCCCCACGCTGACCAAGGTGCCCAAAGCACGCTTTGAAGAATGGTTCCAACGGCGCGTATGAGGGCCGTCGGCGATATTTCCCGCATCCGGCGTTCTCGGTCCGCTTCCTTGTGCAGCCATCCATGGCTGCACCTGTCCACTGGACAGATCGGCGCTCGTGCCATCGTGGTACTCGCGTCCCGCCGCGTACCTTTATGTACGCTTTGGTCACGCGCGTCCCTGCGGCCTTGGCTGCAAGAAATCTTGACGACGGCCAGGGGAAAACACTTCTTTTTTGGGCAGGACCGAAGAACATGAAACACAGGTCTGCCGTCGGCGCCCCCACCCCCATCCAAATGCCCGCGGACGGGCGCACGCTCGTGCTGAGCGGCCCCACGGCAAGTGGCAAGACGGGGCTCGCGATCGAGCTTGCACTCAAGCACGGTGATATCGAGATCATCAATGCGGATTCGCTCCTCGTGTACCGCGGGCTTGATATCGGTACAGCCAAGCCCACACTCGCCCAGCGCAAGGGTATCCCCCACCACTTGATCGATATCTTGGATCCGGATC
>Ga0172372_10002611_pt1 | contig 27194 bp, 24 predicted proteins | sample LakKiv5m_2_FD_114544 | JGI IMG/M metagenome (GOLD analysis project Ga0172372, IMG submission 114544) | Freshwater microbial communities from Kabuno Bay, South-Kivu, Congo - kab_092012_9.5m | ecosystem: Environmental > Aquatic > Freshwater > Lake | place: Democratic Republic of the Congo...
CTCCTTAGGCTTGGATGGAGGCGATCTGCAGTTCGGTGAACTGTTGGCGATGGCCTTGACGTTTTTGATAATGCTTGCGACGGCGCATTTTGAAAATGCGCACTTTGTCGTGCTTGCCATGGGCCACAACCATGGCCTTGACAGATGCACCGGACACCAAGGGTGTGCCAACCTGGAGTTCAGCGCCGTTGCCGACAGCCAAAACCTGGTCAATCACAATTTCTTGGCCAACATCCGCAGCGATCTGTTCTACTTTGATTTTTTCGCCGGTAGACACGCGGTATTGCTTGCCACCAGTTTTTATGACTGCGTACATACGAACCTCTGAAAGATAGACTCTTCATTACCCTGCCAACGGATTTCAGCAGAGCCAAACATTTTAGCATGCCAAACCAGTTCAGAGCCTTTTCAATCCGAGTCCTCGGACAGGCTCCCTATAATTTGTTGCTTCTAAGAGATTTATCACCTTGTCTACCCCAGATTCCTCATCCTCCAAGGCCTTTTCAGGCCTGATCAGCATGGACATGCTGTCAGTCGACGCTCTGATCAACAGCCGACTGTCTTCGGGCGTGCCTTTGGTGGGCCAGGTGGCCGAGCACATCATCATGGCCGGCGGCAAACGCTTGCGACCCGTGTTGCTGCTGCTGATGGCCGGGGCATTGGGCTACAAAGGCACGGACCACCACAAACTAGCCGCCGTCATTGAATTCATTCACACCGCCACCTTGCTGCATGACGATGTGGTGGACGACTCCAATTTGCGCCGAGGTCGCCCCACCGCCAATGCCATGTTTGGCAACCCCGCCAGCGTCTTGGTCGGCGACTTTTTGTATTCCCGGGCCTTCCAAATGATGGTCGAGTGTCAAAACTTGCGCATCCTTGACATTGTGGCCGATGCCACCAATGTGATCGCCGAGGGCGAGGTGATGCAACTCATGAACATGCACGACGCCTCCTTGGATGTGGACGCCTATTTGCGCGTCATCCGCTCCAAAACCGCCAAATTGTTTGAAGCCAGCACCCGCTTGCCGGCCGTTCTGACCCACAGTTCAGCGGCTGTGGAAACCGCCTGCGCCCAATACGGACAAGCCTTGGGCACGGCTTTTCAGGTGATTGACGATGTGCTGGACTATGACGGCGACGCCGCCTTGATGGGCAAAAACCTGGGCGACGACTTGCGCGAAGGCAAGGCCACCTTGCCCCTCATTGTGGCCATGCAGCGAGGCAACCCGGCCCAATGTGCTTTGGTGAAACACGCGATTGAGCAGGGGGAAGTCGAAGCCTTGTCGGACATTGTGCAAATTGTGCGTGAAACCGGCGCCATGCAATCCACCCGAGAGGCGGCTTCGGCCGAAGCGCAAGGGGCCTTGAATGCTTTGGTGGTGTTGCCCGACAGTCCCTACAAAGGGGCGCTGATTGAGGTGGCCACTCAACTTTTGGCTCGTCAAGCCTGATCAATCAGCGGGTTTGGGTTTGACGGCTTTGTAAGTGACGTCTCGCTGAAGCCTGACCACCTTGAACATGCATTCGCGGCGACGTTCGCCGTTGGAAATTTTGTCGCAGTAAGTGCCACTGCCCGCATAACTGGCCAAGCAGAAGTGCTTTTTGTCTTTGTCTTCTATCTTGGCGCACTCCGAAATGTCAGCCGCGTGGGCGGCCCAAGACAGCATGCACAGTCCAGCAAAAGACAAGCGAATGAACAGTCGGATCATCGTGAAACCCCCCTAATCTAAAAGGAATTTTTTAGCCTCTTGTAGCAGCTTGAGTGCTTCATCTTCTTTGCCTTCTTTGAAAAGTTTTTCGCCCTCTTCTCGCATGGCTTTGGCCTTTTCAATATCGGCACCAGTCCGCTTGGTCTTGAGGAAAGCAACATCCACGTATTTCATTTCACAAGGCACAGGGCCAGCACAATGCGCAAAGGCCAAGGAATTCATAGACAAGATTGACAGCAACAACAGGCGCTTCATGATTTCCTCATCGATCGGGGGTTCAGATTGCAGTAATTGACGACCCTTGATCTTACAACCGGCTGGGTAGCGACATTCTTGGGGCTTTCATGGCCATCTGAATCGATCCAGCCACCCTCAGTTAATCGAAAGATATTAATTTTCATGTGCCACGGCTTTCGTTGGCACGACCGGATCAAAAATCCGCAGGGTCTGGCACCGTTTGAGAGGTTCAAGTTTGAGGATTGCAAACATGTCAGTTTGGTTCTCTCGTTCAGCTTCATTGATGCCCGTCTGACCCGGGCTTTCATTGGAGTCATCACCCCAAGAGGCCCGTCAAACTCACCAATTTAGTGAGTCGCAATGGCCCCTGCAACGGCTGGCGCCGCCTACATTGAGCGGTATGAACAAGCCCTCACTGACAGAGCAGCGCACCAACCCACAAGACCAACAAGCCGTGGACTGGTTGAGTCATTTATTGCAACAAAGCTTGCACTTGCAAGCCTCTGATATTCATCTCGAGCCCTATGAAAGCCTGTTGCGCATTCGCTTGCGCATCGATGGTTTGTTGCAAGAAATGTCACCGCCGCCAGCTGCTTTGCGCGAACGCATAGTCTCGCGCATCAAAATCTTGTCGCGCATGGACATTGCTGAAAAACGCCAGCCGCAAGATGGGCGCATGCAGTTGGCGCTGGCAACGCGCATGGTGGACCTGCGAGTCAGCACCCTGCCCACCTTGCATGGAGAAAAAGTGGTGCTGCGGGTGCTGGATTTTCACGCGCAGGCTTGGGACATGGGGTCCTTGGGTTTATCCCCCTTGTCCCAACAACGCTTGCAAGAAGCCATCCACCGGCCGCATGGCATGGTGTTGATCACCGGCCCCACCGGTTCAGGCAAAACACGAACCCTCTACACCTGCTTGGCACAACTCAACACGCCCGAAGTGAACATCGCCACGGTGGAAGACCCTTCTGAAATTGTGCTGCCTGGCATCAACCAAGTGAACGTGAATGAACGAGCGGGATTGAGTTTTGCATCAGCATTGCGTGCTTTGCTCAGGCAAGACCCTGACATCTTGATGGTGGGTGAAATTCGCGACAGCGAAACCGCCGATATCGCCATCAAAGCGTCGCAAACCGGACACATGGTGCTCTCCACCCTGCACACCAACGATGCCCCAAGCACCCTCACCCGTCTGAACCACCTGGGTATAGCGGGTTTCAATCTGGCCAGCAGTGTGGTCTTGATCTGTGCCCAGCGTTTGGTCCGCCGCTTGTGCCCCCACTGCAAAGTTTTGGTGCCTGGTCAACAACGCTACAGGGCGATCGGCTGTCCGCAATGCCAGCAGGGTTACAAAGGCCGCATCGGGATTCACCAGGTCATGCCAATCAGTGAGGCCCTGCAACACCTGATCTTGGCGCAAGCTTGCGCCCCCGAGATTGCTGCACAGGCCAGCAAGGAAGGCGTGCTGAGTTTGCACGAGGACGGCTTGCAAAAGGTCGCCGCCGGCGAGACCTCGTTGGAAGCGCTATTGGGAGCCGCGCATGCCTGACATTCCGGTGCACCATCTGTCTGGCTTCACACAACAATTGGCCACACTGGTGTGCGCAGGCGTGCCATTGTTGCAATCCTTGGACACCGTCGCCAAGGGGGTGCGCTTCGCCCCTTTACAAGCCACCTTGCAGCAGTTGCGGCAACAGATTGCCCAAGGCATGTCATTGCAACAAGCTTTGCGAAATTCACAGGTTTTTGACCCTTTCTACTGCCAATTGGTGGCTGCGGGTGAAATGTCAGGCAACCTCGATGGCATGCTGCGCCGTTTGGCCACCTATCTCGAGCGTCGACACAAATTGCGCCTCAAAGTCAAGATGGCCTTGGTCTATCCGCTGGCAGTGTTGCTGATTGGCCTGCTGGTCACAGTCGTGATCTTGATCTGGGTGGTGCCAGTCTTTCAAAGCATCTTTGCGTCGTTTGGCGCTGAATTGCCCGCAGCCACCCAGGTGGTACTTCGCATGAGTGAGGGTCTGTTGCATTCTGGGCCGCTGGCCCTGCTCTGGCTGTTGTTGTGGGCCCTTGGTCTGCGCAGCGCCTACCGTGCCAGTGAATATTGGCAACTGCAGGCGGCCATTGGCGTTCTGCGCATGCCACTGGTGGGTTCATTGATTCGGGCTTCGAATGATGCCGTCTGGACGCGTTGCATGGCCACTTTGCTGCAATCCGGTGTACCCTTGCTGGACGCCTTGGAAGTCACAGCGGGCGCTTGCCCGAACCGCGTCTATGGCTTGTTCACCATGGCCATACGGCATGCGGTCACCCAAGGCCGCAGCTTGTCTGCGGCCCTGCAAACGGTGCATTTGCTGCTGCCCCAAACCCGCCAAAAACAATCCGTTTTTGACTACTTGCTGATTCAAATGGTGGCCGTGGGTGAAGAATCCGGTACCTTGGCCGCCTTGTTGGCGCAAGCGGCGCAGGACCATGAGCAAGCGTTGGAGTTACAAATTGATGGCATGACGCAATTGATTGAGCCATTGATGGTTGTGCTGCTGGGCGGCTTGGTGGGTGGCTTGGTGGTGGCTTTGTACTTGCCTGTGTTTCAACTCGGTCAGGTACTTTGAAGGTTCGGGCTTCTTATAGACTGTGCCCATGCTCACCCCCACATTCAAACGCATTGGCTTGACTGGCGGCATTGGCAGCGGCAAATCGACACTTGGGAAGTTGCTACAGGAACAAGGCTATGCCCTCATCAATGCCGATGAGATTTCGCATGCGCTCACTGCACCACAAGGCGCTGCGATCGAGCCCATCCGACTGTGCTTTGGCGCAGACTTCATCACGCCTGAGGGTGCTTTGGACCGCCCCAAGATGCGGCAACTGATCTTCTCGCAAGCGCAAGCCAAATTCGCCCTTCAGGATGTGCTGCACCCGCTGATTTTGACGGCCATCCACCAAGCGGAAGTGGCTATCAAGGCTGAAGGTAACGCATTGGTAGTCATCGACATCCCTTTGCTGGTGGAGTCCGTTCACTGGATGGCCACACTGCATCAAATCATCGTGGTCGATTGTGAAGAGGACACGCAAGTCAGCCGGGTGATGAAGCGCAACCAGCTCTCAGCAGCAGAGGTGCGGCAAATCATGGCCAACCAAGCCCCCCGGGCCCAGCGCTTGGCTGCCGCAGACATCGTGGTCTTCAACAACACGGATCAACTCGGTGATTTAAAGCATCTGGCGCAGGCCATCCGACTGCAGCATTAGACGCTCCAACCGGCACGGAGCCGCCCAGACAGCGGTTATCATTTCCGCTGTTACCAATCCCCCAGCAGGCCAGTGCAGTCAGTGATTCTTTACGAACACCCCTTCAACGAGCGTATCCGCACCTATTTGCGACTGGAGTACTTGCTGGGTCGGTTCGAGCAATTGTTGCTGCGAACCTCTGAAATAGACCACCACTTTGCCCTCACCACCTTGTTTGAAATTGTCGAGGTGGGTGGCCGCTCCGATTTGAAATCCGATATCTTGAAAGAACTGGAGCGCCACAAGCAACAGTTCACGAGTTACCGTGGCAACCCGTCAGTCTCTGAAGCGGTCCTTGATGATTTGCTGTCTCGTATTGACCATTGCCTGCAAGGATTCACTACCGTGGGTGGGCGCATCAGCCACTGTGTCACTGAGAGTGATTTCCTCAGTAGTTTGCGCAACCGGGTGTCTGTTCCAGGCGGTATCTGTGCCTTTGATTTGCCAAGCTATCACGCGTGGCAACAACGGGATCCTGACGAACGCCGCATGGACATCTTGAAATGGTCTGAGCCGCTCAAAGCCTTGAATGACAGCGTCGGCTTGCTGATGCGCTTACTGCGTGAAAGCGGGTCCCCGCAGCGCGTCATGGCGACGCAAGGTCAATTTCAACAGGCATTGCCCCAAGGCCGTTTCCAAATGATGCGGGTGTTCATTGATCCATCCCTTGGTTTGGTGCCTGAGATCAGTGGCAACCGGATGATGGTGTGGGTGCGCCTGATCCACCAATCTTGGGTCCACAAGCCTCAAGCGTCTGTGGGCAATGCTGAATTTGAAATAGAGCTTTGCGCCTGAGCCAACCACTCAAGCACTGGCCAGGTGCCAGGCAGCACCGGTGACACACTGAGTGGCAACTGCTGCCAGGCAAAGTCCTGACCTTCTTTCATCTGCAATTCGCCGCTCCATTGGTGAACTTGGCAAAACTGCAACTCCACCAGGGCGTGCGGGTAGTCGATAAGCTCGGTCTTCCAAGGCTTGGGGTCGTGAATGGTGATGCCCAACTCTTCTTGCAATTCACGCCTGAGCGCTTGCGCCACGGTCTCACCGGCTTCTATTTTTCCACCTGGAAATTCCCAATGGCCTGCATAGGCTTTGCCGGGCGGGCGGGTGGTCAGCAAGAAACGCCCATCGGCTTGGAACAAAACACCCACGGCCACCGGCGTGACAGGGCGGTCAGGACCGCCTTCGCGCGGCAATTCGCCATCAGCCACACGGTTACCGGCTTGGCCTTGTAAACCCGTCATGGCTTCACGCGCCGCGCGGCAAAGTCACGGGCGAATTGATAGGCCACGCGACCATTGCGTGAACCGCGCTCCAATGCCCAAATGAGGGCTTCAGAATGGACTTTGGCGCGGGCATCTTGGGCCACGCCCAAAGACTGCAACCATTGGTCAACAATGCGCAAATACTCGTCTTGACTGAACGGGTAGAAACTCACCCACAAACCAAAACGCTCGGACAGCGAAATTTTTTCTTCGATCACTTCTCCCGGGTGCACCTCACCATCTTCAGTGTGGGTGTAGCTCAGGTTGTCCTTCATGGACTCGGGCAGCAAGTGGCGGCGGTTGCTGGTGGCGTAAATCAGCACATTGGGTGAAGTAGCGGCCACGGTGCCATCCAAAATGGATTTCAACGCTTTGTAGCCCGACTCGCCTTCGTCAAAACTCAAATCATCGCAAAACACAATGAATTTTTCAGGGCGCTGCGCCACCACATCAAGGATGTCGGGCAAGTCGACCATGTCGTGTTTGTCCACTTCGATCAAGCGCAAACCTTGAGGGGCGTAGGTGTTCAAACAAGCCTTCACCAAGGAGGATTTGCCGGTGCCGCGTGCACCGGTCAGCAACACATTGTTGGCTGGCAAGTCCTGTAAAAACTGCAAGGTGTTGCGCTGGATTTTTTCTTTCTGAAGGTCGATTTCTTTCAAATCATCCAACGCCATGCTGCCGATCTGGCGCACAGGCTCTAGCACCCCATGACCGCTGCTGCGCTTGCGGTATCGAAACGCCACGCTGGCTTGCCAATCGGGCGCGTGAAGCGGCTGTGGCAGCACCGCTTCAATGCGGGCCATCAGCACCTCAGCACGGTTCAACAGGCGTTCCAGGGCGTCATTCATGACCATACTCAGCTGCGGTAATCGGCGTTGATGGTGACGTACTCGTGGCTCAAGTCACAGGTCCAAACTTGGTCATGGGCATTGCCACGACCCAGCAGCACACGGATGGTGATCTCGTCTTGTTTCATGATGCGCTGACCGTCTTCTTCTTGGTAGTTGGGATGACGTCCGCCCTGCGTGACCACATGCACATCGTCTAAATAAAGTTCAATCAACTGTTGGTCCAAATCAGCCACACCGGCATAACCCACTGCAGCCAAGATGCGGCCCAGATTGGGGTCACTGGCGAAAAATGCGGTTTTGACCAAAGGCGAATGGGCAATCGCATAAGCCACTTGGCGGCACTCGGCTGGGGTTTGTCCACCTTCGATGCGCACGGTGATGAATTTGGTGGCGCCTTCGCCATCGCGCACGATGGCTTGTGCCAACCATTGCGCCACTTCCAGCAAGGTCTGTTTGAGCAACTGTGCCGCCTCGCTGCGCCAATCGGTGAGCAAACTGTTGCCCGCATGGCCCGTGGCCATGAGCACAAACGAATCGTTGGTGGAGGTGTCGCCATCAATGGTGATGCGATTGAAGGAAGCCTCCGCCAATTCACGGGCCAAAGCATTCATGAGCGAGGCATCGATGGCGGCATCGGTGGCCATGAAGCCCAGCATCGTCGCCATGTTGGGGCGGATCATGCCCGCGCCCTTGGAGATGCCAGTCACGGTGATGGTTTTGCCATCGATCTGCACCTGCCGACTGACGGCTTTGGGCAGCGTGTCGGTGGTCATGATGGCCTGCGATGCCAGCGCCCAGTTGTCAGTCTGAGCCGTCGCCAAGGCCTTGGGCAAGCCATCAATGATGCGTTGAAAGGGCAGCGGCTCCATGATCACGCCGGTGGAAAACGGCAAGACCTGTGATGGGTTGATGTTCATGTGCGCGGCCACGGCATCGCAGACGGCATTGGTGTGCTGCAAGCCCGATTCACCCGTGCCTGCATTCGCCACGCCCGTGTTGATGACCAAGGCGCGAATGCCCTGGTCAGCGGCCAGGTGTTGGCGACAAATTTGCACAGGCGCTGCACAAAAACGATTTTGTGTGAACACCGCACCAACCGTGGTGCCCTGGGCGAGCTCAAACACCGTCAGGTCTTTGCGTTGGGCTTTGCGCACACCGGCTTCAGTGATGCCAATGCGCACACCGGGGACAGGATGCAATTCGTGTGGCGGGGCCACGTGCAAATGAACCGCCATGTTCAGGCCAGCTTGCCGTGGCAGTGCTTGTATTTTTTGCCGCTGCCACAGGGACAGGGCTCATTGCGGCCGACCACGGGCACCTGTTCTGTCCGAATCTGTTGACCCAGCACCTGCGGTTGCCCAGTTTCGTCTGGCGCGGTGTAGGTCAGGTTGCTGATGGCGTCGGCCCGCGCTTCAATGGCTTGGGCGGCTTGCGCCATTTGCGCCGTGTTATCGATCTGAACCGTCATCAATACCCGGGTGACTTCATTTTTCACCATGTCCAGCAGCTGACCAAATAATTCAAATGCTTCGCGTTTGTACTCTTGCTTGGGCTGCTTTTGCGCATAGCCACGCAGATGAATACCTTGGCGCAAGTAATCCAGTGCAGACAAATGTTCGCGCCAATGGCTGTCAATGTTTTGCAGCAAGACTGCGCGCATGAACGGCGTGAATTGCTCAGCGCCCACCAGGTTGATTTTGGCTTCGAAGTACGCGTGGGCGGCTTCAACCACCGCATTCAGAATGTCTTCATCGGTGATGGCTTGCGCATCCTTGACCATGGTGCTGAGCGGAACATCAAGGTGCCAGTCGTTGCGCAAGACGGTTTCTAGCCCAGCCACATCCCATTGTTCTTCTACCGATTCTTCAGGCACAAACTGGCGCACCAAGTCGGTGAAGCAACCCTCGCGCAAGCTGGCAATTTGGGTGGTCAAATCTGCAGCGTTCAAGATGTCATTGCGCTGTTGGTAAATGACTTTGCGCTGATCGTTGGACACATCATCGTATTCCAGCAATTGCTTGCGGATGTCGAAATTTCGCGACTCGACTTTGCGCTGCGCACTCTCGATGCTGCGCGTGACCATGCCCGCTTCGATGGCTTCGCCCTCGGGCATCTTCAGCCGGTCCATGATGGCTTTGACCCGTTCGCCAGCAAAAATACGCATCAGCGAATCGTCCAGGCTCAGGTAGAACCGCGAAGAACCAGGGTCGCCTTGGCGACCTGAACGGCCGCGCAACTGGTTGTCAATACGGCGCGACTCATGGCGCTCGGTGGCAATGATGCGCAAACCACCGACAGACTTCACAAATTCGTGGTCCTGAGTCCATTGAGCTCGCAGGGCAGCGATCTGCGCTTGCTTGTCGGCGTCACTGAGGGACTCGTCGGCCTCAACCGCCGCAATGGTTTTTTCGACGTTGCCACCCAACACGATGTCCGTTCCACGACCAGCCATGTTGGTGGCGATGGTGATGGCTTTGGCGCTACCCGCTTGTGCCACGATATCCGCCTCTCGCGCATGCTGTTTCGCGTTGAGCACCTGGTGCGGCAAGCCAGCCTGGGTGAGCATCTGGGCCAACAACTCCGACAACTCGATGGAGGTGGTGCCCACCAACACGGGTTGACCGCGTTCTTGACATTCGCGTATATCGTCGATAGCGGCTTTGTATTTTTCGTCAGCCGTTTTGTAAACCCGGTCAAGTTGGTCAGCCCGCTTGCTGGGCTTGTTGGGCGGGATCAGCACGGTTTCCAAGCCGTAGATTTCTTGGAATTCATAAGACTCGGTGTCAGCGGTTCCAGTCATGCCACTGAGCTTTTCATACAAGCGAAAGTAATTTTGAAACGTGATGGACGCCATGGTTTGGTTTTCAGCTTGAATGGCCACGCCTTCCTTGGCCTCCACCGCTTGGTGCAATCCATCGCTCCAACGTCGGCCCGTCATGAGTCGGCCCGTGAATTCGTCGACGATGACAATCTCGCCGGCTTGGTTCACATAGTGTTGGTCCAAATGGTAGAGGTGGTGTGCACGCAAAGCAGCATAGAGGTGATGCACCAAGCTGATGTAGGACGGGTCGTACAAAGAGGCACCGGCCGGTAACAAGCCCAATTCAGCCAAGATCTTTTCTGCTTTCTCGTGGCCCAACTCGGTAAGGTAGACCTGGTGGGATTTTTCATCCAACGTGAAGTCGCCAGGGGTGATCACGCCTTCACCGGTACGCAAATCCATTTCGCCTTCTTGGCGGGTCAGGTGCGGCACCACTTTGTTCATAGCCAAATAAGTCTCGGTGTGGTCTTCGGCTTGACCGCTGATGATCAACGGTGTGCGAGCCTCGTCAATCAGGATGGAGTCCACTTCGTCAACAATGGCGTAATTCAAAACGCGTTGCACCCGTTCGGTGGCTTCATACACCATGTTGTCGCGCAGGTAGTCAAACCCGTACTCGTTGTTGGTGCCGTAAGTGATGTCAGACTGATAAGCAGCTTGTTTTTCTTCGCGACTCAATTGTGCCAAGTTGACTCCGACACTCAAGCCAAGGAAGTTGTAGAGCCGGCCCATCCATTGCGCGTCTCGGTTGGCCAAATAATCGTTGACGGTGACCACATGCACGCCTTTGCCGCTCAAGGCATTGAGGTAGACCGCCAGCGTGGCGGTCAGGGTTTTGCCCTCACCGGTGCGCATTTCGGCAATCTTGCCTTGATGCAAAGCAATACCGCCCATCAATTGAACGTCAAAGTGGCGCATCTTCATGACACGCTTGGAGCCTTCGCGGACAACGGCAAAAGCCTCGGGCAGCATGTTGTCCAGACTTTCGCCGCTACTAAAACGCTGCTTGAACTCGTTGGTTTTGGCTTGCAATGCCTCATCCGATAAAGCGGACAATCCGTTCTCGAGCGCATTGATGCGCTCTACGGTTTTGCGGTATTGTTTGAGCAACCGATCATTGCGGCTGCCAAAAATGTGGGTCAATAGATTGAAGGCCATGAAAGCGATGTACCCATGCACTGCCGGGTGGCAGGCCAAAGGGCACACATTCCTTTGTCGAAGCCGGCGATTTTAACCGGCCACACCGTCCATAATTCCCCATGCTGCGTTCCATGTCCAAACCCCCTTCTGGCACCCCTGTCATGACCGCCATTGAGCAATCCGTCTCATTAGCGGGATTGTTGCAGTTGCACAAGCAGTCTGCGCATTACTTGAGTTGCATCCAGTCAGTGTTGCCCCCCGGTTTGGCCACCCAAATCAAGGCAGGACCGATCGACCAAGACGGTTGGTGTTTGTTGGTTCAGCACAATGCGGCAGGTGCCAAGTTGCGCCAACTCCTGCCCGCCATCAGCGCCCATTTGCGGGCCCAAGGCCATCCGGTGCACCAAATACGCGTCAAGGTCATGAGCCCAGGCTAAACCGCGGGAAGCAGGTGGTAGGGTCAGCGCTTTATTTTTAATGCAGTTGTATGCGCATCACCATTTTCACCACGCCTGTTCTCAGTCCCATCCTGCGCTGGTTATTTCGCCGTAGCTTGCGTCTGCTGGGCTGGACCCTGACTGGCGCGATGCCGACCAACACCCCCAAAAGCGTGGTGATTGCGGCGCCACACACCAGCAATTGGGACTTCCCCTTTACCTTGATGGTGGCCTTTGCCATGAACCTGAACATCCAATGGATGGGCAAGCAGCAATTGTTCCGGTTTCCTTTTCGCCACCTGATGTTGTGGCTGGGCGGGATCGCGGTCAACCGCTCACAGTCGACCAATTTGGTGGAAGCCTCGGTGCAAACCTTGCAAAACGCCCACCGGGATTTGCATTTGGTGGTGCCGCCCGAAGGCACGCGCAGTCAGTCGAGGCGTTGGAAAACCGGCTTCTACTACATCGCCTTGGGGGCCCGTGTGCCGATCATTTTGGGTTACATGGACTTTGCAGAAAAGAAGAGCGGCTTGGGCCCAGCCTTCATGCCCACGGGGAACTTGGCATCGGACATGGCGCACATCAAGGCTTTTTATGCCCCCTTCAGAGGCAAGAATCCTGATCAATTTGTGATGGATTGAACTAACCCCACCCCCAAGACCGCGAACGCCACAAAAGCACTCAAGGCCAGCACCAGCGCCGACGCCAACCAACGCAGCTGCCGCTTCAAGCGCGTGACAGCCGAAATCAAGGCGGCGTTTTGCTCGGCCAACTCGGCCAGCGTCTGCGCCATTTGCTGCTGCGCCTGTGCCAACTGCGCCAGCTCCGTAGGCGGCTCGGCTGTGGTTTGGCGGCGCTTGTCGATGAAGCCACGCGCCTTGTCCAGCACCCCAGGCGCATGCTCCAGCACTTTCTCCCAAGGGACGACTTTGAGCGCGGTTAACCATGAGAGGGCCATGTGGGTTCCTAGTGGGTGGGGGCTGTGAAACAGAGAAGCTTAGCGGAGTTCGCCAGTCTGCTGTTTTTTAACAATTCATTGAAACGCGTATCAAGCCCGGCCTCTCACAAGGCGAATAAGCGATCAAGATGGGCACATCACAGTCCACCATTGCCCGACCGGAAAGTGGAAAGTCCACCCAGCCCACTTTCTGCAAAGGTTCTCTGCCTGAAACGTCTTTGTTGGCAGTCAACTTGAAACAGCCTCTTTCCCCATCCCGCCAGCCCATACCCAAACCCAGCTATGATTGACGTAACGTCAATTTAAGCCACTGGGCTACTCGGCTGTAACCCACGTCCATTCTGCTTTTTTGCGGTTTGCCCCGCTCTCACCATGACCGATTTGTCTGCCGAATTCCAGGCCTTGGCCCACTACCGCCCCAAGCACAAGGTGCGCTTTGTCACCGCTGCTTCGTTGTTCGATGGGCATGACGCGGCCATCAACATCATGCGGCGCATCCTGCAAGGCATGGGCGCCGAGGTGATTCACTTGGGACACAACCGCTCGGTGGATGAAGTGGTCACGGCAGCCTTGCAAGAGGATGTGCAAGGCATCGCCATCAGTTCCTACCAAGGCGGCCATGTGGAGTACTTCAAGTACATGGTGGATTTGCTGCGCCAGCGCGGTGGCGCACACATCCAGGTGTTTGGTGGTGGCGGCGGCGTCATCGTGCCTGACGAAATTGCCGAATTGCATGCCTATGGCGTGACCCGCATTTACAGCCCGCAAGACGGCCAACGCATGGGCCTGCAAGGCATGATTGGCGAAATGATCATGCGTTGCGACCAAGACTTGTGCGGCCATGCCCCCACCACCCTGGCCGCCATCCACGGCCACAGCGAAACCCAATGGCGCTCACTGGCCCAAATCATCACCGCTTTGGAAAACCAAGCACCGGGCGTCAACCCTGTTTTGGACACGCTGCGCGCTGAAATTCGACACCAAGCCGCAGGCTTGACCGTGCCGGTGGTGGGCATCACCGGCACCGGCGGCGCAGGCAAGTCCTCGCTCACCGACGAATTGATTCGCCGTATTCGCTTGGACCAAGACGACCAATTGCGCATGGCCGTGATTTCCATCGACCCGTCGCGCCGCAAAAGCGGTGGCGCCTTGCTGGGCGACCGCATCCGCATGAACGCCATTTCCCCTTGGCGTCAAATGTCTGCCAGCAGATTGGGGTCAGACACCGATTTCAAGCTGGTGAAACTGGGGTCAGACCCCGATTTTGCGCAGCAAAACTCGGGCTCTGACCCCAGTTTGTCAAGCCATCGCGTCTTCATGCGCAGCTTGGCCACGCGCGAATTCGGCAGCGAAATCAGCGCCGCTTTGCCCGACGTCATCGCCGCCGCCAAATGCGCCGGCTTTGACCTGGTCATCGTCGAAACCTCGGGCATTGGCCAAGGCGACGCCGCCATCGTCCCGCACGTGGACATCCCGCTGTACGTGATGACGCCCGAGTTTGGCGCAGCGAGCCAGCTGGAAAAAATCGACATGCTCGACTTTGCCGAGTTTGTGGCCATCAACAAGTTTGACCGCAAAGGTGCGGCAGATGCGCTGCGCGATGTGGCCAAACAGGTGCAGCGCAACCGCGAAGCCTGGGGCACGCCCACCGAACAAATGCCGGTGTTTGGCACCATGGCTGCGCACTTCAACGACGACGGCGTGACCGCTTTGTTCCAAGCCATGAAACCGCGTTTGCAAGCGCTTGGTTTGACATTGCAAGCCGGTCGCTTGCCGATGGTGAAGGTGCGCCACAGCTCTCACCAAACGCCCATCGTGCCGCCCGCCCGCAGCCGCTATTTGGCCGAGATCAGCGACACGGTGCGCGGTTACAAACAACGCGCCGCCAAACAAGCGCAGTTGGCGCGTGAAATACAGCAACTCAAGGCCGCCTCGGCCATATTGGCTGTGGATGTGAAGGGCCGCCCCCGCGCCTCGGAGGCCACCCTGGGTTTGGCGATCGAACGCGAGCAACGCCTTGACGCCGATGCCCGCGCCTTGCTGACCGACTGGCCGAAATTGCAACAAGACTATGCCGGTGACGAGTTGGTGGTGAAGGTGCGCGACAAGGAAATCCGGACCGCGTTGGTGACCAAATCATTGAGCGGCACGCCAGTGCGCAAAGTAGCCTTGCCGACCTTCTATGACCATGGCGACATCTTGCAATGGCTGATGCTGGATAACGTGCCCGGCCGCTACCCCTATACCGCTGGCACCTTTGCCTTCAAGCGCGAGAACGAAGACCCGACCCGCATGTTTGCCGGCGAAGGCGATGCGTTTCGCACCAACCGCCGCTTCAAACTCTTAAGCGAAGGCATGCCCGCCAAGCGCTTGAGCACCGCCTTTGATTCGGTCACCTTGTATGGCAACGACCCCGACCCGCGCCCCGATATTTACGGCAAGGTGGGCAACTCGGGCGTCAGCATCGCCACCTTGGACGACATGAAAGTGCTATACGACGGCTTCGATTTGTGTTCGCCATCCACCAGCGTCTCGATGACCATCAATGGCCCGGCACCCACCATCCTGGCGATGTTCATGAACACCGCGATAGACCAGCAACTGGCCAAGTTTGAAGCCGACAAAGGCCGCGCGCCCGACGATGCCGAACGCGCCGACATTCGCGCCTGGGTCATGCAAAACGTGCGCGGCACGGTGCAAGCCGATATCTTGAAAGAAGACCAAGGACAAAACACTTGTTTGTTCAGCACCGAGTTCTCGCTCAAGGTGATGGGCGACATTGCCCAATACTTCGTGCAACACCAGGTCCGCAATTTCTACAGCGTGTCCATCAGCGGCTACCACATCGCCGAGGCTGGTGCCAATCCGATTTCACAACTCGCCTTCACGCTCTCCAATGGCTTCACGTTTGTGGAAGCCTACTTGGCCCGTGGCATGCACATTGACGACTTTGCACCCAACCTGAGTTTCTTCTTCAGCAACGGCATGGACCCCGAGTACACCGTGATGGGCCGCGTGGCGCGCCGCATCTGGGCGGTGACCATGAAAGAAAAATACGGGGCCAATGAACGCAGCCAAAAACTGAAATACCACATTCAAACCTCGGGCCGCTCCTTGCATGCCCAAGAGATTCAGTTCAATGACATCCGCACCACGCTGCAAGCGCTGATTGCCATCTACGACAACTGCAACAGCTTGCACACCAATGCGTTTGACGAAGCCATCACCACGCCCACCGAAGACTCGGTGCGCCGCGCCATGGCGATTCAACTCATCATCAACCGCGAGTGGGGGTTGGCGAAAAACGAAAACCCATCACAAGGCGCGTTCATCATTGAAGAACTCACTCAGTTGGTTGAAGAAGCCGTGCTGTCCGAGTTTGTGGCGATTGCCGAGCGCGGCGGCGTGTTGGGTGCCATGGAAACCGGCTACCAACGCGGCAAGATCCAAGACGAATCCATGCACTATGAAATGCTCAAGCACACCGGTGAGCTGCCCATCATTGGCGTGAATACTTTCAAGTCCCCGCATGCCAACGAGACACCGCAAAAAATCGAGCTGGCCCGCTCAACCGACGAAGAAAAGCAAAGCCAACTCCAACGCTTGAACGACTTCCACACCCGCCACAGTGTGCAAGCCAAAGCTCAAATCGCTCGTTTGCAACAAGCCGTGCTGGACAACGCCAATGTGTTCGAGGTGTTGATGGACGCGGTGCGCCATTGCTCATTGGGTCAAATCACCAGCGCTTTGTTCGAGGTGGGTGGTCAGTACCGGCGCAACATGTAAGTCAGTTACCCATGCGCTCACCCAAGCGCACGGGCTGACCAGCTTGCCAAGCGGTGTTGAGTTGGATCGTATATTGGGGCCACAACAGCACGACCGTAGAGCCCAATAAAAAGCGGCCCAATTCATCGCCTTGCTTGAATTGCAAGGCTGGATCATCGTAAGACCAATCACGCAATCGACCAGTGCGCGGTGGATTGACCACACCATGCCAGATGGTGGCCATGCTGCCCACGATGGTGGCACCCACCAGCACCAACACAAACGGCTTTGGGGCCGCGCCCTCAGCAACGGGCATGTCGAACACACACACCACGCGCTCATTGCGGGCAAACAAACCCGGTACACCCCGGGCCGTGGCCGGATTGACAGAAAACAACTCGCCGGGCACATGGATCATGCGGCGCAATCGTCCCGCACTGGGCATGTGGATGCGGTGGTAGTCCTTGGGGCTCAAGTAAATGGTGGCAAACACGCCGTCTTGAAACTGGGCCGCCAAGGCTGCATCGCCGCCCACCAAGGCCAGGGTACTGAAACGATGGCCTTTGGCTTGGAACACTTGGTCCCCCTCGATGCGACCCAACTGACTGATGGTCCCGTCTACGGGGCATACAAAAGGGGCCTCTGCCAACGGTCTGACACCAGGCTTCAAAGCCCGGGTGAAAAAATCATTAAAGCAAGCGAAGTTGCGAATGTCGGGGTCTGCCGCTTCGCCCATGTTCACTTGGTATTTCGCGACAAACCACCGGATGAGGGCGTGTGTCAAACGCCCTCCCCGCCAGTGGGCCACCCAGCCTGCTATCACCGTGAGCGCCTGCTTGGGAAGCACATGCTGCATGAGCACGAAAAATTGGTCATTCATCCGGTCATTCTAGAAGGGCTTTTTTTCAAGTGACTGCGCACGAAAAGCTCTGTGTACACTGAGGACCTTGGGTCTGTTTTAGTGAGTCACCGTGCGCCTGTCTTTGAGCCAAGAAAAATTCCTGCTGCTGGCCTTGTGTGCCCCGCTGTTTGCTGGAGCGCATCTTTTCAATGGCTGGGTGTTTCAGCATTTTGAACTCTCGATGCACATCAGCTGGGTCTATCTGCCTGCGTTTTTAAGGGTGGCTTATGTGTTGGTATTGGGACCTGCTTGGGGCTTTGCCTCCATTTTCTTGGGCAGCCTGTTGTTAAGCAGTGACTTCGATAACAGCCTGTTGCACAGCATCACCAATTCTGTGGCTTCAGCGTTGGGGCCGGTGCTGGCCTTGGGCCTGTTTCGTTTGTTGAAAGAACGCGCACTTCAATTGAGTCGACTGAGCGACTTGGTGCAAATGTGTTTGCTTTATGCCTTGCTCAATGCTGTGTTGCATCATGTCGCTTGGGGCTACAACCAACCCCACCAATTTTTATTGCCCGACCAATTGCCCATCATGGTCATTGGCGACCTGACTGGAGCAGTGCTGGGGGCCGTGTTCTTCACCACTGTGATGCGGCGCTTTAAGTTTTACGAGGTGGTGGCTCGTTTGTCGAAAGACAACAAGCCAACTTAAGTGCTTGCGCGCTTGCCGCGGGACAGATCAACACCCAGCTGCTTGAGCTTTCGGTAGAGATGGGTGCGCTCAAGGCCCGTCTTTTCGGCCACACGGGTCATCGATCCGGCTTCTTGTGCCAAATGAAATTCGAAATAGGCTTTTTCAAAATTGTCGCGGGCTTCACGCAAAGGCCCGTTCAAATCAAAGCTCTGGACGGCCTGATTGAGTGCCGCGGACGCCACAGTCGTCAGGGGCAAGGGCATGAGGCTGTTGCTCATGTTGCTGTAAATCCCTGCCGGTGATACAGCTGGCAAGGGCTTGATTGGTGCAGCCTGGGGCACTTTTCGATTCAAACCTTGCTCGACAGCTTTCAAGAGTTTTTGCAAGGTGATCGGTTTTTCTAAAAAAGCCAATGCCCCAATACGGGTAGCTTCCACCGCGGTATCAATGGTTGCATGTCCGCTCATCATGATGACAGGCATGTTGAGCAAGCCTGCGCCTGCCCATTCTTTGAGCAAAGTCACGCCATCGGTGTCAGGCATCCATATGTCGAGCAAAACCAAATCGGGGCGGGCTTCTAAACGGGCCGCTCTAGCTTGCGATGCGTTTTCAGCCAGTTCAACCTGGTGACCCTCATCGTTCAAAATCTCGAACAAAAGGTCCCGTATGCCAAGCTCGTCATCGACCACCAAAATTGTTGCCATGTTGCGTTCAGTTCAGGTTGAGTTGAAAATCTGCCAGTCGAAATGATAACGATACTTGCGCACCAACGACCAGGTCATCTTGAAGTTTGTTTTTGAGCTCGATGCGTGCATGGTGCTCATCGGCAATTTTCTTCACCACGGCCAAGCCCAGACCTGTGCCGCTGGCTTTGGTGGTGACATAGGGTTCAAAGGCTCGCTGCAACACTGCTTCACTGAAGCCGCTGCCATTATCGTGAACACTCAAACGCACTCGTTGAGATTGAGGCCGCATTTCAGTGCGCACTTGCACTTGCGCTTGTGGTGATTGGGCGCAAGCGTCCTGGGCATTTTGAATCAGGTTGTGCACCACTTGGCGCAACTGCGCCGCGTCTCCCAAGATGAGGGGCAATCCTGCTTGAAAGTGCCAACTCACAGGGACAACTGCATTCACGTTGTCATACAACGGCATCATCTCAGCCAGCATCTCATTGACATCCAACGCTTGCAAGCGCGCTTGTGGCAAGCGGCCAAAGTCGCGGAATTCATTCACCAATCGCTGCAAGGCGTCTACCTGGTCAACAATGGTTTTCACAGATTTCGTCACCAAGGTTTGCTCGGCAGCATCCAGTTTGCCCTGCAACTTCATGGCCAATCGTTCGGCAGAAAGCTGGATGGGTGTGAGCGGATTCTTGATTTCATGGGCCAAGCGTCTGGCCACCTCGGCCCAAGCTTGGTTGCGCTGTGCGGAGACAATTTCAGAGATGTCATCAAAGACCAGCAGCCAATCGCCTTGGGGCAGTAAAGCGCCCCGGGCGACCAGGGTGGTGTGGCTCACAGTTTGCGCAGCAAAGTCATTGGCGCGATCACGCGGCAAGCTTGCGTCCAATTCAAAAGATTGCTGCCAGTGATCCAAGCTGTGTTGTTGATATTCGCCCACAAACTCGGAGAACTGCTCCATCACTTGGTGACCGAACACCTCTAAACCTTCCACCGCTTGCAGGGGCTTGCCCACATGCACTGCCATGGGGATCTGCAGGATACGCGTAGCACCCGGGTTGATGGATAAGATCTCGCCTTCCTGGTTCAATAAAATCACTCCTGCGGTCAGGTTGTCCAACATGGTTTGCAAATGGCTACGCGCCAAATCCAATTGCGCCATGCTGCGCTCGACTGAATTGCGAGCATCCGAAAGTTGCTGGGTCATGTCGGCAAATGAACGCGTCAGACCGTCCAACTCGTCTTTACCCTGCAAAAAAGGCTTAGGCCGCAAGTCGCCTGCCGCCACATCGCGAACCCCCTCCGCCAGCAGCAACAATGGTTTCGCCAATTGATTGCCCAGCAAAACGGCCAACAACACGGCACCAAACACCGCCAAAAACAAGGCCAGAGTGAGGGTGCCAATGTACATGCGCTGCAAACCATTGCGAGCCAAGGCACGCTCTTGATATTCCCGGTTGGCCTCTAACACCGCCAAGGCATTGGCTACCAAAACAGGCGGAAGTTTTTTGACCACTTGCAAAACCTGTTGCTGTTCATCCAGCTGAAAGCCTGTGCCTGGCATCTTCAACATCACTGTCATGCGCGGCACCATGCCGGGACTGTTGTCATCCAAACCCTCGCTACGCCAACTGACCCCTTGCTGCCGCACTTGTCGCCAGTCCGAGGCGCTGGGTCGTTCTGGCTGCAACTGGTATTTGGCTTCGCCAACCGTCGCCACCACGGTTCCGTTGCTGCGCCATAGCGTGACTTCATTGGCGTCAAGTTGCTCGCGCAACTTCTCCAGCGCAATCGGCATATTGGTGTCTGATTGACCGCGCAAACCTGCGCTTGCGCTGCGAACGCTGGCGGTTAACTCATTGGCCAAACTCTCCAGCGTCGATCGACTCAAGTTCAGACCTGCATCCAGTGCCACCTCCACCTTGGTGTCAAACCAAACCTCAATGGAACGGGTGACGAATTGGTAAGACACACCGTAAATCAATAGCCCTGGCAAGATACCCACCAAACCAAAAATAGCGGCCAGCTTGACAAGCAATCGGCTGCCGAATTTTCCTTGACGCAAACGGCTGATCAACCGCCATGCAAACCATGTGATCACCACCAACAACAAGCCGGCAAAGACAGTGTTCAATCCAAACAGCAGTCTGTAGTTTTGCTCGTAAACATCCCAGCGTTGAGTTGCTTGGGTCAGCAAGAACAACAGAACCAGCGCCAAGGACATGAGAATGGTCAAGGCCACCCCCAGCAACCAACTGCGGTGACGAAATGCCATCGCGGTTGATTGCATCATTTGCCCAAGTCATCCAAACGCTGGGATTGGCGCAACTCAAGCGCCCAATCGTTGGTGGCTAAATTGCCAAACTGCAAGGCTTGCGGGAGTTGGCTCAAATCAAGATTGAAATGAATATCCAACTTTTGCTTGGCGTCTGTGTTGAGGACGCTGAGTTCAGCCACCTTCCAACGATTGATTTTTTTGATCGATTGCAATGCATCTTTCAAGCTGTCGTAACTGGATGCCAGTGACACGCCCAAGCCACTGGATTGGATCGGTTGTGTGGATTGCATCACCCGCCATCGGCGTGACAACGGCAGGTAACTCAAGCGAATATGCCGCTCTGTTTGGCTGATGCGCTTGTCATACCAATACCAGCGTTCACGCAAAAGTGTGGCTTGCAAGACAAAATTCACAGGCATGCCCCGTGTCATGGCATCCTCCAAGCTGTCCGGCAATTCAATTGCCAAGGCTGCATTCAGATAGATACCATCCTCGCCGCGCTCGATTTGAAACTCGGTCCATTGCACCGCGCCCGATTGCGCATGAACACAGAGAATGCTCAGGCACAAACTCAAGAAGAGCAAGGCCTGTCTCAGGCCGTGCGCTAATCGGTCACAGCCACGCCTAGGCATCGAGGCGGCGTTCAAGCAGGGCATAAAAGAATCCATCATGGTCACGCAGACCATTGTCCAAGAGCGGGGCAGGGTTTGTGCTTGAGGTGGGCTTTAATTGACCCTGAGAAGGAAGCAATCGGGCCTGAGTGTTGTTTACAAGAAACGAATCAATTTGCCCCTGCCCCTCCCTCTTGAAGAGCGAACAGGTGCAATAGAGCAAGCGACCGCCGGGCTTGAGCAGGGGCCACAGGGCATGCAACAAAGCTTGCTGCTGCTGAGCCAGTCCCACCAGGTCGCTGGCCCTGCGCAGCCAAGGAATATCCGGATGCCGCCGCACAATGCCAGAGGCGGTGCAGGGTGCATCCAACAAGATGGCATCAAAGGCTTGACCATCCCACCATGTGCTAGGTTGGGCCGCATCGGCAGCCCGCACTTGGGCTTTTAATTGCAAGCGATTCAAGTTCTCTTCAATGCGCTGGCAACGCGCTTCATCTATGTCCACAGCCAAGACCTCGACATCGGCCATTTCCAGCAAGTGCGCGGTTTTGCCTCCCGGGGCCGCACAAGCATCCAGCACCCGCAAGCGTTGCCCGGAGGTTGCTGGCAAACCCTGCAGCAAGGTGGGGGCGGCCAATTGCGCGCCCAAGTCTTGTACCGACCACCAGCCTTGCGCAAAGCCGGGCAGACTTTGGACGCTCTGGGCTTGGTGCAACAACAAACCCACATCACCTGAAATGTCGGAATTGATGTTTTGCGCACGCCATCGGCTTTGCAATTCATCGCGACTGATCAAGCGGGTGTTGACCCGCACAGCCATGGGCGCTGCTTGCATACTTGCCTTCAAAATCAGTGACCAATCGTCGGGGTGGTCTTGACGCAGCGCCTGAATCCACCATTCGGGCGCATTCCACAGGGCGCTGGGCAGGCTGTTGGTTTGCGCCATCTATTCTTCGCGCTCTCGATACAAGCGCCGCACACAGGCATTGATGAAGGCGGCCTGAGCCTTGGTCGCTGGGTGGCGTTTGGCGGCTTCCACCAACTGACTCACCAACGTGTGTGCGGGGTACATGGCTTGGTCTGTTTGCAATGCCAAAGACAAACCCACGCAAAGAAGTGCATTGGCGTCAGCGCTCGGTTGTCTTTGAAGCAGATGTTTTTTCACGGCCAGGGTGCGGCCCCAATGACGCAACACCGCAAACAACAACGCTTGTGCACCAGGACGCAACCGGACATCTACTTGGCTCAATGCTTGACTGTGGTTTCGACCTTGCAGCACCGCTTGCAGGGCATGCGCACAAGCTTGCAGTTGTTGCCATAGCGGCGGAGCCAAACTTGCAGCATCGCTGAGCGATTCCATCACAAAATAGTCGCTGGATGAAACTGAAATATTTTGGCCAACAAGGCTGCTGGGTACTGGGCAATCGCTTGGTTGTAGTCTTCAATCGCAGCATTGAAACGCTGCACCTCGGGTTGAACCAATACGTCCAATTCGAGCCAACGTTGTTTCAGGGGCTCGGGGACGCTCACGTAATAGACATCGGGATGGATCAAAGCCAACCAGGCATCTTGCAATTCAGAGGCGGCGTCTTGCATGGCCTTGACGCTGTCAGGATCAAGGGGATGCGATTGCATCCGTGCCATGGCCACCGTGCTCAAACTGGCCGCAACTTGCAAACGCGTCCATTGATCGGCTCCCAAGTCGGGTGCATAGGTGGTGGCCCACAGCTGCGGCGCAGTGGCCGCAGCTGTGACCGCTTGATGAACCAGCTCTTGGTAGTTCATCAACACACTCTCGAGTGGTCCAAATTGCTGACCAACTTGTGCGCGCAAGCGCACCAAGCGGTTGTATGCCCCCAGTGCCCAAAACACCAGAATGGACAGCAACAATAAAAACCAGCCCGAATGCAACAACATTTCAGCGCTTTGAAACGTGCAAGACGTTCCCGACAGGCCCCGTGGGGCCGCGGGGTCAGTCGGCTGCAGGTGTCTCTTCGCTGGCACCTTCTTGCTGAGCCAAGGCCAGTTCTTCCGCCTCGGCATCGACAATAGCGCGGCGCTCGGCTTCGTCCATCAGGTCTTTGGCTTTGCGTGCACGGTGATAGGCCATGCCCGAACCTGCAGGAATGAGGCGACCAACAATGACATTTTCTTTCAAGCCACGCAACTCGTCGCGCTTGCCCATGATGGCCGCTTCGGTGAGCACACGGGTGGTTTCTTGGAAAGAAGCCGCAGAGATGAAGGAATCAGTGGACAAAGAGGCTTTGGTGATGCCCAGCAACAAATTGGTGTAGGTGGCTGGCATCTTGCCTTCACGCAACAGCGCTTCGTTGGTATTGAGCATTTCGGAGCGCTCGACTTGTTCACCACTGATGTAGTTGGTGTCGCCAACATTGTCGACCACCACTCTCCGCAGCATTTGTCGAACGATCACTTCAATGTGCTTGTCATTGATTTTCACGCCTTGCAAACGGTACACATCTTGCACTTCGTCCACGATGTAGCGTGCAAGTTCTTCGATCCCCAGCAAACGCAAAATGTCCTGCGGATCGGCTGGACCGTCCACAATGCTCTCGCCCTTGTTGACGACTTGGCCTTCGTGCACCACCATGTTTTTCTCTTTGGGGATGAGTTCTTCCCAAACCTTGCCTTCAGGATCGGTGATCTGCAGGCGAATTTTGCCTTTGGTTTCTTTGCCAAAGGACACGGTGCCCGTCATCTCAGCCAAGATGCCCTTGTCTTTGGGTGAGCGTGCTTCGAACAGTTCAGCAACTCGGGGCAAACCGCCTGTGATGTCGCGCGTCTTTTGACCTTCAACAGGAATACGCGCCAACACTTCGCCGGGTCCGACCTCTTGACCATCGCGCACTTGAATCAGCGCGCCAACCTGAAAGCCAATGGTGACCGAGTGATCGGTGCCGGGAATCTTGACTTCCTTGCCGGAAGCGTCGATCAGTTTGACTTGCGGACGCACCACTTTGGTGGAGCCACGGCGCTTTGGATCGATCACCACCAGAGTAGACAAACCGGTGACTTCATCAAGCTGCTTGGCAACCGTCAGACCTTCTTCAACATTTTCGAATTGGGTTTTACCGGCGAACTCGGTTATCACGGGACGTGTCAGTGGATCCCAATTGGCCAAGATGGTGCCAGCCTTGATGGCTTGGTCTGGCTTGATGGCCAAGATAGCGCCGTAAGGCACTTTGTGACGTTCACGTTCACGGCCTTGCTCGTCATGAATGATGATTTCACCCGAGCGCGAAATGACCACCAGCTCTTTTTTACTATTGGTCACGTAGCGCATGGTGGCGTTAAAGCCAATCACACCATTGGACTTGGCGTCCACGCTGGAGGCCACAGCTGCACGCGAAGCCGCACCACCAATATGGAAGGTCCGCATGGTCAACTGCGTCCCAGGCTCGCCGATGGATTGCGCTGCAATCACACCCACTGCCTCGCCAACGTTCACCAAACCGCCACGACCCAAATCTCGGCCATAGCACTTGGCACACAAACCAAACCGTGTTTCGCAATTCAATGCCGTGCGAACCTTGATTTCATCCACACCCAACAGCTCGATCTCGTCGATCAAATCTTCGTCGAGCATGTTGCCAGCGGGCACCAAAACTTCACGGGTTTCGGGATGAATCACATCTTCGGCCACAGAACGCCCCAAGACACGGTCACGCAAGGACTCGATCACTTCACCACCTTCAACAATGGCGCGCATGACTTGACCATTGGCGGTGCCGCAATCGTCTTCAATGACCACCAAGTCTTGGGTCACATCCACCAAACGACGCGTCAAATAGCCCGAATTGGCTGTTTTCAAAGCGGTGTCGGCCAGACCTTTTCGCGCACCGTGGGTAGAGATGAAGTACTGCAGCACATTCAAGCCTTCGCGGAAGTTGGCCGTGATGGGTGTCTCGATGATGGAGCCATCAGGCTTGGCCATCAGGCCACGCATGCCCGCCAATTGGCGAATCTGAGCTGCTGAACCGCGTGCACCTGAGTCGGCCATCATGTAGATGGAGTTGAACGACTCTTGCTCAACTTCCTTGCCATGGCGGTCGATGGTTTTCTCTTTGCGAAGTTGATCCATCATCACTTTGGAGACGGCGTCGCCGGCTTTGCCCCAAATGTCGACCACTTTGTTGTAGCGCTCACCAGAGGTGACCAAACCCGAGACGTATTGCTGCTCGATGTCTTTGACCTCTTTTTCAGCGCCTTCGATGATGGCGTGTTTTTCTTGTGGCACCAGCATGTCATCAATGCAGATTGAGATGCCCGCACGGGTGGCCAAACGGAATCCGTTTTGCAACAGTTTGTCGGCGAACACCACGGTCTCTTTCAAACCACATTTGCGGAATGAGGCGTTGATCAGCTTGGAAATTTCTTTCTTTTTCAACGCTTTGTTCAAGTTGCTGAAAGGCAAGCCCTTGGGCAGGATTTCGGACAGCAAAGCACGGCCTACCGTGGTTTCCACCAGCGAGGTACTGGCAGTGAACTCTTCAGTGACTTTGTCTTTGGTCCATTCGGTCATGCGCACGGTGATCTTGGCAGTGAGCTCAACGACATTGGCATCCAAAGCGCGTTGGACCTCCCCAATATCGGCGAACACCAGTCCTTCACCTTTGCCGTTGATGCGTTCTCGGGTGGTGTAGTACAGGCCCAGCACCACGTCTTGCGACGGCACAATGGACGGCTCGCCGCTGGCGGGGAACAGCACGTTGTTGGAGGCCAGCATCAAGGTGCGGGCTTCCATTTGTGCTTCCACCGACAAGGGCACGTGAACCGCCATTTGGTCACCGTCGAAGTCGGCGTTGAACGCGGAACAAACCAACGGGTGCAATTGAATCGCCTTGCCTTCAATCAAGATGGGTTCGAACGCTTGAATACCCAAGCGGTGCAATGTAGGGGCACGGTTGAGCAACACAGGATGCTCTTTGATGACCTCTTCCAAAATGTCCCACACCACAGGCGTGCCGGCTTCCACTTCTTTCTTGGCAGCCTTGATGGTGGTGGCAATGCCCATCAACTCCAGCTTGCTGAAAATAAAGGGCTTGAACAATTCGAGCGCCATGAGCTTGGGCAAACCGCACTGGTGAAGCTTGAGTGTGGGACCCACGGTAATGACTGAGCGACCTGAGTAATCGACCCGTTTGCCCAACAAGTTTTGACGGAAACGACCTGACTTGCCCTTGATCATGTCGGCCAAAGACTTGAGGGCACGCTTGTTGGCGCCCGTCATGGCTTTGCCTCGGCGACCGTTGTCCAGCAAGCTGTCAACAGCTTCTTGCAACATGCGCTTTTCATTGCGGGCAATGATTTCAGGCGCGTTGAGCTCCAGCAAACGACGCAAACGGCTGTTTCGGTTGATCACGCGACGGTACAGGTCGTTCAAATCGGAGGTGGCAAAACGACCTCCGTCCAACGGGACCAGGGGACGCAAGTCGGGGGGCAACACCGGCAACACCGACAACACCATCCACTCGGGTTTGATGCCCGATTTCTTGAAGGCCTCAAGAACTTTCAAGCGCTTGGCGTTTTTCTTGATTTTGATTTCTGAGCCTGTCAAATCGTTGCGGAGTTTTTCAATCTCCATGTCGATTTCCA
>Ga0172372_10002612_pt1 | contig 27192 bp, 19 predicted proteins | sample LakKiv5m_2_FD_114544 | JGI IMG/M metagenome (GOLD analysis project Ga0172372, IMG submission 114544) | Freshwater microbial communities from Kabuno Bay, South-Kivu, Congo - kab_092012_9.5m | ecosystem: Environmental > Aquatic > Freshwater > Lake | place: Democratic Republic of the Congo...
CGTCAAGCGTGTAATAAATTGTGGCTGCGGGATTATTTGGGTCTGCAATTGACACTGAAATTGGACTTGTGTAAATCCCACTAGATATTGAAAAAACAGGAGCAGCAGCATAGCCATCTGAAGGAATAGAGTTATTGTTACTGATACCAGGTGTTGGAGAACTAAATCGTTTAAGTGTTCCTGAGGCATCTAAAAAATGTCCAACACTAATATCGTATCCAGGCCCACAATTTACATTTAAAGCACTAACCACTGTTCCGGATGGATTATACAATTTAATTGTTTCGCCTGTAGAACTAATTTTAAAATTGGTGTGATGAAAATTTCCTGTTGCAGGAACAAAATTTGGTGATAGTGAATTAATCCCAGTATTTGACATGCTTAATTCAATAAATTGTAAGCTTGTCGGACAAGTTGCAATTACGTCAAATGATAAAGAATCAATATTTCCAGGAGAAAGCCCTGCTGATATCAACTCACTTGCCGAATAAAGGTATTGTTGGCGAGCACCTTCGTACCAGTTACTGTAAGCTGAAGGATAGTCATAATAACCATTCTGAATGGTGCCAGTTCCAATAATCGAGGAGTTAAAGCGAATATTGGGACGCTGTTGGGCATTGCTTCCACCACTGAATCCGCATGCCGAGCCTGGATAATTTAATGCAATAGTTGCCGAATTGAAGTTTGTGGCGCTTTGCGAATGAATAGAATTACATTCATAAAATGAGTTATAAGTGCACAGATTTAAAACAATGTTAGAAACACCATCCCAATAGAAGGGTGTTGTAAAATAATGGGTATTCCAACCTGGCTGTGGTTGGAAAGTACTATCAATTAATACATTTGTAAATGGTGTGGATGCAAAACGATTTTTTTCACTGCAAAAAACAATTATATATTCATTGGGTTGAATAATTTGATGGGGGAAAAACCATTCCCCTGGCGTTGAATTGTCGCTTAAACTGTAATTGAACAAATCAATGGCAGTTGTGCCTGAATTATAGATCTCAATCCAATCCTCGTAGTCGCCATCTTCATCAGCTAAAACGGAGTAATTTTTATTACTGCCTTCATTGATAACTAGTTGACCGAAGGAAAAAGATGAAATAAATAAAATTAATAAGCTAAAAAAGGAATTCAAGTGACTCAATTTTGATATTTAAATATAGTACATTTTACGAAAAGTAAGAGCGGGTTCATTTTTAATGAAAAGGAATTGAATTTCACAAGACCTTGAATCATTTCATTGGAATCATTTGGGAAATTTAAATTTAATTTACACTTTGGACTTGATTCAGGACAATATTTATAATTGCCGTTGTGCTTAATCATACTATTGTCCAACTATTTTTGCATCAACAAAAAATTCAGAATGTATATCAATGTGATGGTCTGAAGTCAATAATTCATCGGTCTTAATGAAGCTCAGACCGCTTCGCGTTCTTCATCGCTCTCGTTTTCATTCTGTTTCTGAAAGAAAAGCGCCCGGAATTTCAGAGCGAGAAACAGAACGAGAATGAGTGAAAAAGAAAAAGCGCCATTACTTTCGTAACAGCGCTTTTCTTTTTAGTAGCGAGGGCCCGAATATCCTCCATTTCATTTCGGATGGACGTTATTAGAGATTAACAAAGAAAACCGATTTGCTTCGCAACTCTTTTTTTATGCCTTAACCCTTCATTCAACCCTTCGGCTTGATTCAGTTTACGGCATAAAAAAACCTGAGCCAAATGACTCAGGTTTTCTTTGTAGCGGGGACACGACTCGAACGTGCGACCTTCGGGTTATGAGCCCGACGAGCTACCAACTGCTCCACCCCGCACTCTATTCAATCGAAATAATGATTTATTCGAATGCTGGACAAAGATAGTGACTTTTTCGGCAAAAACAAGCAAATTAGCTTAAAAATTAAGCATTTCATTGAATGAGGTCTTTGGACGGTTTGCATTTCATGACTTAAAATCTTAGGAACTTGTTACTTTTGAATTGAATTTCATTTCAACGGAAACAATGCCTATGAAAACGCTTCTTATTTCTCCGGTGCTACTTATTCTTCTATTCGTTTCTTCCTGCAGTGGAAATACTAACAACGCTGAAAAGGTTCAATTTAAAAAACCCAAAAACGCGAATGATCTCGAAGCACACATGGCAGAGATCGAAAACAATCCGGACTGGAAAGTGATGAACAGCCTCGCTTACAACAATAACGATGGTTCAACGGAAGAAGTGATCGCTTACTTGAATGCACGCGATGAAGCGGTTAAACTTGAAGAACGATTTTCAGATGTTTCCACGGGCAACAATGGTTACCGCTATTTTTATGTGGCAGATCAAAAAACATTTGCCTCAAGAGAAGTTTATTTCGACAATACCATTAAAAAGCCATCTTACATCGAACGAATCACTTTTTATGGTAAGAATCAGGAGCCAACCTACACCAAAGAGCGATCTGCTGAAACAGAACTTGAACTGGAAAATGCCGTTTTTCAGCAAAAAAGTCCTGTGGGTGTTTCCATCGAACGAGCCATGCAGGTGATCAATCAGCAAGGAGAATTTGTGACCACTTTTCAGGGTTTTGTTCAATCGGGTGGTATCACCTACATTTTAGTTGGTGAAAACACACAGAATGGATTTGCCAGTTCGTTGGCCATTCAATATGATAATGAGGATATTAAGAAGCTCAAAATGAATGAGCGCGGAATGATCGGAACCCCGTTGCAGATCAAACACCAGACGATGGTAGATGAAAAAGGACTGAAGTTTCAGGTGCTTCTGGAACTCTTGATCAACTCCTGAATTCTATTGTCCACTAAGACGCCTTCTGTGCCGTTCGACATTTTTTCAAAACCTTCACTGCAGGGATTTGTTTAAACTTGTCATTGAATTTCTTGAAATGAACTTTACGAAACAACTACTGACCTTCATCTGTCTATTGGCCGGATTTCAAACTTTTGGTCAGGACATGAAAGTGTCGGGTACAGTAATGGACAGTACCGGCACACAACCTTTACATCAAGCCATGATCATGGCAGTACGTGTAAAAGATTCCGTATTACTTGGTTTTACCAGAACGGCTCAAAATGGAAGTTTTCAACTTGGAGGTTTTCCGGCCGATACCTTCTCCATGATCATCTCCCATCCGCGCTTTGATGAAAAGACGATATACATTTTTGGGAGTAAAGAGGATCACGACATCAATGTGCAAACCCTGAAAATGCCTGCAAAATCGAGAGATCTTCAGGAGGTTATGATCTATGCGAATAAAAATCCGATTTATTATAAAGGAGATACGCTTGTCTACGTTGCCGATTCTTTTAAAGTGGAAGAGGGTGCCGTGGTTGAGGATCTACTTAAAAAATTGCCGGGATTGAAAATTGACAAGGATGGAAAGATCACCTCTCAAGGTCAAGAGATCAAAAAAGTATTGGTAGATGGAGATGAATTCTTTGGAACCGACCCGACAGTAGCTACAAAAAACCTTGGGGCTGATGGCATCGAGACTGTTCAGATCTACGAGAAAACAGACAACGAAACGATTGGCGGTTCTGATGAAAAAATCCGAGTGCTGGATCTCAAACTGAAGGAAGATGCCAAAAAGGGTTATTTCGGAAGAGTGTCTGCCGCCTCCGATCTTGCACTTACGCCGCTGGACAACTACTACGGAAGCAGACCTTTTTATGAAGGCGAATTACTGTTCAACAAGTTCAATTCGAAACAAAAGATCTCCGTTTTCGCTTTAGGTTCCAATACTCCTAGATCCAATTTTGGAAGGGGTGACATGAATAAATTTGGATTAACGAATGAAAAAGGAGCAAACCGAAATTTCTGGGAGCCAAACAACACAAGCAATACAAGCGGTATTCCTCAAACATTGAAAGCAGGGATATACTATTCTGACAAGTTCGGTAAGAAGAAAAATACCGAATTGCTCTTCAATTACTCGTATTACAATGACCGCCTTGACGCACGATCTTCAAGTCGCTCACAGTATTTTTTGCCGGATACTACTTTTTACACTGCCGATTCTACGAGGGACTACACGGAAAATGAAACCCATAAGTTCAATGTTCAGATACAAAGTCAACTCGATTCACTGACGCTTCTAGAATTTAAACCCTCGATTGCTTTCGATGCTGCTTTGAGCAATTCAACGAAGTCAAATATTTTCAGTGGTGAAACAGGCATTCAATCACTTGTGACGGACATTGTAAATAATTCAACGTCTAAAGGTGTTTCGTCGAACAATACGCTTCGCCTTTACCGAAAGTTTAAAAAGAAACGTCGTGAGCTTGAAGTGCGCTACGACCTCATCACTTCAGAGAACAAAACGGATGGTTATCTGAATTCGACATCAAACTATAAGACAGTGGGCTACACGGACAGTGTTGATCAAAGTAAGATCAATAACAACAGTTCGGTAGAGCACTTTGGTACGTTCAGTTATTTCGAACCGCTTTCCAAAAAATGGAAGGTGAATGTCAACTACCTATACGAAACAGGATTTTCTGATCAGCAAAAAGAGACGTACGATAAAGTCAACGGTGTTTACAACGGATTTCGGGCTGAATTTTCGAACAATTTTGAAAACTCTCGTCTTCAGAACAGAGCGGGCACCGAACTCATTTATGAAAGTAGCAAGCATTACCTGTCCGGAGGAATGTTCTTCCGAAACATTCAGATCGACAATCACAACCTGATCACCGATTCTGTGATCAATCAAAACATCAATAACTACCTCCCGAAGTTCAAGTATGAATATAAACCATCGATGAGCAAACGCTTTACGGTGGATTATAAAACAAGTTCACAACAACCTCAGATCACCGATCTTCAGCCGGTTCAGGATAACTCCAATCCAAATCGAATTCAAATTGGAAACCCATCATTGAAGCCAAACTATGTGCACACGCTCATGGTGAATTTCAACACGTGGAATGCGCTTTCCGGTAAATATATCTGGTCAGGAGGTTCTTTTAATCTGACTGAAAATGCTTTTGGTACAGAGACAAGTTTTAACTCATACGGTCAGACCGTATCAAAAACGGTCAATGTTGACGGTAACATGAGTGCCAATGTCTGGGCAGGAGGAGGTTACCCAATACTCGATCGCAAAATCGAGTTTCAGCCATCTGTGAACGGTTCTTTCAACAGATTCAAGAGTTATGTCGGTGGATTAGAGAACGTCACAGATAATTTCGCAATTACGCCGGAATTTGATATTGATTTTGAGTGGGATTCCCTTGAGATAAATTTAAAATCAAGTTATTCATACAATAATCCTGTAAGCTCATTAAGTACCGTTTCCAATACACCATTTTCCATTAAAAAATTCTCGTTGACGGTCAACTGGAAGTTCCCGAATGGTGTAGGAGTAAAAGTGGATGGGGATTACACGAAAAACGACCAGAAAGGAAAAGGTTTCTATGACACCGAGTTCTTCATTTTCAACGCGGAGATCAATAAAAAATTCTTGAAAACACAGAATTTGGTCGTTTCGTTGGTAGGGAATGACATCCTGAATCAAAACATCAATGCGAGACGAGTTGTTAATGGAAATGGCGTAACCGACTATCGCACAACCATCATTTCAAGGTACTTCCTTTTGAAAGCTACCTACCGCTTCAACAACCGAAAAACAAAAGAAGATGACTTTAAAGGCTGGCATTAATCTGATCTTGTTCACCCTCTTTCTTGGGTTTGGCGTTTCAGCTCAAATGACTTCAGGAAGGATCGTGTTTGAACGAAAAACGAATTTGAAAAAGCGTTTTGGCGACAATCCCCGGATGAAGAATATGATCACTGAGGAGAACAAATACCGCATTGAGAATTTTGAATTGCTATTCAACGATACGGTATGTGTTTTTCGTCCAATTGCTGAAGACGAACCTTCAGCACAACAAGGATTTCTGAAGTTCCTGACCAATAAGAATACAGTTTACCAAAATCTGAATAAGCGAGAGAAATTCATCATGATGGATCTTTGGGGAAATACGGCTTACGTCAAGGATACAATGGATAAACGCACGTGGAAGATCACTGAAAGTACGCGAAATATCAGTGGTTATAATTGTCGAAAAGCAGTTTGGGCCATGAATGATTCCACCCGGATTTACGCATGGTTCTCTGTTGACATCGTTCCATCGATGGGCCCGGAGGGATTCCAAGGTTTACCTGGAACGATCCTGGGCATGGCCACAGAGGACGGAAGTGTCATCTATTTTGCCAAAGAAGTGAAAGCGATGCAGCCACCTGTGAATGCATTGAGTTATGATACGAAAGGAAAAGAAATCTACAACGAAGAGCAATTAAAAACGATGCTTCTTCAACGCATGAGCCAGTGGGTAAAACCCAAAGACCTCGAAGCCATGTTTGCCTGGTTGTAATTAAGCGGTTTCTGCTACCACTTCCTTTACTTCTGGAAGATGCGATTTCAACAGATTTTCGATACCTCCTTTGAGCGTAGCTGTGGATGAAGGACAACCGGCACATGAACCGCGCATTGCGACGGTAACCGTTCCGTTATCATAACCCAGAAACTCGATCGCGCCGCCGTCATTTTCAACTGCAGGACGTACATATTCATCCAATAAATTTCGAATCGCATCGTCATATTCAGAAGGCGAGTAGACTTTGGATTCTCCTGTTGCCTCTTCGACTGCAGGTTTTGGCGCAGGCATCTGGATCAACACATCTTTTCCTTCTGCGATCCAGTCTTTTACGAATTCACGTAATTCCATCGTGATAAAATCCCAGGGAACATTATCTGTTTTGGTAATCGTCACAAAATTGGCAGCAATGAATACATTCTTTACAAACGGAAATTGAAGCAATTCTTCCGCCATCGGAGAATATCCTTTCGCTTCTGCGGAAGAAGAAAATTCTGCGGAGTCACCGGTGATCAGCAAATACTTGTTTGCCACGAACTTCATGGTAGAAGGATTCGGGGTCATTTCGGCGTAAACGGTAACTGGAACGTTCATGTGTGTGCTGTTTGGTATCACAAAATTACTTAAACTTCCAAGAATGCGGATGAAAAGAATTGTTTCATGAACACGACTCAACTATCTTTGAAGCGTGAAACAAATCTATCGGACCTTACTCCTTGTTTTTGCAGCCTTTACCTTTGTGGGTTCGGTGGGTTTTCCAGTGTACACACACGTCTGTAAAGAGGATGGTGCTTTCAGATCCTTTTTCACTAAATCAGCGTTACACTGCTCCATGGACAAGGAAGTCAGTCTTCCACCTTGTTGTGCGAAGAAATGGGCGGCATACAAAGGAGAGAAGTTAAAATCCAATTGCTGTTTAGAACAAACAGATCATTTTAAAGTCCGATTTGATTTCAAAAGTGACCTGGATTTTTCATTTGACCTCATTTGTGATGATGTTGACTCATGGTTATACCTTGAAAATAATTCATTCGTAGCCTCCGGGAAATACCAATCGGCCTATTTATACCGACCCCCTCCACTCCAATATTCAGGAAGGGAATTACTCATTGAACATCAAGTATTTCGTATCTAGATTCTGAATAACACAGGTTATTCACTTAGATCTATTTATGCATGAAGAAATACATATTGGGTGCATTCCTAATGATCTGCTTGCCTTCCGTTGCACAGTTAAAAGGTGTGGTGATCGGAGCAACAGATGGAAATCGCACCCCGCTCTATGGAGCAAAATTAAAATTATTAAACAATGGTTCAAGCGCCTCAACAGCTGAGGATGGCACCTTCGAACTTGTCTTGCCGAAAGAATTACCGGATACGCTGGTGGTTAAAGCAAACGGGTATTTATCAGATACGATAGCTGTAACCAAAGAAGATCGTTTCATATCCATGCAGATCACCCTGTATTCGGAAAAAATGCTACCCGAAGTCGTGATCGAAATGAAACGTCAGACGCATAGTATCGCCCGCATGAAAACCTTGCATGTGGAAGAACTGACTTCCGGTGAATTGCGCAAAGCAGCTTGTTGTAACTTGTCAGAATCCTTTGAGACCAATGCCTCCGTGGATGTCAATATCACGGATGCCGTTTCCGGAGCCAAAAAGATCCAGCTCATGGGACTGGATGGCGTTTATACGCAGATCCAGATGGAGAACATTCCTTACTTACGGGGATTGGAAAGTTCCTTTGGTTTAACTTCTATGCCCGGTACCTGGATTGAATCGATTCAGATCACGAAAGGAACCGGAACGGTGGTAAATGGCTTTGAATCGATGGCCGGACTGGTTAACCTCGAGTTGAAAAAGCCTTCTGAAATGGAGCGCTTTTACATCAACGGTTATGGAAATATTTTCGGTCGTGCAGAACTCAATGTCAATGCAGGTCAGATCATCAACAGTAAATGGAGTTCGGGCACGTTTGCTCATGGCTCCGCAATGTTTGGTGAAATGGATGGTAATCATGACGGATTCAGAGATATACCCAAAGGCAACACCATGGCCCTCATGAACAGATGGTCCTATCAGGGCAAAAAGATGGAATCTCAATTTGGAGTTAACGCATACCGTGATGAAAAGATCGGTGGCCAGACCGGATACGAACCACGAGTAACTGCAGCTAAATACGGTGTCCATATAGATTCGAGACATGCAGATGTTTTTGCCAAAACGGGATTTTTTATGCGCAAGCCCTACAACTCTTTAGGGATAGTCTACAACCTGAAATACCATACATTAGATGCGCTTTTTGGGTTAAGGGCTTTTCGTGGCAAAGAAAAACGAGCCTACATCAATGCGATTTATGATGGAATTCTGGGGACCACAGATCACAAGTTCAAAGCTGGGGCAAGTTTTTTGTACACTGACATCACACAACACCAAGATTCTCTTGAAGCGGATCGTGTAGACATTATCCCGGGAATATTTGCGGAATACGCCTACACCGGAATGCGATTGAGCAGTGTGTTAGGAGCGCGCTTGGATCATCACAATACCTTTGGTTTTCAATTCGCTCCAAGATGGCACTTGAAATATGTACTCACCGAGCATACTGATCTGCGGTTCACAACTGGTAAAGGCTGGCGTATTCCCAATTACCTGGTGGACAATGTTTCGTTGTTGGCTTCAGGCAGAACGTGGACAGCACTTCCTCATTTGAAACCGGAAATCTCATGGAATACGGGCGGATCTATCGTTCAGGAATTCAAAGTTTTCAAGCAAAAGAGTACCTGGTCTGCTGATTTTTACCACACGCGTTTCACCAATCAGTTGATCGTTGATCGGGAGGGCAATTCTATTGTTTTTTCCAATCAGGAAGGCGGTTCGTATTCAAACGCTTTTCAGACGGAATGGAATGTAAATCCACTCAAGAATTGGGAGCTTCGCTTTGCCTACAAATACCTGGATGTAAAAGCACCATATGCCGGAAAGATGCAGCAACAAGTAATGATTCCGAAACACCGGGGACTTGTAAATACCGGTTACAAGACACGAAACAAACGCTGGGAATTCGATCTGACACTATCACTCATTGGAAAATCCAGATTGCCCGGCAACTTAACAGGGGGATTAGAAAAAGATGGTCGTTCCTATGCAACGATGCATGGACAGATCACTCACGTATTTAAAAAATGGGAAATGTATATCGGTGCTGAAAACCTGACCAATTACCGTCAGTCCAACCCAATTATTGATGCGTCAAATCCTTTCGGTAATACCTTTGACGCTACCCAAATCTGGGGTCCGGTGATGGGAACGATGATCTATGGTGGTTTTCGCTACAGTTTAAAAAGAGAAAAAAAGAAAGTTTAATTAATATGATGAAAATGAAAAAAGTATTCCTTGTATTGCTTGCGTTAGTAAGTATGAATTCCGTGTTCTCTCAGGAGAAAAAACAGAAGTATGAGACTGTTGCCATTCAAACTTCCGCTGAATGTGGCGACTGCAAAAAACGAATCGAAGAGGGCCTTAATTACACCAAAGGCATTTCATTCGCAGAATTGGATCTGGATTCGAAAAAGGTTACCGTAAAATTCAACACCACAAAAATTAATCTCAATGAAGTCAGGAAGAAGATCAATTCGATCGGTTACGATGCGGATGAAATGAAAGCTGATCCTGATGCTCAAAAACGCTTGCCTGCTTGTTGTCAGCCCGGCGGGATGCGATAAAGGCCTATAAATTTGGTAGAATATTTTTGTTGGCAGCAAAAAAGGCAAAAAATCAGACGTTTGTAGCCGTTTAATTTTACTACTTTTGCACGTCAAAAATCAATTTTAAAGAAGATGTCATACTTGTTTACATCAGAGTCCGTTTCAGAAGGACACCCGGATAAAGTTTCAGATCAGATCTCCGATGCGTTGATCGATCATTTTATGGCTTTCGATCCAACTTCCAAAGTAGCTTGTGAAACGTTGGTTACAACAGGTCAGGTTGTTTTGGCCGGAGAGATCAAAACAAACACCTATTTGGATGTTCAATCCATTGCTCGTGAAACGATCAAAAAGATCGGATACACGAAGTCAGAATATATGTTCGATGCGAGTTCTTGCGGTATTCTTTCTGCACTTCACGATCAGTCTTCTGACATCAACCAAGGTGTTGAAAGAACAAATCCTGAAGATCAGGGTGCAGGTGACCAGGGAATGATGTTTGGTTACGCTACAAAGGAAACGGAGAACTACATGCCGTTAGCTTTGGATTTGGCGCACAAGATCTTACAAGAACTTTCATTCATTCGTAACAACGAGCCTGGCTTGATCGGGTACCTTCGTCCGGATGCAAAATCACAGGTAACTATTGAGTATTCTGATGACAATGTTCCTCAGCGAATTGATACCATCGTTGTTTCTACTCAGCACGATGATTTTGACGCGGAAGAAGCGATGTTGGCGAAGATCAAACAAGATATTATCACGATCGTTATTCCACGTGTGAAAGCGAAATTAAAGCCAGAACTACAGGGGCTTTTTACGGAGGATATTACGTATCACATCAACCCAACAGGTAAATTTGTGATCGGTGGTCCTCACGGAGATACTGGTTTGACAGGTCGTAAGATCATCGTGGATACTTATGGAGGGAAAGGTGCACACGGAGGCGGTGCTTTCTCAGGAAAAGATCCTTCTAAAGTGGACCGTTCAGCGGCATACGCAACACGCCACATTGCAAAGAACATGGTAGCTGCAGGTCTGTGCGATGAGGTACTTGTTCAGGTTTCTTATGCGATTGGTGTTGCAAAACCTTGCGGTTTGTTCATCAATACGTACGGAACTGCAAAGGTGAATATGACAGATGGTGACATCGCTCGTAAAATCGAAGAGATCTTCGATATGCGTCCATATTTCATCGAGCAACGATTGAAGCTGAGAAATCCAATGTACTCTGAAACTGCTGCTTATGGACATATGGGCCGTAAGAATGAAGTGGTAACCAAATCTTTCTCTGCACCGGATGGCACTGTGAAAGTGATGGATGTGGAGCTTTTTACATGGGAAAAACTGGATTTCGTAGATAAGGTAAAATCAGCTTTTGGACTTTAATAGATTCCATTTGAAATAGAAAGATCCCGTCAATTGGCGGGATTTTTTAGTTTAAGGCGGCAAAAAAATCAGTTTATCGTCGGGTTAAACCGCTTGTCATTCTTTTCAGGAACCTTTGACGAAGTAGTGTAAATTCGATGAAAAATTAAATTATGAAAAGTGTAAGTCTTTGTATCGCATTTATCGGTTTGAGTTTGATGTCAACAGCCCAGACAGCGGAGGATATTATTGCGAAATATATTCAGAATCTCGGAGGTGTTGAAAAACTGAATTCAATTACCAGTTTAGAGATGAAAGCAAAAGTAGATTACGGAGGCATGTCTATTCCTGTCGATATGATCACACTGCGTGATGGTCGAACTGTAACAAAAATTACGTTCCAAGGTCAGGAAATGATCCAGGGCGCGTTTGATGGGACTACTTCATGGGGAACCAATTTCATGACGATGAAGCCAGAGAAAGAAGATGCGGAAGCTTCGGAGAATATAAAACGAAATGCTGGACTGGATTTTATTACACCGATGCTTGATTACAAAACCAAAGGTTATTCGGTGGAACTTTTGCCGAATGAAACGATGGAGGGTGTTGAATGCTACAAACTGAAAGTAACAAAGAAACCACAGCTGGTTGAAGGCAAGGATGTTCCTAACGTTGAATTCTATTATTTCGATAAGGAAAATAATGTTCCGATCGTGGTAGAGGCAGAGATTCCTTCAGGACAGATGAAAGGTCAGATTTCGCAAACCGTTTTCTCGGATTATCAGGAGGTCGATGGAATTTACTTTCCCTTTTCAATGACAAGTAAGATCAAAGACGGACAAGGACAAACGATCGTTTTCGATTCCATCGAGTTGAATAAAAAATACGACGACGCCATTTTTAAATTCCCGGGAGAATAAACCATTTTAAAAGTCAGAAAATGAAAACTACCCTTTCATTCGTGAGTATGGTGTGTGCAGTTGCCAGTGTAATTGCTCAGGAACAAGTTGCACTCCAAGGCAAAGAACTTTTCGGTGACCTCAAAGCCAGACAGATCGGTCCTGCGCTGATGAGCGGTCGTGTGAGTGACATCGAAGGACATCCAACAAATTCTCGTGTGATCTACATCGGAACAGCGGGTGGAGGTGTGTGGAAATCTCAGGATGGTGGGGTACAATTCTATTCTGTTTTTGATGACCAGCCTCAATCTGTTGGAGCCGTGGCAGTAGATCCTTCTGATCCGGACAATGCCGTATGGGTAGGTACTGGTGAAGTTTGGACACGAAATAGTGTGTCTGTTGGGAATGGCGTTTACCGCACTACTGATGGTGGAAAAAACTGGACGCACCTTGGATTGGAAAAAACGGAGCGCATTGCTGCGGTTGAAGTTCATCCGAAAGACAAGAACACTGTTTATGTAGCTGCTCTGGGTGCTTTATGGGGTGACAGCGAAGATCGAGGAGTTTATAAGACATCAGACGGAGGAAAAACATGGAGTAAGGTGTTGTATGTCAATGCGACAACCGGATGTTCAGATCTTGTCATGGATCCAAATGATCCGAATACACTTTATGCGGCATTCTGGGAATTCAGACGCACGGCATGGTCCTTCAACTCAGGTGGACTGAACAGTTCGCTATACAAAAGTACAGACGGGGGTAAAACATGGAATAAGATCCAAAACGGATTTCCGCAAGGTAAGCTGGGTCGCATTGCTGTGACGGTTGCACCTTCAAACTCCAAGATACTCTATGCGGTTGTGGAAGCTGAAAAGGCAGAACAGAAAGGATTATACCGTTCAGATGATGCCGGCAGTTCATGGAAGCATTTAAACAGCGATTTTGAATTAACTGTTCGTCCGTTCTATTTCTCTCGGATAGTAGTCGATCCGCGTGATCCTGAAACTGTTGTGAAAGCAGGTTTGTCAGGTTCCATAAGTCATGATGGAGGGAAGACATTTAAAGGTTTAGGGTTTATGCACTCCGATATCCACGATATCTGGTTCGATGTGAAAGATTCAGATCGCATGATGGTCGCGACAGATGGTGGATTGTATCGCTCACTAAACGGAGGAACCACCATGGAAATCGTGGAAAATCTTCCCATTTGTATGTTCTATCACGTAAGTCTGGATAATCAGACACCTTACAACATCTACGGAGGATTGCAGGATAATGGTTCCTGGTTCGGACCATCAGCGAGTCCGGGTGGCATCGAAGCGCGTGACTGGGAGTCGATCGGTATGGGCGATGGATTCAGAGTATATCCGCATCCGACCAATCCAAAGATCATGTATTCAGAAATGCAGGGCGCTGAAGCGGTTTGGCGATACGACATTGAAAAGAAACAAACAAAGATCGTAAAACCTTTCCCTGTGCAGGGTGATCCTAAATTGCGCTTCAACTGGAATGCCGCGATCACTACGAGTAAACATGCGCCCGACAGATTGTACATGGGGAGCCAGTTCCTTCACAAGTCAGACGATATGGGGAATAACTGGACAAAGATTTCGCCTGACCTGACCACCAACGATCCTGCAAAACAAAATCAGGTTGAATCCGGAGGACTTTCAGCCGACAATTCTGGAGCTGAAAATCATTGTACGATATTCACCATTGCGGAATCCCCGTTGGATCAAAATCAGATCTGGATCGGTACGGACGATGGCAATGTGCAATTGACAAAAGATGGCGGAAAAACCTGGGCAAATCTGTCAGCAAATATCAAAGGTGTTCCTTCAAAAACATGGTGCTATCACATCGAGGCAAGTACGTTTGACAAAGGAACTGCCTATGCCGTTTTTGATGGTCATACACGCAATGATAAAAATGTCTATGTGCTCAAAACAACCGACTTCGGAGCTACATGGAATTCAATCGCAACAGCTGAAATTTCGGGTTTTGCTCGGAACATTCAGGAGGATTTGAAGAATCCGAACTTGCTTTATCTCGGAACAGAATTCGGATTATTCGTTACCGTTGATGCAGGTAAAAGCTGGTCGAAATTTACAAATGGTGTTCCTGCCGCCGCAGTGCATTACATTGAGCAACATCCGAAAACCAATGATTTGATTCTGGGTACGCATGGTCGTGGAATCATCATTATTGATGATATCAGTCCATTGCGAGAACTGACGTCAGAAGTGATGGCGAAACCTTTGCATTTCTTTGCTTCAAAACCAATCGAAATGAATGAGTCAAGCACCTTCGGTGGATCAAGCAGCGAAACCCAGTTTGTAGGATCGAATCCATCAAGTGCAGCAAAAATCACATACTACCTTTCTAAAAGACACACATTCGGAAAGATGACACTTGACATCTATGATGAAAAGAACAACTGGATCAACACCATTGCTCCCGGAAAGCAAAAAGGAATCAACATGGTGGAATGGGGCTATAATTCCATGGCGCCAAAGGTGGCTTCCGGAAAAACAGTGGATGGTGCAGCCATGTTCTCACCTCGCGTAGCTGCAGGAAAGTATAAAGTTGTCATTACGAAAGGTTCTGAAAAGTTTGAAACGTGGATCGAGCTGAAATATCCTGAAAAAACTGTGTTTACCCTTGAAGAGCGAAAAGTTCAGCAAGAAACGACCAAAACACTCTACAACATGACCGAGGACCTTGCCTACATGGTCTATGAAATAGATGAGTTGATCGCGCATAGTGATAAGGTGATGAAAGAGAATGCGTCGCTCAAAAAGCAAGCAACGAAACTGAACACTGACCTCAACAAACTGAAAGATGTGTTGGTGATCACGAAAGGTGACAACTATGTCGGTGCAGGTGAGAAACAGTTGCGCGAAAAGATTGGTGATCTTTACAGCACGATTGGGTCTTATTATGGTGCGCCATCTCAATCTCAACTGGAGACATTAAACATGCTTCAGTCTAAATTGAACGAAGGGAAAGCGAATTTTAAAGCAATCAAAGAGCAACAAGTAGTGAAATACAAAGCCGCTACGGAAAAAGCAGGTATCAAGTTCATTGAACTGAAGTCCTTCGAGGACTTTGTCAAGAAGAATTGATCAGAAATCCGCGTGAGGCGGTTTGATGATGATCCTGTCAGTGCCGTCAAATTGAGGGGATTGTATTGATATCACTTTGAGTGGTTTCCGCGACAAAACTTTCGTGACAGCATGGCGTGTGTTCATGGGAATCGTGATGTAATCGCCTTTTCTCACGATGCGCTTCTCTCCATTAATGGTCATTTCTGCTTTTCCTTCCAGGACATAGATATTTTCGGTGTGCGCCTGATGGTAATGTTCGGTGACATGTCTTTTGACCCAGATCACAAATGAAGTTTGGAGGCTGTCATCCGCGATTTTACGAGAATAGACATTCTCAAGATTTGAAGGAGTCGGAAGTGTATCCGTAGGAATAATCTGTTGCGACATCACGAATAACGGCGAACAGAAGAAAAGTGCGATGAACCTGTTTTTCATAGGTTGAAAGTTAGCATATTTCTCCGTTCTTTGGATTTCCTTTATTTAGCGTCGAGCAAATTGGTCACTCAGAACAAAACCATGCAAACAATGTTTATTCCATCGAACCTATGAAGATTACAAAACTGAATGATGACTCTTCCTGGCTTTGGGAATTTGATGGAATAAAACTTATGGTCGATCCATGGTTCAGTCCTTCTCAAGTGGACTTTTTTCCGTGGTTCAGTGAGCAATTTCATGTTACCCCACAACCCGAGATTGCATCTTTGGAGCGGCCTGATTTTATTTTTATCTCACATCCATTTACAGATCATTGCAACAAAGAGACACTGTTACGCTTTGACCCAGCTATACCTGTTATCGCACCGAAAAGTGTTTTAAAAAAGATACAAGGCTGGAATCATTTTAAGCAATACCTCACCCTTGAAGATGCACCATTCCGGATAGCACGTGTGAACACGTCTTTTATTCCTGACCTTGCGCATCAGGCTTTTTTGTTTTCCAGTGATCATGGCCGTTTACTTTACGCTCCTCATGGCTCACGAATAAAACAACTACCTAAAACAGACGTCCTCATTACCACAACAACGACCTATAAACTTCCTTTCTGGTTAGGAGGAACAGTGAATTTAGGTTTAAAACAAGCATTGAGAATGAAGAAAGATAGTGGCGCAAAATGGCTGATCACAACTCATGATGAACGTAAAAAGGGCACAGGAATCGTTGAAAAGCTTTCTAAAAAGGAGTATGCCATAAATGATGGTTCTTGGATCGAACTCAAAGCAGGAGAAGTTTTCAGCTATGTCGATGAAATAGCATGACATCTGAAATGCATCAAAAGATATTTACAATATCATCTAATATAATTGATATTTATCCGACTACGGAAGGTTAAATAAATATGAAATTGCCCGATGGAAATTCACGTCGGCAAACAGATCAAAAAACGGCTCCTTGAAACAGGTATGTCGAAAAGTGAATTTGCCCGCAGAATCAACAAGACGAGTCAGAACGTTTATGATATTTTCGACCGAAAAACAATAGATACCGGTTTATTGGTGACTATTTCCGAAGTACTGGAATTTGATTTTTTCGAGCTGTATGTTTACGAAATCAAAAAAGACGCTAAACTTAAAACAGCTACTTCTGGAGAACTTAAACAACACTTATCGGCAAAGCATATTGTAACAGCTATTTTGCAGATGGAAGAAAAGATGAATAACCAGGACTTTGAGATAACGGAGTTAAAAAAAGAGATCGCCTATTTAATGGAGATCAATGGTCTGCTAAGTGGCCGAAACAAGATCAAATAAAAAAGCCGCCCAATCGAGCGGCTTTGAATCCAATTTAAAATGTATTACGCTACAACATTTTTGTAACTCTCCACGCTTGGACAAGCACAAACGAGGTTTCGGTCACCAAAAGCATTGTCCACACGTCGCACAGGTACCCAGTATTTGAAGTCTTTCAGATAAGCTGCCGGATACGCCGCTTCTTGTGGTGAATAAGGATAATTCCAGTTCTTGTTGATGATGCAGTCTGCGGTGTGCGGTGCATTTTTCAATAAGTTATTCTCTTTGTCCGCATGTCCGTTCTCAATTTCAGCGATCTCTTTACGTATCGTTTTCATAGCGACAATGAAACGATCCAATTCTTCCTTATCTTCAGATTCGGTTGGCTCGATCATCAACGTACCAGCCACAGGGAAAGAAACTGTTGGTGCGTGGAAACCGTAATCAATCAATCGTTTCGCAATGTCAGCTACCTCTACATCTGAAGTCTTTTTGATCTCACGGCAATCCAGGATCAACTCGTGAGCAACAGTTCCGTTTTTACCGGTGTATAGAATATCGTAATCTCCTCTCAATTCCGCTGCGATGTAGTTGGCATTTAGAATAGCTGCTTCCGTAGATTCTCGCAATCCTTTCGCTCCAAGCATTTTAATGTAGCCATAAGAGATCAAAAGGATTAACGCACTTCCATAAGGCGCTGCCGAAATAGCGTGGATCGCTTTTTCTCCTCCAGCCTTCACCACCGGACTTCCCGGGATAAACGGAGCCAGATGAGCTGCAACGCCAATCGGGCCCATTCCAGGCCCACCACCACCGTGAGGAATAGCAAATGTTTTATGAAGATTCAGGTGACAAACGTCTGCACCGATATTTCCGGGATTTGTCAAACCAACTTGTGCATTCATATTAGCACCATCCATATAGACCTGACCACCATTTTCATGAATGATTGATGTGATCTCACGGATACCTTCCTCATATACACCATGCGTTGACGGATAAGTTACCATCAAACCTGAAAGGGTATCTCCTAATTCTGTAGCCACTTTGCGCAACTCCTCGATGTCGATATTACCGTTTTCGTCACAACCCGTAACAACGACTTCCATTCCTGCCATGACTGCAGACGCCGGATTCGTACCGTGAGCTGAAGAAGGAATGATCATTTTTGTCCGTTGGAAATCTCCGTTTGCTTCATGATAGGCTTTGATGACCATTAATCCGGCATATTCACCCTGAGCACCTGAATTCGGTTGCAAAGACATTCCTGCAAATCCCGTACACTCGCACAAGTCTTTCTCCAACTGTCTGAATAATTCATGGTAACCAGCTGCTTGTTCTACCGGAGCGAAAGGGTGCATGTTGGCAAACTGCGGATTGGTAATTGGAATCAATTCGGAAGCCGCATTCAATTTCATGGTACAGGAGCCTAATGGAATCATACTATGAACGAGCGAAAGATCCTTATTCTCCAGACGCTTCAAGTAGCGCATCATTTTCGACTCCGAATGGAACGAGTTGAATGTTGGATGTGTAAATACCTTCTCCGTACGAAGGAGAGAAAGGTTGAGATTAGCAGTGATTTCTGAAGTTACAGTTGCGGCAGATTTTCCCGAAAGTTCCGCAAATATCGAAAGGATCGTTGCTACATCCGCCGTTGTATGGGGTTCTCCAAAGGAGATCGTAAGTTCATTTGAATTAAGGATATGGAAATTCATTCCATGCGCTTCAGCTTTCGCTTTTACAGCAGCGGAATCTACCCCTTTCACCCAGATCGTATCAAAATAATCTGCTGAACCAATCTCAATTCCCATCGATTTCAATCCATCGGCAGTTTTTGAAGCCAGGGAGTGGCAATGCGAAGCAATGGCTTTCATTCCGTCTGGACCATGATACACAGCATACATACTCGCCATTACAGCCAAAAGCGCTTGCGCCGTGCAAATGTTGGAAGTGGCTTTGTCGCGCTTGATATGTTGCTCACGTGTTTGCAAAGCCATACGCAGCGCAAGATTGTCATCAGCGTCTTTAGACACTCCGATGATACGTCCGGGAATATTTCGTTTGTATTCGTCACGAACAGCAAAGAATGCTGCGTGTGGACCTCCATAGCCCATTGGTACGCCGAAGCGCTGGGAAGAACCCAATACACAATCAGCACCTAATGATCCGGGAGATTTCAAAAGCACCAAAGACAAAATATCAGTAGCAATAGCTACCTGAACGCCTGCACTTTTTGCTTTTTCAATAAAAGAAGCGATGTTCGTCACCGTCCCTTTGGCATCGGGATATTGCGTTAATGCTCCAAAGTAAGTGTTATCAAATGCACATGTGGCTGCATCTCCCATCACCAGTTCGATTCCAAGATTTAAAGCACGGCCCTTCACCACATCGATCGTTTGAGGAAAAGCATCTTGAGAAATGAAGAACTTATTTTTGCCTTCCTTCACATCGCTTCGCGAACGTGAATTCCAGAACATGATCATCGCCTCTGCGGCTGCAGTACCTTCATCAAGCAAAGAAGCGTTGGCAATTTCCATTCCGGTCAGCTCCATGATCATCGTTTGAAAGTTCAATAAAGCTTCCAGACGACCTTGAGAGATTTCTGCCTGATAAGGAGTATATGCCGTATACCATCCCGGATTCTCAAGCACATTTCTTAATATCACAGACGGAACGATCGTTTCATTGTAGCCCATTCCAATGAAGGATTTGTATACCTTGTTCTTTTTACCAAGGGCATCAATATGTTGCAGGTATTCCTGTTCAGATAAACCTTCTGTGATCTGTAGTTCACGTCCCAAACGAATAGGAGCGGGAATGGTTTTATCGATCAGTTCAGCGACTGAACTAACACCTATTTTAGCAAGCATGGCTGATTTCTCAGCTGAATTGGGTCCAATGTGTCTGTTGGAAAATGTGCTCATTTCTCTGCGTTTGATTTACGGGCACAAATATACGACGAAGCGAGGGATATTTCTTATCTCTAAATAGCAAATTTGACCTTCGAAAAAGACAAATTCTGTTCGAAAACTCACAAACTCATCGTCAGGCAGATCTTGGGAACGATGTTCTTCTTCCAGTCCTTGTCAGCATAGTAGCCATAGCGGTAAAAACCACCTATCCCGAAAGCAGTGAAATTGTTTTGAAAAAGCCCGTTCACATAGATTCCTGCTTCACTGTATCCTTTGTTCATAGAACGTACTTCAATTGAATGGGAAGATGCATTTGCCAGTGTACCAAAACCAACAGCATGGTGCAAGCCAATCTGAGGTTCGTTCCAGGAAGCTTTTGTTTTGATTGCATTGAAATTCATTCGTACAAACAAGGAAGCCTGTTTGTCATGATAAAAGGCTGATGGGGCCATGGTCTCGAAAGAGTTTGCTACTGTAAGGTTCCATTTTAAGCCTGTGGCAGCGGGAGTTTGCATCATGAAAAGTGGAACATCACCGTCCGTCAGACCACCGGCAAGCATCCACGAAAGTTTGCCCAGACCTCTGATCTGAATATCTTGCTGTATCTCTACATTATAACGCATGTATTTGAATTGAGAGGAGTAGACACCCTTCCAGCCTTTGGTGGCTTTGATGACCAATCGCGGCCATTTGGTTCCTTTAGAAATTCGTTGGGTTCCCAGCTGCATTACTTTTTCTTTGATGTTCCAGGATAGTTCAAGTGATGTTTCTGCAAGATCAAAATGCTGAATATACATTCCGGTATTCTTGGAGACATGCCAAAAACGGTAATCCTCGGTAAGATCTATCCGCTGAAAGTTTCCGATTAGGGCAAACTTCATATTGGAGCGCACATTGAAGGAGAAGGCAGCTTCAGCCAGTCGTTGACGGTCCATGTTACGGATGAAAAGATGTCTGTAAAGAGACGTTGAGTTCAATGAAAAACCGTCCTTCTGGAAATAATACCCTCCCCTTTCCATGACATCTTGCTGGTAACGCAGATCGAGTTTCATTCCATATTCCTTAGCAATCCAAAAACGGGCATTCCCCCCATATTTCCATTCTTTATCACGCGTTGACCATGCAAAATAGCCGCCGAATGAAGCAGATTTCATAAGTTTTCTGGATGTTTCCAGCCCCGCTCCAAAACGTGTTCCTTCATACTGATCGTAATTTAGCAAACGTGTGAGATCCAGGTTGACATAACCCATTGGAAGCTTACCTTCCGTTAGAGCAGTCAGTGCCATAAGTCGGCGTTCAAGGTGATTTTCTTTGGAAATGCTGTCGATCAGACGATACGTATTTTTTTCCCTGTTCGTGATCGAGAATTCCCGAAGGGTATCCCAGTCGGATTCAGATCGTTCTCCAGCATCTTCACTGGTCGTGACGCTGATGTTATTAAAATCACGTTTTTTCAATCCCTGAGGATCAAAATCAATGTCCTTGATATAGGTATTTCCTTTTCCAACAACCTCCATACCATCTACGGAAACCGTTAAAGGGAATTTGATTTCTGTGCTCAATTTGGAAGGAAACCATTTCTTGCCGTTGGTGAATTGATACTCCTGGATGATCTGCAGTTTGATACCGGTAGTATCCTCGTAAGGTGAAGCCGTGACTTTTTCTATGGCAAAACCATTCGTATTGATGTATAATCGCCCTGTCATGCCTTCGAAATTCCGGCCTTTTCTTGGACGATAGAAAATGGTAAATGTCGTGTCCTGATTGACGATCGTTGTGTCTTCCAAGATGAACAGGTACCTTTTTGTACCGCCTAATGCGATGGGATTGATGTACGATTTACCCAGCAATTGAAACTGATTTTCATAAAAACTGAACGACTGGATCTCATTCGCAAAAGTGGAAAACATCGGATCTGTAAATCCCGAAACCTTGTACGCAGTAATCTCCTCTTTATCACGGGACGGTGGTATAAAGGTTCGTGTCGAAGCGCTCTCCATCATGAATAAATGCTGTTTATCGAAGAACTCCTTCATCTTTATAATCGTGGAATCTTTGGAAGAATCGGGAAGGGCCGCCAGTTTTTCGCGGTCTGCATCCAGGATGAACTTACTGTAACTGTTGTATTTGAAGGGATCGTTTTCCGTCGGACTGTTCTTTTTTCTGTTTTCAATGGCTTTGTCAATGATGCGATGGGCGGGGTTCTCTCCGGCAAATACCTTCACCTCCATAATTTCTTTGACCAATGAATTTAGGTACAGGATATGGTTTCCGGTCTTACTGAGTTCGATGATCGTATCCCGGAATCCTGAGGATTTCAACTCTACTTTCGTTGCATTTTCAGGTAAGGAAAAGATACCGTCAATATCCGCCAGACGTGGTTCTCCAACATCAGGTTTGACCTTCACAAAGGGGATCGGCTCATCGTTTTCATCATGGATGTAATACGTTTGTTGAGCGATCAAACCTTCAAAAACAAATGAAGTAAGGAGGAAAAGCAGTATTTTTTTCATTGCGCAACAGTGTTCGACATCGATTGCAAAGGTAGGTTTAAAATCCTGTGAAATATGCCGTATTTTTGACCTATGCGTCAATGGCAAGATCAAAAGAGGATAGTAGGCTCGATAAGTTTTTATCGGTTCTGGAATCTGTTGCTTTTGCGATCGAGTTACAGGTTATCGCGCTGGACTGGTCGACCTTTACTGTGGGGAAACCCATTCAGTTTATCAGTGGAGCCAACAACCGCTTGTAATCTTGGGTGTCCTGAATGTCCGAGTGGCTTGAAACAGTTTACAAGGCCAACCGGCAAAATGGATCTCGACTTCCACGAAACGCTTTTGAAACAGATTGCAAGACACGTTTTTTACATTAACTATTATTTTCAAGGCGAGCCTTTTCTTCATCCGCAGTTTCTCGATCTGATCCGTGAGGCAAAAAAACACCGGATCTATACGGCAACCTCAACGAATGCGCACTTCATTGACGAAAACAAAGCGAAAGAGATCGTTGAATCCGGGTTGGATAGATTGATTATTTCCATCGACGGATTAACGCAGGAAACCTATGAGAATTATCGGGTGAACGGACAGCTTTCCAAAGTCATCGAGGCGACGAAACTAGTAATAAAAGCAAAGAAATCCTTGGGTTCTTCGACACCTCATCTCATCTTTCAGTTCCTGGTAGTCAAACCGAATGAACACGAAGTCCCTGCTGTTTTTAGTTTAGGAAAAGAGCTCGGCATAGATGAGGTAAGGATCAAAACGGCACAATTCTACGATTACGAGAATGGCAATAAACTGATGCCGGAGCATCAGGAATATTCCCGCTACAAAAGGCAAAAGGATGGCAGTTACCGCTTGAAATACAAAACGGGGAATCATTGCTGGCGAATGTGGTCGGGAAGTGTGATTACCTGGGATGGTGGTGTCGTGCCCTGCTGTTTTGACAAAGATGCGCAACATCGCCTGGGAAATATGGCCGAAACAGATTTTGGTTCCATTTGGCGAGGCCAATCCTACAAGTCATTCAGGGCAAACGTGCTCAAGGCACGAAATGAAATCGATATCTGCACGAATTGTTCTGAAGGCGCAAAAGTCTGGGTTTAAAGCGGTAGAATGAAAAACAGAAAAGTCGTTATAGTTCTTTTATTTCTCATTCTCGGAGTGCTGCTTTTTCTATTCTTAAGGAGAAGCAACAAAAAGGAGGTGCCAAAAAAGATTCAGGTTGAAGTGGAGAATCAAACAGCTATTCCGGAGGATCCTTCTTTAAAAAAGAAACAACCTCAATCAACCGAGAAGAATGAAGCCGAAACAATTATTATCCTTACCGGATTGGAATTACCCAAATGTGATGAACGAAAGATCGTGCACCATGTTGGCTTCAGCTTGGAATACGATGAACCAAATGAACAAGCTAAATGGGTTGCCTACCAGTTAACCGAAACGGAAACAGTGAAGCGCTTCAGCCGTTCGGATAATTTCAGAAGTGACGCGGAAATATCCACCGGAAGCGCGACAGATCAGGATTACAAAAGATCAGGATATGACCGCGGACATCTTGCTCCGGCCGCCGATATGGGATGGTCATCCCAAACCATGTCAGAATCCTTTTACTATAGTAATATGAGTCCGCAGGAACCCGGTTTCAATCGTGGAATCTGGAAGCGACTTGAAGAGCAGGTGCGTAGCTGGGCGGTAGAACTCGACACAATCTATGTGGTTACAGGTCCGGTTCTGTCCGGAAAAATGAGCTTCATTGGCCCTGAGCGAGTGGCGGTTCCCAATTATTATTATAAAGTCATTTTGTATGCCCATGGCAAGGATTCGAAAATGATCGGTTTTGTTTTGCCGAATGCTTCTTCCCAGAGTTCGTTAATGAATTATGTTGTCACAGTTGATAGTTTAGAAAAACTTACCGGGCTGGATTTTTACCCTGGACTTCAGGACACTTTCGAGAATTCGCTTGAGAGAACTATTTGTGCTTCGTGCTGGAGTTGGACCAGTTCAAAATCGCGAACGAATGAAACACTTAAAGTAACGGTAAGTGTGCAATGTTCAGGAATCACCAGAGCCGGAAAACGCTGTAAGCGGAAGACCAGAAACCCGAGTGGCAGATGCTATCAGCATGAATAAAAAAAGCGCCCAAATTTGGACGCTTCACTATATTAATGAGTTGTATTAATGCTCTTCTTTCGTTTCGAAAATACGTTTTGGACGTAATCTTTCAAAAATATCAATAGTGATCCAGAAAGGAACGATGAAACCCAAAAGGAACAACAACATCCAGAATGCCATTCCAGCAATCAAAAGGAATAAAACGATACCAAAAACACTCATCTTCTGAATTGATTTGAAAGTTTACGAGTCAAAAGTAATAAAATATTTCTTCCTCGTACAATGGATTCATCAAAAAGAGATTTGTTAAGTAATCATTATGTCTTTGCTTTGGAGATACCAGTCAATTTTAATAGCTGATATTTCATTAAATTTGAAGCGATTTCACCGCACTTTGGGAAAGACAAAAAAACACGTGCTCACCTTTGAACAGGAATACGATTTTCAAATGATCGGTCTCTGTTCCCATCACAACGACTATCGATTGGCTTGGGGTATCAATGAAGCATTGGCTGTAAGTTTGACGAAGTGTCCCGAGGATTTTGTCGTGGTGAACAAGAAAGGTCAAAGGGTTTCTGAACATTCATTGTATGAATTTCGGGATCAGGAAAACCTGATCGAATATTACCTGGTAAAGAATAAAAGTCTGGGTAAGTTTCTAATTCCGGAAAAACCGACGATCGATTACTTTTTGTTTCTCGTTGAGAACCACCTCATCGATCCAGAGGATCTTTTGAGCAAATTAAAAACGATTCCAAGCATTTTGGGAGGCTTTTTATTTGATCCGGAAGAATTTGAGTCAACAGAATTGTTGGTGTTTAATTGAACGAATTATATGAAAAAAACAAAAATAGTAGCCACCCTCGGACCGGCTTCAAGTGATAAAGAGATCTTGCGCAGAATGTTCGAAGCAGGTGTAAACGTATGCAGACTCAATTTTAGTCATGGAAGCTACGATGATCATGCTAAAGTGGTACAGACTATTCGTGAACTCAACGATGAAACCGGACTGAATGTGGCTATTCTTGCGGATCTGCAGGGACCCAAGATACGTACACACGAGATGGAGAACAATGGTGTGGAACTGGTCAATGACAGTGAAGTTGAGATTGTAACTGAAAAAGTTCTGGGCACCGCCAAGCGATTTTCGATCAACTATGCGGACCTGCCATCGGATGTAAAGCCGGGTGAACGCATTCTGCTCGACGATGGTAAACTTGCACTCGAAGTCCTCTCTACAGACGGAAAGTCTTCGATCAAAGTGAAAGTTGTTCACGGTGGAATTTTGTCCTCGAAAAAGGGAGTGAATTTCCCGAATACACGGATTACGATGCCTTCCCTGACCAGTAAAGATCTTCTGGATCTGCAGTTTGCACTGGAGCAGGATGTTGATTGGGTTGGGTTATCATTTGTTAGGTCAGCCAGAGACATCATCGAACTGAAACACATCATTTCCGGAGAAAAGAAAAAAGCGAAGGTGATCGCCAAGATCGAGAAACCTGAAGCCATTGAGGAAATTGACGCGATCATACGTGAAACGGATGGTTTGATGGTAGCAAGAGGCGATCTGGGTGTTGAGATTCCTTATCAGAATGTGCCTATCATTCAGAAAATGCTCATCAGAAAGTGTATCCTTCATGCAAAACCTATCATTGTAGCTACACAGATGATGGAAAGCATGATCACGAACATTTCACCAACTCGAGCAGAGGTGAATGACGTTGCTAATGCGGTACTGGATGGAGCCGATGCGGTCATGTTGTCAGGCGAAACTTCGGTTGGAAAACATCCCGTTGAGGTGATTAAGACGATGTACAACATTGTCACCGAAATGGAAAAGTTCGAAGGGATTTATAATAAGGAAGAAATTCCGGACAAAGAACATTACCGTTTTATCACAGACAGTATTTGTTTTAATGCATGTAGATTATCACAACGGGTGGAGGCTGATGCCATTCTGACCATGTCCTTTTCCGGATATACGGCTTACAAGGTAGCCTCGCAACGACCTAAAGCGCCAATCTACGTCTTCACGAGCAATAAGAATATTTTAACGCAACTCAATCTTGTCTGGGGCGTTCGCGCTTTCTATTACGATAAGCATATCAGTACGGATCACACGATAGCGGATATCAAGTACCTCTTGAAACGCGAAGGTCTTTTGGAACAAGGTGACCTCGTCATCAACATTGCCTCTATCCCATTGGAGGACAGAGGAAGTTCCAACATGTTGAAGTTGAGTTACGTGGAATAGTAAAAGTGATTATGTAGTGCGTTTTTAGTGATTTTGGTTTAGTTAATTCTTTTTCTTTATCTTTAGGAATTCTTAAATCCTACCTGAACCATTAAGATTAATTGAAACCCAGGCGAATGAAACGAATTCTACTGTTAATACTAGGTGTATGTGCTTTTAACTACACCTTCTCCCAGCAGCCTCAAATGCTCTGGTCTAATCGTTATAATGGCGCAG
>Ga0172372_10002613_pt1 | contig 27189 bp, 22 predicted proteins | sample LakKiv5m_2_FD_114544 | JGI IMG/M metagenome (GOLD analysis project Ga0172372, IMG submission 114544) | Freshwater microbial communities from Kabuno Bay, South-Kivu, Congo - kab_092012_9.5m | ecosystem: Environmental > Aquatic > Freshwater > Lake | place: Democratic Republic of the Congo...
CACCGCCGTGCCGATGACGCAGACGTTGCGCGCGTTTTCGTCGTCAATCTCGTTGAACATCCGCCCGTGCGCGACGACGTGCTGGTTCAGCTCGACGGCGTTGGGCCAGGTGCCGATGAAGTTGTAGGGGCTGATGCTCTTGCCGGCGCGCGTCATCGTGATGCCCCGCGTGCGCATCTCGGGCACGACCATGGTGATGAGCGGCGCGCTGCGGATCAGGGCGTGGACATCGTTCATCGTGGTGCCCACGGCCTGGTCGGCCAGATGCTGCTGCCACACGGGGATGTCCTGCTCCTCGACGCGCACCTTTTCCAGCCCGCCGATGGCGATGAGCGCCTCCTTCATGCCGTTCTCCATTCCCTTCACGAGCGCGGACATGGCCACGAGGCTGGAGACGCCGAGGATGATGCCCAGCATCGTGAGCAACGACCGGAACTTGTTTGCCCAAATCTCCTTAAAGCCGACCGCGATGGCGTTGAAGGGGTTCATGGCTGCTAGTTCTGCTGGTTGCCGACCGCGAACTTGGGGCCGTCGAGCTGGCCGGACAGCTTCGCGTCCACGTTGCGCGCGATTTTCCCGTCGCGGATCTCAATCTTGCGTGGCGTTACGGCGGCGATTTCCGGGTCGTGCGTGACGAGCGCGATGGTGCTGCCCTTGAGGCTGAGTTCGTGGAAGAGCTTCAGGATCGTCTCGCCGGTGTGCGAGTCGAGGTTGCCGGTCGGCTCGTCGGCGAAGACGATCTTCGGGCTGTTCACCAGCGCGCGGGCGATGGCCGCGCGCTGCTGCTGGCCGCCGGAGAGCTGCATCGGCCGGTGCTTGGCGCGGTTGTCCATCTCGACGAGTTTGAGCGCGTCCATCGCGCGCTCGCGGCGCTCGCGGGAGCTGCACCCGGCATAGACCATCGGCAGCTCGACATTCTGGAGGACGTTCAGCTTGGGCAGCAGGTTGAAGAACTGGAAGACGAACCCAATCTTCTGGTTGCGGATGCGCGCCAGCTCGCGGGCGGAAGCGCTGCCGATCTCGGTGCCGTCGAGCTTGATGCTGCCCTTGGACGGCGAGTCGAGGCAGCCGAGGATGTGCATGAGCGTGGACTTGCCGCTGCCGGACGGGCCGATGATGGAGATGAACTCGCCACCGTTGATGTCGAGGTCCACGTTGTCGAGCGCGCGGATCTCCTCGCCACCGAGATGGTAAATCTTGCTGACGCCGCGTAGTTCGATGAGGGCCATGATCGGGGATCGAAGATCGGAGATGGGAGATCGCCTATTGGCTCGGGGGGCCGCGACGTTCGCCGCCGCCGCTGGAACTGCGCGTGCCGCCGGTGCCACCACTGGAACCGCCGGGGCCGCCCTTGCTGCCGCCACTACTGCCACCGCCACTCGCGCTGCTGCCACCCGGAGCGCCGCCCTTGCCCTCGCCACCCTTGCTGCTTTTGCCACCCTTGCCACCTTTCGCCGCCGCGCCGAAGGCCTGCTGCACCTTGCCGACTTCGTCCGCCGGCGTGACCAGAGAGACAGTTTCCCCGCCCTGCAAGCCCTTCGTCACCTCCGCGTAATCGTAGTCCGTGACGCCAATCAGAATCGGCGCGCGCGCGAACTTGTCGTCCTGCTTCACATATACGAAGCGGTCGCCCTGGTCGCTGAAGACGGCGGCGAGCGGAACGGCCAGCACGTTGTCGGCGGCCTGCAACGGGATGGTCAGGTTCGCCGTCATGCCGGGGCGCACGCCGGACTTCTCGTCGTTCTTCACGATGATGCGCGTGGAAAAGCCCTTGATGCCGTTCTTGATGGTCGCCTGCGGCGCGATGCGGTCCACGCGGCCGAAGAGCCGCAAGCCGGCGACCGCCTCGACCTCGATCTGCACGCGCTGGTTCACCGTCATGCGCGTCACGTCGGCCTGGTTGATGTGGGCGTTGATGATGAGTTCGCTCAGGTCCGCGATGGTGAGCACCTCGGTGCCGCTGTTGACGCCGCCGGAGCCGGACACTGCCTGCCCCACGGACACCGGGCGCGTCAGGATGGTGCAGTCAAACGGCGCGGTGATCTTCGTCTTGGAAATCCGGTCCTCCACGAGCTGCAACGCCTTGAGCGAGCGCTCGTAGCTGTTGCGGGCGAGCGCGTGGTTGTTGCGGGCGAGGTCCACTTCGATCTTCGCGTTTTCCAGGACTTCCCGGGTGAGCAGCTTGTCGTAATTGTTGCGGGCGAGCGCGTGGGCGTTGCGCGCCTGATCCAGTTCGGTCTGGGCGTTCTCGAAGAGTTCCTTGGCGATGAGCTTGTTCTCGTAGAGCTGCTTGGTGCGGTCGAAGTTGAGTTGGAGCCGTTCGAGCGCCAGCCGCGCGCCTTCGATTTGGAGCTTCGCCGCCTCGACGTCCGTCTGGCGCTGGCTGCGGTCCAAGGGGAGTTTGTTCTCAAATACCTGCTTGGTGCGCTCGAAGTCGAGCTGGAGCTTCTCGAACGTGAGCCGCGCGCCCTCGATCTGAAGCTTGGTCGCCTCGATCTCTGTCTGGCGCTGGCTGCGCTCGATCTGGAGGTCGGAGTCGTCGAGCGTGAAGAGCACGTCGCCCTTCTTCACCTTGTCCCCCAGGTCCACCGGCATTGTGGCGATGCGCCCGCTGACCTCGGGCCGCACGGAGACCTGCTCGGCGGGCGTGATCTCGCCGGCGGCGCTGATGGCGAAGCTGATGTTGCGCGGCGTGACGACGGCGGTGGTCGGGCGGCCGGACTTCTTCGCAGCGTCGGCCTTCTCAGCGGTCCTCCAGAACGCGACCTTCTCCGGCCACTTTTGGTAGGCGTAGTAACCGCCGCCGCCCAAAGTGCCGAGAACGACCAGCCAGACCAGCAAGCTCTTCATGTGTTGTCCGCCGAGGCTAGGCCAGCCGGGGCGAACTTGCAAAGGCTGACGGCGACTTTGGCTGCGCAAAGTTTGCCCGGCGCGGGCGGGCGGGGCGTCGGTTTGCGGCGGTTCAGTTCCGCCACATCCGCCAGACCGACAGGAGGGAGTAGAACAGCACCGCTCCGGCATATCCGACCATGCCCACGCCGATGGCGAGGGGAACGGACGGCCACTCGCTCGACAGCACGACCGCGCCGCCCACGAGCCCGAACAGCAGCGTCTCCCCGAGCACGCTGAGGAGGTAGGTGCGGCGGCGGGAACGGTTGATCGCCTCCGCCACCATGAGCGAGTAATCCACTTCGCCCAGCGAGCGCATGAGCCAGGCGGATTTGAAGTTCCGCGCCGCCACGAGCAGGCTGGTGGTCACGACGATGAGGCCCGGCAGCGGCCAGTGCGCGGCGGCGAAACAGAGCAGGAGGTTGAAGGCGATGCCCCAGCGCCAGCCGAGCCGCCGGGCGACGGGGTTGGCCTCCAGCGCGAGGGTCGGCGTCGCAAACCAGGTGCTGAGAAAATCCATCCCGCGGGCGAAGATCAGCAGGCCGAGCGTGATGAGGTAGTCACGGCTGGCGAAGGGGACGAAGTCTTCCATGAGGCGTGGTGCGTGGTGCGTGAGTCAGACCGGAAGCGTTGGTGTCTGCTCACGCACCACGCACCACGCACCACGGTCTATTTCTTCCCGTAAATCTTTTCGGGGTCGTCCAGCCTCGGCTCCGTTTCCTTCCACTGCGCACCGCCGCCCTCGATGCTGCGGAAGAAGCAGCTCTTGAAACCCTCGTGGCAGGCTGCGCCAGTCTGCTCCACCTGGATCAGCAACGTGTCGCCGTCGCAATCGAACGCAATGTCCTTCACCACCTGCACATGGCCGCTGGACTCGCCCTTCATCCAGAACTTCTGCCGCGACCGGCTCCAGAAGTGCGTCCGGCCGGTGGCGACGGTGGTTTCGAGCGAGGCGCGGTTCATCCACGCCATCATCAGCACGCGGCCGGTGGACTGCTCCTGGATGATCGCCGGGATGAGGCCGTCGGCGGTGAACTTGAGTTGGTTGTAGAAGCTCATGGCGTCGGGTTGGCTTTGGATTCGGTTTTGAACAGCTTGTCGAGCGGGCGCTTGAGATGGAAGCCCTCGGGCAGGAAGGTGAAGCCCACCGCCGCGATGATGCAGATGAACGCGGCGACATGGTTCCAGCGGAGCCGCTCGCCGAGGTAGGCGATGACGAAGCCGCTGAAGACGGTGAGGGTGACGACTTCCTGGATGATCTTCAGTTCGATGGCGGTGTAGCTCGCGTGCCCCCAGCGGTTGGCGGGAACCATGAGGCAATACTCGAAGAAGGCGATGCCCCAGCTCGCGAGCACGACGAGCCACAGCGGGGAGCTTTTGAACTTCAAATGCCCATACCACGCGAAGGTCATGAAGACGTTCGACGCGACGAGGAGCGCGATGGGCGTGAAACGGGAGTGAGCGAGGTCAGACATGTTCGTTCCTTGAAATCAAAGCGTGCGCACGGGAATGCCCTTCCCGGCCAGGTGGCGCTTCACATCGGCGACGGTGTAGGTGCCGAAGTGGAAGATGCTCGCGGCGAGCACGGCGTCGGCGCGGCCGGCGAGGAGCACGTCGGCCATGTGGTCGAGCGTGCCCGCGCCGCCGCTGGCCACCACCGGCACGCCGACCGACTCGCTCACGCGGCGCGTGATGACGAGGTCGAAACCAGCCTTGGTGCCGTCGGCGTCAATGGAGTTGAGGACGATTTCCCCCGCGCCGAGCGACACCGCGCGTTTCGCCCACTCGACGGCTTCGAGGCCGGTCGCCTGCCGCCCGCCCTTCGCGAAGACTTCCCAGCGGTCGGGCGCGACTTGCTTGCAATCAATGGAGACGACGATGCACTGGCTGCCGAACTTCTCCGCGCCTTGCCGGATGAGGTCGGGCGTCGCGAGCGCCGACGAGTTGATGCTGACCTTGTCCGCGCCGGCGCGGAGCATCGTCTGCATGTCGTCCAGCACGCGGATGCCGCCGCCGACGGTCAGCGGCATGAAGCACTGGTCCGCCGCGCGTTCGATGACCTCCACCATGCTTGCGCGGCCGTGCGCGCTGGCGGTGATGTCGAAGAACACCATTTCGTCCGCGCCCTGGTCGTTGTAGCGCACGGCCAGCTCCACGGGGTCGCCGACGTTGCGCAGGCCGCCCGCCTCCGCGCGCCCGAACTGCACGCCGCGCGTGACCTGTCCGTCATGCACGTCGAGGCAGGGGATGACGCGCTTGGCGAGCATCGGGCGGGGCGGGAAGTGGAGGAATGGAGTGGTGGAGTAATGGAATGCTGGATTGGAAATGCGGCCCAGTTCGCTGGCACCACTCCATCGCTCCACCGCTCCATAACTCCGCTGCCGGCGGCCTACTTGGCGAGGCTGAACTTGCCGTCGGCGTTCTTGAACGCCTTGTCCGCGTAGAGCAGCGAACTGAGCGAGTTCAGCGGGTCTTTGGCGGAGAATTTGTAGCCCAGCGCCAGAACCGCCTTGAGCACCTCGTGGCGGGAGAGCGACTTGCCGGTGAGTGCCTTCACCGAGGCTTCCTTCATGGACATGTCGTTCTTGGCGCGCTTGCGGCGCGAACCGGGCTTGGGGCCGGGCTTGGCGCGCGCGGCGGCCGGGGCCGGGGCGGGAGCGGAAGCACCGAGGGCGCGGTTGATGGCGGCGAGCCGGGCTTCGAGGGCGGCTTTTTCTTTGGTGAGCGCCGCCCGCAGGGCAACATATTGATCCACATCGGTCAGTTTCATGCGCTTCCTATAAGTGGCCGGACCTCCGCTGGCAAGCCGTCTTGCAGCCGTCCGCTTGACACTCCCCCGCCCAATCCTCATTTTCGCGCCCTCGACGGACGCGAGAGGCGTTGTCGCAACACAGATTTTATGAGCCACAACCTGTTCAACTCACTGCAAACCTTCGACCTCGGCAACGGCAAGTCCGGCAAGTTCTATTCCCTCCCCGCGCTGGAAGCCGCTGGTGTCGGCCCCATCTCGCGGCTTCCCGTGAGCATCCGCATCGTGCTGGAATCCGTGCTGCGCAACTACGACGACAAGAAGGTCAGCGAAGCGAATGTGAAAGAGCTGGCGAACTGGAAACCGAACGAGCCGCGCACGGCCGAAATCCCCTTCGTCGTCGCGCGCATCGTCTTGCAGGACTTCACCGGCGTGCCGCTGCTCGTGGACCTCGCCGCGATGCGCAGCGCCGTGGCCAAGCTCGGCAAGAATCCCAAGATCATCGAGCCGCTCGTGCCGGTGGACCTCGTCGTGGATCACTCGGTGCAGGTCGATGCAGCAGGCTCGGCGGATGCGTTCGCGAAGAATCTCGAGATCGAATTCCAGCGCAACCGCGAGCGCTACCAGTTCCTGAAATGGGGCATGCAGGCGTTCGACACCTTCAAGGTCGTCCCGCCCGGCATCGGCATCGTGCATCAGGTGAACCTCGAATACCTCGCCAAGGGCGTGCTCTCCGCCGGCGGCGTCTACTACCCCGACACGCTCGTCGGCACCGATTCGCACACCACGATGATCAACGGCCTCGGCATCGTCGGCTGGGGCGTCGGCGGCATCGAGGCCGAAGCGGGCATGCTCGGTCAGCCAGTTTACTTCCTCACGCCGGATGTCGTCGGCGTTCACTTGACCGGCGCGATTCGTGAAGGCGTCACCGCCACCGACGTCGCGCTCACTGTCACGCAACTGCTGCGCAAGGCAAAGGTCGTCGGCAAGTTCGTTGAGTTCTTCGGTCCCGGCGCCGCCGCGCTCCCGCTCGTGGACCGCGCGACCATCGCGAACATGGCTCCCGAATACGGCGCGACGATGGGCTTCTTCCCCATCGACGAGGAATGCACCAATTACCTGCGCGCCACCGGCCGCAGCGAGGCGCATTGCCAGATGTATGAGAACTACTACAAGGCGCAGAATCTCTGGGGCATTCCGCAGGCTGGACAGGTGGATTACTCGCAGGTCATCGAGCTTGATCTCAACACGGTGAAGCCGAGCGTCGCCGGACCGAAACGTCCGCAGGACCGCATCGAACTGCCGAACTTGCAGCGCGAATTCTTCAGTGCGTTCCAACGGCCCGTCACCGAGAACGGCTTCGGCAAGACGCGCAAAGACTTCTCCAAGTCCGTGAAGGTCGAGACGGCCTCGAAGAAGAAAGCCACCGTCGGCACCGGCTCCGTGCTCATCGCCGCCATCACGAGCTGCACGAACACCAGCAACCCGAGCGTGATGATTGCCGCCGGCTTGCTCGCGAAGAAGGCGGTCGAGAAAGGTCTCAAGGTCAACCCCGCCGTGAAGGCGTCGCTCGCTCCTGGATCGCGCGTGGTCACGGATTATCTCAAGAAGACCGGCCTCACGCCCTACCTCAACAAGCTGCGCTTCAACCTCGTCGGCTACGGCTGCACGACGTGCATCGGCAACTCCGGCCCGCTCGACGCGAACATCGAGGAGGCCGTGGTGAAGAACGATCTCATCACCGCCAGCGTGCTCTCCGGCAACCGCAACTTCGAGGCGCGCGTGCATCAGAACATCAAGGCGAACTTCCTCATGTCGCCACCGCTCGTCGTTGCTTTCGCGCTCGCGGGCCGCGTCGATCTCGACCTGAGCTGCGAGCCGCTCGGCAAGGACAAGGACGGCGAACCCGTCTATCTCGCCGACCTCTGGCCCACGCTCCAGGAAGTGCGCGACGCGATGCAGTCGTCGCTCAAGCCGGAGATTTTCCATAAGCTCTACAAAAACTTTGCGTCGCAGAATCCGAAGTGGAACGAGATCCCATCCACCGTCGGCAACGTCTATGAGTGGGACCGTCAGAGCACCTACATCCAGGAGCCTCCGTTCTTCACGAACTTCGGCATGGAGCCCGGCAGCATCCGGCCCATCACCGGCGCGCGTGCCCTCGGCATCTTCGGCGACAGCGTGACCACCGACCACATCTCGCCCGCCGGCGCGATCAAGAAGAGTTCGCCCGCTGGAAAATTCCTCGGCGAGAACGGCGTCGAGTTCGCGGATTTCAACAGCTACGGCTCGCGTCGCGGCAACGACCGCATCATGACGCGCGGCACCTTCGCCAATGTCCGCATCAAAAACCTCATGCTCGGCGGCAAGGAGGGCGGCAACACCATCGGGCCCGACGGCGCCGAAGTCTCCATCTACGACGCCTCGATCGCGCACCAGAAGAACGGCACGCCGCTGATCGTTTTCGCGGGCCAGGAATACGGCACCGGTTCGTCGCGCGACTGGGCGGCGAAGGGCACGAACCTCCTCGGCGTGAAGGTCGTCGTCGCGCAGAGCTTCGAGCGCATTCACCGCTCCAACCTCGTCGGCATGGGCGTGCTGCCCCTGCAGTTCAAGGAAGGCACCACCGCGCAGACCCTGAAGCTCGACGGCAGCGAGACCTACGACATCGTGGGCCTCGACGCCAACCTCAAGCCCCAGCAAGACCTCACGCTGAAAATCACGCGCAAAGACGGCACCGTCGAGAACCTTGCCGTCGCCTGCCGCATCGATACCCCCATCGAGATCGACTACTACCAGCACGGCGGCATCCTGCCGTATGTGTTGCGGCAGTTGGTGGCGAAGGCGTAGTCCGTTGGAGCACCGGTCTCCGACCCGGCGCGAAGCAAAGTCTGAACAACACGCCGGGTCGGAGACCGGCACTCCGAGGGCATGACGCCTCGAACCAGATGCGAATACCTGCGCGAACTGGTGGCCGACAAGAACCGCTGGTCGCGTCCGCTCACGGACGAGGAGCGCGCCCTCGGCTTCCTCGGCTGGCATGAGCGCGGTTATCTGCCGCACTGCGATTTCCCCGGCCTCGTCCAGTTCGTCACCTTCCGCCTCGCCGATTCCACGCCGTCCTCGCGTCGCGGAGAGTGGGAACACCGTAACCGCTCGGTGAAGTGCCGTGGAAGATGGCACGGAACCTGACGAGCGGGCGGGAGCAGTTCAAGCGGCGGGCCGTTGGGCAGCGCGTCTGGCTTTGGCCCACGCCGCAGGCGTGAGGGATTTCAGTTCCGAGGTGGTCGCCTTGGTCAGGCTGTAAATTCGCGGGCGACTTGTCGAAATCCCGCCCCTGAAATTTCCAAGTCAAGAGGCCAAACGGGAACGCCCGCTTTTGGGCGGGTGTCTAAAGTTCAGCCCTTTCTGGCTTCGCTACGCCGGCAGGGAGTCCGCAGGTTGTGCGGTTCGTCTGGCTGCTCTCAGCGGTAGCCCCGCCGCCGTCGGCACGGAGTCCGCAAAGTGAATGCGGTTCGTCTTGGTGCTCTCAACGGCAACGGTGGACTCTGCGTCCGAAATCGCATCCCGCACGGGTTCCTGCGGGTCGCTTGCAGGGAGTCTGCCGGGAAGCTGCAATGCGCCCGCAGCCGCCCGGTCGGCGGCCCAACGGGATTCCACGCCGACTCCAGCGGGTGCTTGCGCCGGGGTGGCGTGGGCCATCCGGCGCGTGCCCGCCTTGGCGCGCGGCACGTCAGCCAGCGCGGCGGAGAGCGCGTTGTCGGACGGGATCACCCCTTCCTGTATGGCGGCGGCCACGTCGGCGCGCGTGACCTTTGACCGCCCCGCCCGTTCGGCGAGGTAGCGGGCGCGGGTCACGACGGAGTCAATCCCGGCCAGATACTTCGCCGAGCTGCGGGCGTAGGCCACCAGCAGCGCCAGCGACTTTGCGTCGCCCTCGGGGAGCTGCACCCGCGCGACGGCCGCCAGGTCCTGCTCGTCCAGCGTGTCAGGGAGGCGCGCGTAGTGACCGATGCGGCCGGTGAACTGCTCGCTGGTCCAGCAGCTCTTCTGCTCGACGCGCTTCTGCGAGCGGATGAACTGCGGCGTCGTCACCAGCGCGACGGGGACGCCGTGATTCACGAGCGCCGTCATCAGCCAGTTGATCCGCGTCGGCATCGCGTCGCGCAGGGTGCCCTGGGGCATCAGGTAGTGCGCCTCGTCCAGCACCACCATCAGGCGGCTGCGTTGCAGCGTGTCCTCGACACGGTCGCGCAGTTCAACCGCCTTGCTGTTGAGGTTGACGCTCACGCCGAGGCTTTTGGCGAGGGCGCGGAAGAAGCCGCTTTCGTCATTGGAGCTGGGCACCTGCACGTAGCGCGCGCGGCCGGGGTGTTGCTCGCACCATGTGCGCGTGGCCGTCGTCTTGCCCGTGCGCGCCATGCCGTCAATCAGCACCATCCTTCCCGTCACCAGCGCGTAGTCGAGCGCCTCGTTGACCTGCCGTCCGATCTCCGTCGTGACCGCGCCGGCGCTCCGCTCCGCAATCCACGCGGCTTGGTGTTCCCGCAGGGTTTCAACTAGGCTGGGGAAAAACCACGGCGAGCGAAGCCCTTGTTCGGGGTTGAGGCAAAGCTCCTCCAGATAGCCGGGCAGGTGCTCCGCTGCCTCGCCGCAGCGCTCAAAGAAGTCATCGGCGGGATACGAGTCCGGCATGGCGTCCTCGATGGCGAGGGCACGCCGGATGAGGCCATCCGGGTCATAACCACTGTGTTGGTAGTCCACCCTGGCGTTCAAACTGCCACGTGTGCTTTCGCCCCGCAGGCGATAGTGATCGTCACGGCCATTGCGCGGGATTTCCCGGCGGACCTGCCGCACCTGGTCGGCGCTGCAAACCTGCCCCCATTTCAAGCCAAGGCGCTGCATGGCCTGCGTGGCCACGCGCTCGGGCCAACGCTTCCGCAGTTCGGCGGCGAGGCCGGAAATCCCTCCGTCGCGGTGCGACAGGAGTTGCAGGAACCAAACCAGCTCGCGCTCGGCAGCGCTGTCCAATAGCTCGCAGCGGCGCGCGACGACGTTGCCCATCAGGCCGCGCACGAACACGGCGCTGGACATGTAGCGCTCCTGGCGCAGCGGCTCTCCCTCTGGTGCGTGTCGCGTGCTGCTCATTGGTCTGCCTCCGTGGTTTGGAATTCCTTCAGCAGGCGGCCGAGTTCCTCGGCCGCTTCGATCTGGTCGGGCCGGCGCAAATTCTCGGGCCGCATTCCCAGGCGGGCCGCCGCGCGCCGCGCCTTCGTGCGGGTGTCACTCTCGGCGGCCTGCTGTTCGCGCCCGGCGGCAATCGCCTCGCCGACGGCCTCGATTTGCGGCGACACCAGGTTGGCGCGGAAGGGCAGGGCGAACTTGGGCTTGAGGATGCGGTAGCGCGTGGTGGCGTAGCCCATGTGCGCCTCGATGCGGCCCATTTCCTGCGCCAGCAATTCCTCAGGAGCATCCAGCGCGGGAACCGACTGCGAGCGCTCGACGCAGAAGGGATTCCGCCGCTCCATGTCCGTTACGGTGATGACTTCCGGCAGCTCGGGGTCATACCAGGCCAGCACGGTCTGCCCGCGCAGTTCGCCGGTGCGCGCGTTGCGGTAGTTGAACGCCTGTTTGCCAAAGCGCAGCGTGATGCCGTTGACCGTCACGCGCACCGGCTTCTTGTGATGCGCGAGCAGATAGCGGCAGCGGGCATCGAAGCGGACGGTGGGATCACCACCGCGCTGGAATTTCTCCAGCGCCGCCTCGGGGGAAAGGCCGCCGGTGTGCTTGCCCTGCTGCGGCTCCGCGTTGTAGCGGTCGCACAGTGCGCCCAGCCGGGCCACCCAAGCGTCCTTGCTGTAAAGGCGGCCCTCGGGGCTGACCTGGCCGGATTCGATCTCCCGTTTGAGCCGGGCGAAGGACTCGAAGCCGTCGCGCCGTTCGTCGCGGCCGCAGTAGCCCGGCTCGCCCTCCATGTAGCTTTGCAGCGCGCCCAGCACGCGTTCGACGGGCTTGGAGCGGGCGCGGATGGCGTGGATGAAGCGCAGGCCGAACTCGCGCAGGCCCTGCTCGACGCCCGCCCATTCCAGCGCCGTCTCGCCCTTGTCGCCCGTGAGAATCTTCGCGTCCTTCCAGACGCCGCGCTCGAAGTAAAAGGCCTGGCGGGGCAGGCCGTAGGTGTCCGCCGTGCGCGTGACGAGCGAGCGGATCGTGGCCGCGTTGTAGTTGCGCGATGGCATCAGCGCGAAGCCAAGGATGGCCGTCGAGCGCGTGTCAATCATCAGCAGGCACTGGCCGCGCATCAGCGCAAAGCCACTCTTGGCTTTGGCGTCAGGCACGTAGAAATAGACCGGCAGGGTGCAATCATCGGCGCAAAACAAGTCCAGCGAGGCGACGGAATCCCAGCAGCGGTCGAGATACGCGCCGTTGTCGCGCGTCTTGGTGGGGCCGTGGTGAACGTCGCGCAGCATCGCCACTTCATGCTTCACGCGGTCGCGCAGCCAGGTGGGCACGTAGGACTTGCTCGCGGGGTTGTGCAGGATGCGGGCCTGCAATGCTTCACTCACGAGCCGCTGCTGGAGGCACTCGCGCACGGCCTGGCTCACGCGCCCGTCGCAGACGAACACCGCGCGGGCAATCAGCGTGTCGAGATCATCCTGGCTCACCGGCAGCGCGCGCTCGCGGTTGGCTTCCGCCCGCTGGTCGGCGAGCGCCGCTGCGGCAAAGCCACTGGTGCGCCAGCGCTCGAACTTGCGGGCAAACGCGGCGCGCAGCGCGCCCTCGGTGGCCGCGAGGCCGGGCGCGCGCCGCCACAGGAAATCCAGCACCCTGCGCCGCGCCTGGTGCGGCGGCTCGCCCAGCTCCAGCTCGGCGGCGAGCGTCACGCACGCCGCTTCCCACAGCGCGCGGGCCTCCGCGTCCGTCGGGCGGGTCGGGTTGGCGCAGAGTGACGCGGCCACGTTCAGGCGATGCAGGCGCGGGTTGTCCGCGTCGCCGGTGGCGGGCGGCTGCGCTTCCGCTTTGCGCGCGGGCCGTTCGTCGAGATACAGCTCCAGCCGGGAGAAAGCTTCCGCCGCGCCGGCGCGCGCCAGCGTGCGTTCCAGCAGGTTCCAGCCATGCCGCGCCGTGATGCCGTGGCCGAACGCCTTCTGATAATCGGCCAGCGCCAGCGCCACCAGGTCCGGGCCGGGCAGGTCGTTGCGGCGCGCGAGCGCGCCCGCGAGCGCGGTGCGCAGTTTCATGGCCTTGGCCACCGCGTGCTCGGCGCACTCCGCCAGGGGCAGCGCCGGCTGCCACCGCGGCGCGGGCGTGGTGAGCAGATGGTCCGGCGAGCGCCAGCCGCCCTGCGCGGCGCGGGCAGCGAGCTGCTCCCGCCACTCGGCGGGCAGCGCGGCCAGCGGCCAGGCGGCGGCTTCGTTGCCATGCACGATCCGCGCTTGTGCCGGAATATCCGCCAGCCGGTTGAGCACCGCCCGCTTGCTGAGGCCAAGCGCGGTGGCCAGCTCCCGCGCCGTGTGAATGGACCGGGCGTCGGCGTTGGCCGGGGCGGACGGCCGCAAAGACTCCGGCGCGCTGCTCACCACGCCAGAGGAAGTTTGAGGCTGCTCGCGCAGGGGCAAGGGGGCGGGGCAGACCGGCGCGGCAGCGGGTGGGGTTGGGGGCGGGAGAGTGAACGCCGCCGATGATGCCTTGGCCGGGGCGGGTGATGGGCGCGGCAGCGGCGCGGCCGGCGCGCTGCAATGGCCGTGCGCGGCGACTTCCTGAAACGCGCGGACCAGTTGCCAGAATTCCGCCTCGCTGACGCGCCGGTAGTCGCGGAACTGGCCCAGCACCTTCGTGGTGAGGGCGAACGGATTCAGGCCGGGGCAGCGCTTGCGGGCCGCCGCCTGCACCCGGTTGAAGATGGCCGCGCGCTGGGCCGTGCCCGTCGCCGACGCGGGGGCGCTCTTGAGCAGGTAGGTTTTCGGGGTGGACTTCACGTCGGGCCAGCGGGTGGTTCCAGCCGGGCGTGCTGAATCGCGGCGATGATGGTTTGATGGGCGGCCTTGACGGCGGCGGCAAACTCCTCGCTCGCGTAAGCCTCTTTGGGCAGGTCCGATCCCGCTCTTCCGTCGGGGTGCGTGCGCCAGATGGCCTCCCGCTCGTCGAACCAAACCAAATGTGCCACGCCAAGCAGGGCCACGGCCTCCAATTCGGCGATGATGGCCTCCAGCGCGGCCGGGCGGTTGCTGACTGAGACCACGCACACGGCGCGGTTGAGGTCAAAGCTCATCACCACGCCCGGCGGAATCAGCAGCTCCGCCAGGGCTTTTTCCAGCAGGCGGCGAAGGATGGTCTGGCCGACCCAGTTGCCCGGCGGGGCCTTGACGCTGGCGATGGCCCGCTGCATCTCGCCGGCCGCGCGGGCGGCCTGTCCGGCCTGACTGCCCAGGGAAGCATTGACGGAGTCGAGCTGCTGTTTGAGCGCGGCGTAGGCGGGCGTCCCCTCACGCACGCTCTTGATGGCGGTCTGGAGCGAGCGCTGGGCCGCCTCGGCGGCCTTGAGGTCGGCCTCGGTGCGGATGCGCAGGACAAGCTCGCTCGGGGTGCTCATGCGTTCAGCGCGGAAATGGGCGGTTGGAGGGCGGTGCGAGTCGGGTCGGGAAGGCCGATTGCCGCGCATTGCAGCGCATTGCAGCCGGGTTTGGGGGCGTGGACGGACGAGTGTGGCCCTGAAACGTCCTGGGGCATTCTAGGCGGGGTCGCGCGGCGGAGGGTGAAAGTTTCAGCCATGTGCTTTGCCTCCTGTCCCGCCGGGGGTGTGCTTGCCACGCACCCCCTTGGCCTCCGCTGCGGCAGCGGCATCGCCGGGCGCGGGCTGCAATTGGTTCCGCACCACCATCACGCGGAAGGGGCCGGCACGGGGTGGCGGAGTTCGGCAGTGCCGGCGGCGATCATCCGGCTATCCCGCAGGTAGTAGCCCTGATGGCCCTCGGGAGCGTAGGCGGGATGAAACGGCTTCCCGGACTGGAACAGCTCCAGCCGCCGCCGCGTTTCCCGGTAAATGTCTTCCGGGTGGCTGTCATTTCCTTCGCCCAGGGTGGCGAACACCCTGACCCAGAGGGCGGCGGCCGTGAACGGCAGCGTGGCCTTCGCGGCGGCCTCGGCTGCCTCGCGGATGTGGCCGCAGAACGGGAGCTGGTCCTCGACCTCGTCCGCGTCAATTTTGTGCAGCAAGGCCTTCGCCGCTTGGTGGGCTTGGTCGTTCTGCTCGCGCAGGCATCCCAGCAGCGCCGCGCGCTTCTCTTCCACCGCCTTCGCCAGCCGGGCCTCCACGGCCGGCAGCACGGTCAAGCGGGACTGCTCGGCGGCGAGTTCGGCCAGCTCGGGAATGGCCCCGCCCTTGCCACCCTCGCCCAGCAACCGCTCGGGGGAGATGCTGCTGGCGGTGGCGGCCAACTGTTCAACCTTCGCGCGCAGGGCCGGGCCAAGCGGAATGATTTTTTCCTGAGCACGCTTGGCCTGCTCCAGTTCATCGCGGAGCTGGTCCAAACGGTTCAGGTCAAAGGCGGGCCGGAGTGGATTGTTCGGGGGCATGGTTGGGTTCGGGGTTGGGGTGGGGACACTGCAAGGGGGCGGCAATGCCCGGATGTGAGCAGAACTTTTCCGCCAGCAGCCGGCCGGCCAGGTGGGCAAGCTGACCCGCGTGCTGGCGCAGGATGCTTGCGGCTAACGTCAGACTTTCAAACGGATCGGGATGGGCGCAGATGATGTTCCAGTCGGAAACGGAGACGCACGCGGCGATGGTCTCCGACTCCGCCTCGCTGAATGTCGCCGCCGGGTCCAGTTCCGCCAGCGCGCCGGCCCACGCGATAGCCGCCGAGTGCAATGGAGTGGCGGAGCCGAAGCGCGTGCCGGCGTGCTGCGGGCCGCCGGGCGCGGCGGCGGGGATCACCCACGCGGCCCACTCGACACCGAAGTGCCCGGCCACCAGCGCGTGCCCCGCCTCGTGCCGGCAGAGGCGCAGCAGCGGGCGAGAGGCAAAGTTGTTCGCGGGCGGCGTCATGCGGGCGTGGGCGAAGGGGCGGAGGCGATGGTGCGTTGCTGACGCTTCAATTCACGGTAGCGGCGGGCAAGGCGCTTGGATTTCCAGCGACCAGAGAGGACTCGATAGAGGGTAGAGCGGTGGACGCCAAGCGCCTGCGCATCGGCACAAACACCCCGGAATCGGCGTGTCCTGCGCCGGTTGCCGTCGGGTTTCCGTGATGATGCCTGCATCAATTTGTGCAGTTAGATAGCATATGTTGCTAACCACAGTCAAGAGTTGTTGCGGAAAAATCTTTTGTTTGATACGCAGCGGTCCATGAAGATCAAAAAGCGAACAGCACGCCGCGCTATTCCGAAGCGCGAAGCCGAGGTTTGCACTCGACTTAGAAGTGTTCGTGAGCTTCTCAGGCTGTCCCAGGTGGAATTTGCGGAAGATGTGGGCATCAACCGGCAACGGCTAGCCAGCTACGAAGAATGCCGTGCCCCGCTCCGCTACGACATCGGCCTGCGAATCTGCCGCCACTACATAGTCAGCGAAAAATGGCTGGCGACCGGTAGTGGAGACGTTCGCCTAATGATGGACCTGACCAGCGAAGGCGTAACCCACCAAATTCCCGCAGATTACAGCTTCGGCAAGGCGTTCGATGAGTTCCTAGCCCCCAGATACGAGGCGTTGTTTAAGGAGACGGAGGGGCAGCTCCGCTACACGATCCGTGAAGGCGACGACATGCGCTTTGTCGAAAACCTCTTCATGATGCTTGTCCCTCGGTGGTGTGGCATGATGGAGAAGCACGAGTGGCCGAAGTTCCTTCTCCAACTTATCGAGGTGGGTGTTGCGATGGTCGGGCATCGGGTGAAACACGGCGAGTTGTGCGAACTGGTTAAGGAGGATCACAAGGATGGCGTCGTGTTTGGTGGGTATAGTAAAGACAAGCCGAAACCGAATGCCAAAAAATAGCGCTGCCGTAGTTTCGAGTTGACTCATGTCACGGATATTGTGACAATCCGCACGTTGACTCGAAAGCTCACATCTGTTTCTGGCTTGATGCAGTGTGTTGGTCGCCTCACTGAAAAGAGGGGTGCGCGCTCTGCGCTCGCGAAGGAGATCGGGGTTCCACGTCAACGACTTCACGAATGGCTGCACGGCAAAAGTGAGCCGGGCGGCCAATTCACCCTCGAACTTCTGAATTGGGTCGCGGAAGTTGAGGGCAAAAAAACAAGAGGCCCTGGCGGTGCTACGAACACCACCAGAGCCAAGACCCGATCCCGGAAGATCAGTCATGAAAAACCAAAACCGAGTCCACGGCGACCGTGACTCAAAGAGGGGCGGCGCGCAAGCGCTACGCCAGACCACCACGCAGGCCCGCACCGGCCTGAAAACCTACCGTGTCTTCACCGCCCGCGCGGGCGAGACGGACATGACGAAGTGGAGCGAAACGGGCCAGATTCAGGCGCGTTCCCCGCTCGCCGCCGCGCGCCGGCAACTGCGCGAGTTCAAGCGCGTGGCCGTGTGCCGGTTCACCAAGGGCGAGACGGACTACATCTTTGACCTGGTGAAGGGCAAGGGTGCCACGCCGGCCAGCGCGGGCGAGGGCGTGACGCTCGCGTTTTTCAGCCACGCGGCGGACGAGAAGTTCGCGGACGTGGCCTACACCGCCGCCGAGTTCGCGGCCATCCAACAGGCTGCGCGCAAGCTGAACCTAACGCTGGAAGAGTTCTTTAACCGCGCGCTGGTGGGGGCGGTTGCGGCAGCCCCGCCCGCGCCCGCGCCATCGGCAGCCCCGCCGGGCGTGCCGGTTCCCGTGGTGCTGCTGTGGCCGGCGCAGATTGCCGGCGAGCTGCACGCCGCGCAGCGCGAGCTGGACCACGCCGCTGATGCCGCCGTGGCGCTGGCCCTGATGAACGCCGAAAGCATCAAGGAGGACGTGAAGGGCAGCGCCGAATGGGAAGACCTGGCGCTGCCGCGCTTTGACTTCGGTGCCGTCGAGCTGGCGCGCATGGCCGCCGGGCAGATCAGCGCCGCCTTGGAGCGCCACGATGACAGCCTGAACCAGCTCGCCGGCGAAGTTGAAGCGCGAACCGAACCGGTCGCGACGCTGCCGGATGCGCGCAGCCTGACGGCAGCTATCGAACTCCGCCGCCCGCTGGATACATCCGGGGCGGAGAGCGCCGTCGCGTTCATGTCCCATTGCCTGACGGCGCAGGGCGCGGTCATGTGCGACCGGGGCAGCGGCGACTCCCTCGCGGCGTCATTGGCGGTCAACGCCCGGCTGGACGCCGCCTGGCGGGCCGTGCTCACGCAGTCCAACCGCCTGGTGGATGCCGTGCTGGCCGTGCGCGCCCAACCGCAGACGGACGAAAGGATGGCGGCGTGAAGGCTAAGAACGAAGCACGCAAGGCCAAGGTTGCAGGCGCGCCCAAAGTGACGATCAACAACCACTCAGGCTTCCGTCTCGAAGTGCAGGATGCTGTTGCGTGTGCCCGTAGCATCCAACACTGGCAGCATCACTCCCCGCGAATTCTGCGGCTGTTCGCTGATTCACTTGAGCGTCAGGCTGCGGTGGCCCGCTGCTGGGCGGCGGAGAGGGAGGCCGCTTTAAGCCGCCCGTCGCAAAACTGAAAGGATGGTCGCAAGACCCCGCCCGCCTTGGCCGCGCGCCGGGGCGGGTGGTTTCGTTTCGCTCGCTTGAAGTTTCGGTTTGCCGCGACGGCTTGGCCCCACGGCTGCCGCCAGACCGCAGGAGGCCGGCAGCGGGCGGCAGTCGGGGCCAAAACCGCCAACACAATCGGTGCTAAAAGCGGCTGCCGAGAGGCGTCCGAAAGGCCGTCGGAGGGTGTTTTAGGGGGTGTGAACCACTTCACACTTCACACCCCCTTCGCCTGTTTGACTTCACACCCCCCCATTCGCGGCGGAAAATGCACAAAGGCCCCGTCTTTATTGGTCGAAATCGGTTCACACCCCTTTTGAACAAGTCGGCCGCAATCTGTCCAAAGCGGCCTTTTTCGGGCCTTTCGTGGCCGGGGCTGATTTTGTGTGTAAGTCCTTGGTTTTCCGCCTTTTTGTGCCTTTTTCGGCAAAATTCGGGATTTCGACAACTCGGTAGCGAAGGGACAAACGCCTAAAAACATGGTGCGCGAGGCGGGGGTCGAACCCAAAAAAGCGTATTCTCCAGTTTTCTCCAAAAGTGCCTCGCGACCGCATGGTTATTGGAGATTATTCGCTTCTCCGACTTTGCTCGAAGCGACAACCACCGAAGAATACCAAAAAACTCTTGTCCCCAATTGTCCCCAAAGAGTCCATGGTGCTGTCCACACGCCGACGTGCTTCTGAATTCTTGATGCGCATGAAAACCAAAGACCGTAGTTCACGGAAGGTAAGCGCTTCGAGACCGCGAAGTTTGGCGATCCCACCGATGTCCGACCCTACCTTCCACCTGCACCGGGATCCCTTTGCTTGGGTCGAAGACTCATCAAAACTCCAAGTCCTGCGGGTGGATGACCTCCGTCGTTCGTTGGATAGTCGTAAGGCCGAAGCACGAAGCGCCCGGCGGCGTGGGGAAAAAGAGCAAGCCGCTGCCCTGTCGGAGCAAGCCAGACTCTATGAACTATTACTGCCGCCTGACAGCCACGAGCGGTTCTCACTCATGTCGGACTGCATCAGCGACTACTTCGAATTGGTGCCGGCGCTACACGGATTTGTCGCCGATGGGGACCATTACGCTTGGGGAAGCTTTGAGATGCTTCTGAGAGACTGCACCATGCGGTTGACAGCCATGGCCAAGGGTGGCTCCCCGGAGGCAGTGGGCGTTCTCGCCCAACTGGCTCACTCCTTCACGAAAGTCATCAATGAGATTGGAACGAATAGGCCAGCGCTGGTCGCCGAGACAGCTCAATTCCTAAACTCTTGGCCGGTATTGGACTCCCCGCATCCCAAGATGCGGGGGAAGAAGCCGCACTACGAAACAATCATGCTTGGAACGGCGTTGCCGATTCGACTAGAAGTCAGTGCAAAACTTCCTTTTAATGACAAAGTAGGGCGCGTTGCTTGGCCACTGCTGCTGCATGTAAACCGCGTCAGGCGTCTGTGTGTTTCCCATGCGGTCCATCGGGGAGAGTTTTGTGAGCAGTGCGAGCGATGTCTGCAACCCCAAGACAACGATCCACGGTCGAGAGTTCCTCGAATTTGCAGCGGATGCGGCTTCAAGCTGCTACCAGACGAACTCCAGACGGGAGGCTCCAGAGCAGGCGGTGGCCGGTGCCAACTCTGCGCCAGAACTCGGCAGGCTGGAAAGCCGAGAGGGGCCACACTATTGCCGGGGGATGCGGCGGGAAAAGTTTGCCCGCTTTGCAAGATACGGGTTCTGAACAGCGATCAGCGATTCGAGAAACTCTCAAGCCTGACGCTCCTCGATCGCGCATCACTGCTGCCAGAGTTTCATTGCAGCACCGCCAAGGCGTGGTGGGCGTTTGCCGAGGGTTGCTTGGTTGCAGGGTATCCTCACCCTGACAAAGCTTTGGCTGGGGAGTTCAATGAAACAGTAGCGGTTCTCGACGAGATGCTCACAGCTCGTTCGCATCGCACCGACCCGAAGACCATGCGGCGACGTATCCGGGAGAAGCTGGAGAAGCGATTCTTGGATTTTGCCGCTGTTTCTCGTTTTGAGCGGAGGCGGTCAGAAGAGAAGGCGAAGAAACAGGCTGAGCCTGTGCGGTCGTCGTGAGAGCGCGGAGCCGAGGCCGATTGCCACTCATAGGTGCGATCGCAGGTGTGAGCGCCCGATCGAGGTGTTGGTTGTGGCTGCTCGGCTGACGATTTCCGATTAGCTTTCCATCGTCAGGCACGGTGCCCCTCAGTGCAGCCGGCCTTCGAAGTCCGCCGCTTCCACCTGACTTGATGCCTCAAGTCAGGTTTTTCCCCGACACCCGAACATCTACGTAAATTCGCGTTCGTGACGAACAAGAACAGCGAAGAAGCGACGGCTCTGAGAGAGACGCTAGATGACAAGTTTCATCGGCTAGTGAAGAAGCCGGAAGTTGCGACATTCCTCTCGGTAACAACCCGAACCGTCGAGCACATGATGGCGGACGGACGAATCCCATACATCAAATTGGGACGCACCGTGCGATTTCGGCTCGCCGACATCCTCGCTCACGTTCGTAGGGAATAGGCCTACACAACAGACGCTCATCATCTCTATACCGACACCGCAGCAAGCCGATAACCGCCCTCTCCAAGACCATCAGCCATGAGTAGAAATACGATCCAGTTTTCCACGCACCATTCGATTCCAACCGACGTAACCCGCCCGGGAATCACCGCGCAGTTCCTCATCACCAACGAGATCTATTCGGTGACGGCGGCCGTGGCAAAGGATCTCTGCGGCTGCCCAGTTCCCGGGACGCTCATCAACTACCGCTACCTACGCAATGGAGAGCTTGAGCCATTGCACGATCCAGGTGAGCGCCGGTATTGCCGGCTCCGCAAGCACGGGGCCACCGATGGGGCCAAGTATCACCAGCCCGGCGGCACGGGCGTTCATGCATTTACGCCTGCTGACATCCTCAACCGTGACGGCAGCGACGGCCTCTCGGTCATTGAGGGCGAATTCAAGGCGATGTCGCTCGCAGATCATCACGCCGGCTTCGCACGTCCTGCAATTGGGCTGTCGGGGTTTTTCGGCTTCAGTCTGCCGCGCTCAAATGCTGGGGAGTTTGTGTTGGTGCCGGAGCTGGCTTCCATCATTGATCACTTCCAGCCGAGGCGGTTGTTCTTCTGGGGCGACAACGACACCGTCTTCAACTTCGACTTCAGCATCGCCGCGAACAGGTTCAAATCCCTCCTTGGCGGCGTTGAGGTTTGTCTCCCGCGCATCCCACTGGACCAACCGAAGGGTCTGGACGACTGCCGTCAGGCGATGGGCAACCGTTTCGAGGGGTTTTTCCGCCGGCTCACTGAGGATGCCCCGGTCGTCTCGCAAGACTCGATTGTGGCGGAGTTGGCCCTCCGCACGGCGCTCCCTGCGATGGAGATAGTGGGCAGGATGGCCCCCGATCAACGTGCTCTGAGCACGCACAAGATCATCGGCTTTGCAGCGCGGCTGCCAGATCCGTTCCGCGAGGAACTCCTCCGTGCCGCGAAGAAGGCCACTGGCATTGGGATCACCGAGATGCGGAAGCAGGTGGCTGCGAAGATGGACGAAATGGCCGGCAATCAGCGGGATGAAATTGAGAAGAAACTTCGCCTGCAAATCGCCCGCTACTACTCGGCGGGCAAGGCGTATTTCCACATGAACGGGTCGGACATTCGAGCCATTCCGACGCGGGACGATCTCCTGCTCTCTCTGCAGGCCGAAGCGCGGCTGACTGGACCGGCCCCGGGTGTGGGGACGGCGGCCAAGCTGGCGATGAACCTCATCCAACGCGAGCAGCGGGTCAAATGGGCTGGTCCACTCGCCGGTCATCCCGCCGGGCTGATGGGCGTGGGACAGGAGCGAATTCTGGTGACCTCCAATCCCGTGGTGATTCCCGGCGATCCCACAGGGGACGCCTCGTTTATCAACGAGCTCCTCCGTGACTTCGTGGGCTTCCAAGCCGGTGAACCTCACTGGCAACAGCAGTTCACCATCTTCGTGGGGTGGCTCGCCCAGCGCCGTCGGGCGCTCTTCAACCCCGATGTGCATCTGCCTGCCCCAGCGCTCGTGCTCATCGGGGAACCCGACTGCGGCAAGAACCTGGTGCAGCGGCACATCCTCACCCCGGTGCTGGGTGGTCGATCCTTTGACCCGACAGACATGTGGATGGGCCGCACCTCGTTCAACGAGGGGATCATCGGGGCGGAGCATCTGATGCTCTCTGACACGTCCATTCCCTCAGATGATGCACGGGCCTTGGTCAAGTTCCGCTCCGAACTGCTCCGGGTGGTGACCAGCGAGGACCGGGTGGTGGCCGAAAAATTCTTGCCAGCACAAAGCGTGCGGCCAATCCAGGCCGTGTCCATTTCGCTCAACCCCTGCAAGGAAGCCATTGCCTTGCTGCCCCTTCACAACCGTCACACCTCGGGCAAGCTGGTCCTTCTGCGCTGTCATGCCATCTGCGGCCTGCCCGATGAGCGCCCCGAAGACCGTCGCCATTTCCTGGCCCGGCTACAGGCCGCCTTGCCCGCCTTCGTCGACCAACTCGACCACTTCCAGTTGCCGGAGGACTGCCGCGACGGTCGGTTTGGTGTGGCGGGGTTCCAGCACCCTGCGCTTCTGGCTTTGGCCAGTGCCAGTGATGTTAGCGGCAAGCTGGCGGGGATGTTGGACGAGCTGGTCCGGGAGGCAGGTGTGCCGGGTGGGGTGCGTGATACAGCCCACGGCTTGTTCACCACGCTCAGCACTAGGTTTGGCGCACCGTTCCTCGATGAGGTGGGTGATGCCCGGGCTCTGGTCAGGCGTTTCCAGGACCTCCGGCGTGATGTGGCGGGTTGGGCCGATCGGCTGAGTCAGGACGGCAAGCTAGGTTACGGGCATCAGGGCAATTATGCGGTGGCATGGAGGATCAAACCCGACGGTCTCGTAGGTCTCGTAGGTCTCGTAGGTCCCTCTTCTCCCTAATGACATTTAAAAAATCAGAATTGTTTTTTTTCACTACATGCATACGTATATAAGGACCGACCTACGAGACCCACGACCGACCAACCCGGCATGGGCCGGCCTCACCCTCCAGGACGCCCTCCATGGACTGGATCACTGGGTGGCCGCAGGAGCTGAAGTGCTCCCTGACCTCCTTCGATCCGGACCGGGTGGCTCAGGCTTCGTTGCGCTCCGTCTCCTTGGCACAGAACGCCCCAGCCTGGAGCTGTCACCTGCCCCAAGCCGACTGGTGGTCATCCCATCGGACTACCAAACCCCGACGCTGCTGTCCGACCTCGGCCGCCTCCCCTTGCTTGCGTTCGATGGAGCGGAAGCTTACAGCCGCTTGGCCGAGGCTAACGGCTGCTGGCCCCGCAGCTACCTCTGTCTGCTGACCATGGTGCGCGTGCTGGAAAACGGCGCCACGGCGCACGACAGGAAGCCCCTTAGCCTCGAACTAGATGCCGTCCTCAAGCGCTATGGCCTTCCCCATGGCCCAGAGGCCGGCAACCCTACGCCGCAGCTACACCGGCTCCGCGGCATCCTGCTGGGCCGGCTATCCAAGGAGGGCTTGTGGCCGGTCTATCAGTTGGAGAGCCAACTCATGCCGGTCACCCATCGGATGCGCTCTCGCGGCATCCGCATTGATGCGACCCGCTTGGAAAAGGTGCGAGCGGACTACGAGGCACGTGCCGCCACCGCCGCCACCAAGCTGCGTGCCGCGCTGAACCACCCTGATCTCAACCCGGACGACAACGCCGCCGTCCTGGCAGCTTTACAGAGCACGGGCCTGCCTGTGGCTGGCACCAGCAAGGGAGATCTGTGCCGACACTCAAATCACGCGGCGGTTCAAGCCCTGCGAACCTACCGGGAAGCGCACAGCGTTCACGCTGCTGCGAAAACCTACTTGGCGGCCATTGGCAAGGATGGGCGGATTCACCCGCAGTGGATCTCCTTCGGCGCGGAGACAGGGCGCTACAGCTGCAGCGACCCTGCTTTCCAGGGGCTCCCAAAAAATCCAGACCTGCGGCGATGCTTCCTACCCCGGGATGGCTTTGTCTTCGTCAGCGCCGACTTGGCGCAGGCCGATCTCCGCCCCCTGACTTCAGCCAGTCAGGATTCGGAGATGTTGGCGATCTTCCAGGAGGGCCGGGACTTTCACCGCGAGACGGCCGCCAAGCTGTTGGGTAAGCCGTTGGATGACGTCACCGATCAAGAGCGGGCGGTGAGCAAGGCGGTTGTTTTCGGCATGGTTTATGGGATGGGGCCGGAAAGTCTGGCCGAGCAGGCACTGCTGGACTACGGCCTGGTCTGGACCATGGAGGAGGCCCAGGACTGGACGAACCGCTTCTTCGACATTTATGCCGGCCTCCGCGCATGGCGGGAAGCACTCAGGCAGGAGGCCAACACGGCGACGGAGTGCCGCACGCTGCACTTGAAACGTCGGCGCTTCCTAACCACCGACCCGAAAGACACCGACTACCCGTTTCGGTGCATGCTCACCATGCCAGCGCAGGGCACGGTCGCCGACGCGGTCAAGCAGGCGATGATCAACATCGCCGCCAAGCTTGACCTGGAGGACGCGATTATCGCGAACCTGCATGACGAGCTCCTGCTCGAAGTGCGGGTGGAGCGGGCCGAGGAGGTTGCCCGGGTGGTCCAAATGGAAATGGAGAGTGCGCTGGCCAACATGCTGTGCGGCGTGCCGGTGCAGGCCAAAGCCGGCATCTATGCCAATTGGGCAAAGGCACCATGCACATGAACCCGCTCCCACACCAGGCGCCTCGCGCACATTGGGAAGCGCTGCGCATCACTTTCACTTTTTCCACGGCTGCCTTGGCCTCGCCGGCCTGGCTGTGGAGATCAGCAAATCAGAAAACCAAAAGTCATCATGAAAACCACAAAGATTAGCGTCGCCAAACTGAACCAAGTCCTCCGGGACGCCTCCTCCGACTACCCCAACAACGCGGATCCTTTCGCGGGGCTGCCTGACGCGCCGGAGGAGGACTTGCGCCTGTTCCTCGCCGCCGGACTCCATCCGAGTGATCCGGCTTTGCCCGCCGACACGACCCTGGCCGACGCCCGCCATCTAGCCGAATCCGCCCTCGCCGATGCCCGGCTCGAAGTGGCCGCGGCAATGGCGACGCGCATGCTGTTCAACCGCCACCAGCCCGACCCCGTCCGGGTCCAGGAGCTGTGTGAACTCCCGATGCGCGAACTGGTGGAGCGCTTCCGAGAGAGTGAGCTCGGACTCGAATCCAGTGACGAATTCGTGGCCGATTGGATCAATGGCCAAGCCGACCAACTGCTCCATTGGGAATCCCACCATGAACGCCTCCGCCAGCTGCCAGGCGGGCTTGCCGCTGCCACGCTTTGCACGCTGCGCCAACTCGCTGGTGCCTTTGGCCTGCTCGCGGCGGACATGCTTGAGGGACATTTCGTCGGCTCCGACGAATTCGGGAGCTTCCATGACCGGGTGATTGGGTTGGTGCCCGGAAATTACGAGTTCACTGGCCCGCACCCGAAGGCAGCCAGTCCACTCGACGAGCCGGTTGCGGCCTGAACTCATCAACCCCTCATCGCCACATCGGCTGCGGCCAGAGCATCTACCAAACCTATGATCTCCCCAAACTCCGAGTCTCAACTCGACGACGCGCCGGCGTCAGGCACCCCCGCCACGTTCACCAACTACGCGGATTGGCCGGCAGTGATCGAATCTTTGCTGGAGGTCTTTGCTCGGCTCCGTGCAACGGCCCCGTCCGCCCGCAGCCCCGCCGCGCCGAACATGCCGGCGGCTGGTCGGCCGCCAAACCCCGCGCTCCTCACGGATTTGATGGTGCAGTCGGCCAGCGCAATCGGCAGCAGGCCGTTTGACCGACGTCGCCTCGACCAAGAACTCAGGGGTCTCCTTGAGGCGGCCATGACCTTGAACCTTCGGGCGCGGCTCCAGGAGAGCCGGCCGGCTCCCACGGCACCGAACGGTGATCCTCGCGTATGACCTCCACGCCACCCACCCCGGGAACTACTACTTCACCGCCCGGCCATCGGGTGCCGCCCCCACCCCGGCCGCTCACCGACGCGAACTTTTTCGGCGACGTGCCGCCCTTGGCAGCCGCCAGTGATCGGCTGGCCACCACCATCCCCGACCCGGCCGTGCGGCACGCCATCGTCCTCTTTGGCGACGGCGTCTTGGTGCCGCTGCTGGCGGATGACCCGGAACCAGAGGCACTGCTCGCGAACCTGACCAAGGCGGAGCACCTGAGCCTCCTGTCCCGAAACCCCTTCGGCGTGCTCTGCGGCGCGGGCAACAACCCGGTCGGCGCGCTCCGATTGCCCGAGCGGGTGCTCACGCCGTTCCTGCGGGACAATCCCGCCATCACCGAGTCGGCGATCTTCTTGAACGCCGCCAGCCGTCAGGTGGCGTGCTTCATCCGCTCACCGGCGCTGCCGACCGCCTGCTTCGGCCAGTCGCCCGGGCCGGAATGGATCGCCGATGGAAGGGTGCTCCCGATCTGCGACCGCGAAGCCACGCCGCTGCTGACCTGCCTGCAACCCCTCCCGGTGCGCCGGTTCGCGCTTGCCGGGCTGAACTGGAACGTCATCCCCGATTTGGGCATGGAGATTGCCGTCGCGGAGGTCGCCGCCCAGCACGGCCCGGAGCTGCTGACGGGCCGCGGGATACCCCGCCTTAACCCCGCGTTTTGGGCGGCGCTCTACTTGGCCCAGTTGCACATCCGCTACGATCGTGCGGATCGAGTCTTTCGCACGGCTGACGCCGGCGGTCACGAGGTGGAAGACACGACCATCCAACTGGATCTCGCCCGGTTCCTGCACGCCCACAGCCAGCGGCCCAATTGCGAGGCGCTGCTCCATTACCGGGAACCCCGGCACCTCCAGCGCATTATCAAACAG